>OGQN01002723.1_pt1 | contig 12304 bp, 14 predicted proteins | sample 1553231 | NCBI WGS metagenome assembly OGQN01 (sample SAMEA2579950, study PRJEB22360) | human gut metagenome | biome: human gut; feature: human-associated habitat; material: faeces | place: Denmark | collected 2008/2010 | reverse complement strand
ACGGCTGATAAAATGTCCTACTCGGATATTCTGATATTTCATATATTTCCCTTTCCCAATTATTTCCTGGAAGTAGCACTTTTCCAAAAGAAAGCCTGAGTATATTAACTCAGACTTCCTTCATTCGTACGATTTTCTTTCTCTTCCTGCTCCAGGACACACGTCTGGATTGCCTCGTTGAGTGACAACATCTTGTCATCTAACGAAGATACCATCTCCGCACATTCCCGCAACTCCCGGCTGATGTAATCCGGTGCATTTCCCTCAAATTTATAATATATCTTATGTTCCAGACTTGCCCAGAAATCCATTGCAATCGTCCGTATCTGGATCTCTACCTTCGTATCGACAACACTGTCTGACAGGAAAATCGGCACTGACACCAGCATATGATAGCTCTTATATCCGCTTTCTTTCGGATTCTTAATGTAGTCCTTGCTTGACAACACCTTGAGATCTGTCTGATTACCTATCATCTCTGCCAATTTATATATATCAGAAGTAAAAGAACAGATCAGACGCACACCTGCAATATCATTCACATACTTCACCATGTTCTCGATCGATGTCTCGTGTCCGTTGCGCTTTAACTTCTTAACAATACTCTCCGGGGTCTTAATTCTTGTCTTGATGTGTTCTATTGGATTGTAACTATGTACATGCTGAAATTCATCATTTAAAATCTCCAGCTTTGTACCCACTTCCTTCAACGCTGACGTATATAAAAACATCACCGTCTTCCAGCTGTCTACATCCTCATAATTACGAATCGCTGTCTCCATACTGTAATAATCCTCTCCTCTCTATGGAAGAGTCTTAACGTACTTACTTGGTTTTAGTATAGCACAATTGTTGGAGTTTGTCATAAAATTCACACTTTTTTAAGAATGTCATTTCCGTGGACTTCTTTTATTACACACTTCGCGTTAAACGGGCTGCTCCGTGCTCCGCACTCCCGCTTCCCTCACGGCAATTCGCATTCCGCAACTACGTTGCTCCATGCTCATTTCCGTGAGAATCGAAAAAGGTTAGATACCTTGGTGTGCAAGCCCCCCGGTATCTAACCTTTTCCTCTTCTTTTAACGCTAAAACTCTATTCCTTCTCTGGCGGATCTTCCTGTGTCGTATGGATGTTTTACTTTGGTCATTTCGGTGACGTAGTCGGCGCATTCAAAGAGTGCGTCGGTCATGTGATGACCTGTCATGACGATCTCGAGTCCGCGTGGTTTGTGTTTTACGAATTTTACCAGTTTTTCTTCACTTAACAGTCCAAGATCTACTGCACAGACTGCTTCATCCATAACTAATACGTCGAAATTGATGCAGAATTTGGCAATCTCATCGAGTGCCTTGGTGTTGTAATGTCTGTATTCTGCCTTCTCTTCGCTGTTCATCTGATTATAAAACTTGGTATGGCGTTTGCCTGGAAGTAATGTGATATTTGGAATCATCTCCAGTGCTTTTCGCTCGCTGGATGAATTATCTTTCATAAATTGGAATACAAGTACCTTAAGTCCGCTTCCTGCAGCACGTATTGCCTGTCCCATGGCAGCTGTTGTCTTTCCTTTTCCGTCTCCGTAATAAATGTGAACGAGTCCTGTTCCCAGCATATTTCCCCCTACTTTCTCTATGTTGCTCTTTCTTACTTATCTGATTTTTCGGATTATTCAACGCCTTTTCTCCACTGATGAGCAGACTCATATGGATTTGGAACGTTTAAACCCTAGCATCATATATCTTAGGGGGTTATTTCTTATAAGTCAAGCTTCATATCGCCATACTTGATCCATTCTTTCTTGCGCATGAATTCTGAGATTGCCAGAGTTACAATTGCCGGCAGTACAATCTGGATCACCAGAATCTTGATCAGTACTACCATCGGTGCCTCTGTGGCAATCATAGTCTGCCATGTCATGATCTGACCGACCAGTCCTGCTGTTCCCATTCCGGAACCTGTTGCATTGCTTGTCATATGAAGCAGCATCGTTCCCACAGGTCCCAGGATTGCACTGGACAAAATGGCCGGGAGCCAGATTACTGGCTTACGTACGATATTCGGAACCTGCAGCATAGAAGTACCAATTCCCTGTGCCAGAAGTCCCCCTACTTTATTCTCACGATAACTTGCCACTGCAAATCCTACCATATTGCAGCAGCATCCTACAGTTGCAGCTCCTGCTGCCAGACCTGACAGATTCAGGATAATACCGAGTGCTGCGGAACTGATTGGCAGCGTCAGGATCATTCCCATCAATACTGATACTACGATGCCCATAATAAATGGCTGTTGTTCTGTTCCCCAGTTAATGAGCGATCCAAGCCACGTCATAAATCCTGTGATCGGTGGTCCAAGGATCAGTCCTACCAGCGAGCCAGCGCCAATCGTCACTAACGGTGTCACCAGAATATCAATCTTTGTCTTACCAGTTACTAACTGTCCGAGCTCAATGCCTACGTATGCAGCAAGAAATGCACCTAATGGCTCTCCCGGTCCTGCATAGACCATCGTACCTTCCACTAATACGGTACCAGCCAACAGTTTACTTGCAAATGCACCAACCATTCCGGCTGTTGCAGAAGATACCACCACCAGCTGACTACATCCAAACTTATATGCTACACCAATGCCGATGCCAGCTCCCGTCAATGAAGCCGCAACTTTTCCAATCACGAAGATCATATCCCCGATCGAGCCGCCGATCAATGTGCCAATCTGTTGAATGATTGTTCCAATGATCAGTGTTGCAAATAATCCCTGCGCCATACCGCTCAGACCATCAATAAATATTCTGTCAAATATTTTTCTGCACTTTCCCATAACAAAATCTCCTCATATCTACTCTCTACATTTGCATTTACAGCAAATTACAGTTGTCTTGTCACGTGGAAAGTCTAACATATGAACTTTATGAAATCAAGAATTGTTTTTCTTTTAACCCTTCTTCTACCAGATCCAGAATCCGGTCCGATTCCGCTTCAATCGTATGAAAATGTATATCTCCGGTCAGTTCTTTTAACGGTCTGGCTGTATTGCCAAGAAGCTTCTCCATAAATTCATCCACATCCCGTCTGCTATTGATAAACAGATCCACCGATATCTGACCATATAATTCATGCTCAACAATCACATCCAGCACCTTCGCCCCGGCATCCACAATACAGTAAAGCTCATCCCGCATCTGCTCATCCGTATGCTTCACTGCTACCACCCGCTTACAGGTCAGCTTATCCTCCTGCTTGCCATATAATATATAGCCTCTGTTAGTAGATAAAATATTCCTATTCGTTGCACGCAGAAGTGCGATATCTTGCACGATTACCTGTCTGCTGACACCAAGCCTCTTTGCAAGGCTTGTACCGGACAATGGATCTTTTTCTGTATTTAAGAGTTCCATGATTTCTTTTCTTCTCTTATCTCCGTCCATATTTTTCACCTCTTGCTACATTGTTACACACCTATATCCATAAATGCAAGTCTTGACATTTACAGAATCTCCTCTTATGATACGAACAGGGAGGATGGACATATGTTTCGATTATGGGCTAAAGAATTTAAAGACAACCGAATGCTCCGTGACACCACAATCTGTGATGAATCTGAGGACACCCGCACACATAAGGTATTTCATGCATTGGACGAGGTCTGTTATGAGTTTGACCTGAGTAAGCCGATCTGGCTGGACAGCACCATCCAGGAATTCAAGCGCCACGCCAAGGCAAGATTCTATCAGGATAATTTTGTGGATTCCATTGATTTTGATTATCTGGAGATTCAGGTAATTGAAGAAGATTAAATAACAAACGGGAAGAGCTTCTATTTTATTGAAGTTTCTTCCCGCTTTTGTATTTATTCTGTTTTTATTGCTGCTAATGGACTTAACTTCATCGCCCGGAGTGCCGGAAAGAATCCGGCCAGCGTACCGATCAATGTAGCAAATGCAATCGCTACCAGCACCAGCCATATTGGAATATACGACAGATTGCCTTCTATTCCCATGGCCGCTCCATGACCTGTCAGAAAGTTAATGATCGCTGACAGAATATAACTCAGCACCATACCTGCCACCCCACCGATCAGTCCGATAGAAGCAGCTTCTATCAGAAACATTTCCCGGATATTTTTCAGACTGCATCCCAACACCTTGATGATTCCGATTTCTTTGGTACGTTCGTAAATAGACATCATCATAGTGTTGGCAATACCGATAGCAGCCACTAACAGTGATACTGCGCCGATGCCGCCAAGCACAGCCTGGATCATGCCCATCTGCTTCTTGGCACTCTCCATATACTCTGCATTGGTACTTGCATTATATCCCATTGACCGGATGCCGGACACAACCTCATCAAGCTTATCCTGATCATCAACCTTAACTTTCGCCGAACTGTAGCAGAAATCTTTATAAGGTTTCCCATTTTTCGTCGTTGGCTGACCAGGAATCGCACGACCGTTAAATTCTTTTTTCAGTACCTGTTTCAAGGTATCCAGATCGCAATAAATATTCTGATAACCTGTTTTATAGTTCTCCGGATCTCCTGCTATCACGCCGCAGGCTCTCACTGCATGTTTCTGGACAGCCTTCTGTGTCTGACTGCCATCACTGCTGCCACTACTGTCAGCAGAACCGTCTGTCGTCCCAAAAGCCTGTGTATTCTGCGCCGCATAATATCCGTCCTGATCTAACACCAGAAATACGCTGTCTTTTTCCAGATCAATATCTGCCAGTTCTCCTGTTTCATAATAGCTGTTGGTGCCACTTTTATCCGTAAAATTCGTAATGACTCCATTTCCATATATCAATTCTAAATTGCCGCTGTTCGATTTCGGCAGTCGACCGCCCTCTTTCAAATCCAGCTTCAAAGTCTTTAGATCCTCCGGTTTCATAGCAACCAATTCTGCCCATCCTTCATAACCGCCTTTGAGCAGCAGCACAGACATATCATATTCCGGCGAAACACTTGTCACATGATCCAATTTGGCTAGTTCTGCAACCGCACTGTCATTCAACCTTTTTTCAGAGGCTTCATCGGAAGAATCACCGGAATAAAACATGCTTTCACCGCTTGCGATACCAGTTACATTAATCGTATTCATCCCTCCGGCATCTTCAATTTCTTGCAGCATGGCCTGTTGAAGCCCAAGCCCCAGTGAGATCATGACGACAATAGAAGTTGTACCGATCATGACGCCGAGAACGGTCAGAAATGTCCGGAGCTTTCTCCGCTTCAGATTATTGATGCTCATCCTCAGAAGGTCCATCCAGTTCATCCAGCAAATCCTCCTCTTCCTCTGCTAATTTCTGAGATTTCTTTTTCTTTTTGATCACTACTGCTGCCACAATGCCTGCAATGATCAAAATCACAAGAATGATCGGAACAATCGGAAGTCCACCGGCCGCATTCTCTTCCGGCATCTCGTCTACCACCGCATCATCTGTCGCCTCAGTTACAGTAAGATTAAATGTCTGTTCCGTTGTAGACACTGTTCCTGCTTCATCTTCATAAGAAAGTGTCATCTTCACCTGTCCATCTCCCTGTGTTGCCTGTATTCCCTCAAGCATCACATCAATTGAAGTACTGGAACCCGGCTCCAGATTGCCGAGAAATGTTTCATTTTTCTTGATATCCTCGCCTTCGAAAATAGCTTTTGCATTATACAGCTTAATTCGTCCCAGATTATACAGATTGCAGGATACATTCGCCTCTTCACCTATGGCTATGCTCTCCGGAGTAATCTCAAATTCGCTGAATTCGAATCTTGCATCCTGTTTCACCGGAATGGATATGCTTGAAGAAGCCTCGATCTGTGATGCATTGGCATCTTCGTATTTCATACTCACATTAATGCTGTATGGCTTCTGTACCAGATCTGCCTTCGCATTCAGATCGATCGATATATCTGCGGTGCCATTTGCAGCAATTCCATCCAGATAAATGGAATTCGAACCAGACGATGGTAAAAATGCAGGTGCAGTAGTCTGCTCATCACTGCCTTCTGTCGGTGCTTCCAGCTCAAACAGCATATTGCCGACTCTGCTGGATTTGGATGTATTTTTCAGATGAAGTGTCAGTGTAAAATCACTTCCTGCCTTTACATCAGCAGGATTGGTAGTAAATCCGGTCACGATAACTCTCGGAACAGAACCATTGCCGGAAGCTTCACCGCCTCCGCCGCCACTGTACACCGCATCTCCATTGTCTACGCCGCCGGCATATGCATCAATGCTTCCGCCATCATTAGAACCACCTGCTGACTGTCCCGAATTATCGCTCTTCGAATCCTCCTTCTGGGATTCCGGTTTTGCACTGGTATTCACACTGTAGGTTACTTTATCATCATAGACTTTTTCACCGCTTTCATTTTCCGCTGTCACTGCAAATGTCAGACGATATGTCTTATCTCCCGCATCATCACGTTGTGTGAAATTAAACTTTACGCTTCCGCTGTCACCTGCATTCAGCTCCGGAATGGATGCCTCATAGCTCTGATACTCTGTCTTAAACGGCCATTTATCTGTATTCTTTTTCAATACCGGTTCTACCTTGATATTCTTCAGTGTCTGATCACTGTTGTTCGCCACATTCAGTACAAAATCCTGTGCTTTCTGATATTGATACGTCTGTACTTTATTCCCCGGTGTAGTTACTTTAAGTGCTGCATCTGCTGCTTTTGTCGGCAGTATCCCTACTGTACCCGCAAGTAATGCCGCAATACACAAACTCATCAGCCATCTGCTTACTCTCTTCATTACTCTTTACCCTCCGTTTCTTTTTCTCCCCCGGCTTCAGTCAATTCCCGGTTATCCTCCACCTTCACAATCTTACCATCTATAATATGAAATACTCGGTCCGCGTAAGACGCCAGATGATTATCATGAGTCACCATGACAAGCGTCATATGCTGTTCTCTTACCACCTTTTGCATAAGCCGCATTACTTCTTCTGATGTATGAGAATCCAAATTACCTGTTGGCTCATCCGCAAAGATAATATCCGGTTCTACAACCAATGCCCTTGCAACACCTACTCGCTGCTGCTGCCCGCCGGACATCTGCTTCGGCAAATGCTTCGCGTGCTTCTCAAGTCCTACTAACCGCAGCATCTTTTCTGCCTTTTTCAGCCTTTTTTCTTTCGGTTCTCCTCGAAAGCTAAGCGGTAATGCTACATTTTCCAGTGCATCCATCGTTCCTAACAGATGAAAGGACTGAAAGATAAAGCCAACATGCTCCCGTCGAAATGTAACCAGCTGCTCTTCGTTCAGTTTCTCAATATGATGACCGCTGATGATCACTTCTCCTTTTGTGGGTCTCTCCAGACCTGCAAGCATATTTAATAATGTAGATTTGCCGGAACCGGAAGTTCCGACGATTGCACAAAACTCTCCTTCGTATATGGTAAAATCCACGCCATCCAGCGCACGGACTACTTCATTACCCAGTCGGTACAGCTTATACAGATGCTTCACTTCTATAACCTTCCTCATAACTTCCTCCTCTCCCCCCTTGAATATCACCAGTATACCGATAAATACCAAAGAATATTGGTAGTATTTTCTTAATATTCTATGAATATTTCCCGATTGTCAATCCTTTATCTAACTGTTATGATGAAGGTAATCAAAAAAACGAACGGAGATGCTCTTATGAATGATATTTCCATAACCGAAGCTTATTTTGTATACAGTGTCCGGGGCAAAGGCAAGCTTTCAGGCAATGACTGTCGAAAAGTAACCGGACTTCTCACAGCAGCCCTCTGGGAGATGACACAGAATGGACTGCTCACGTTCACCGATAACAGACTCTGCCTAAACAATGTCGACCACTTTACCAGATCCTGGTTTCAGCCGCTCTATGAACACATCAGGGAAATGGAATCAAACGACCTCTCCTCGCTTCTGCAGGATTATTGCAGCAGCTGGTCAGACCGACATCTGAATGCACTTTCCAACGAAATCGGACTCGTGCTTGAGAAGCAGAAACTGGTTACTCGCGCAAAGCTCGGTATTTTTAATGGCAGGACTTATTTCATGCCTCACCAGTCTGCCATTCCGGGGCTGAATGCTGAACTACAGGTCGATATCCTGTATCAGAACCCGGTTTCCTCAGACACTGCTTTTCTATGGCTCCTGCTGGAGCAGGGACAATGCATTCCATCGGACATTTCCGGAGATATGCGGGATACATTTGCGAGTAAAATAAAAGAAGCCCTTACAGAAGGTGCCGATTCGGCACTCATTTCTGCAAAAGCTCTGTTAGATCTGACCTTTTCACTCATGAAAAAAGGGCATCTAATCATGGATTAGGGTTGTCTGGAATCCTTATTTCTTCATCTGTGGCTCGAATACCCAGGATGCCAGATACCCAAAGATCAGCGCGGCTGCGATCCCGGCTGCGCTGGCTTTGAATCCTCCTGTGAAGATCCCGATCACGCCATCTTTTTCTACCGCTTCTTTTACACCACAAAACAGCGTATTGCCAAATCCCAGCAACGGTACGCTTGCACCTGCTCCGGCAAATTTCTGAAATGGTTCATATACGCCAAAGAATCCGAGTACTGCTCCACTGCACACTAACAGTACCATAATGCGTCCCGGCATCAGCTTGGTTCGATCCAGCAGAATCTGAACGAATGCGCAGATCAGTCCACCCACCCAGAATGCATTTACATAATCCATTTACTCCACCTCCTGTTTCTTACCGGACGGCTCGTGTTCCAGTACGATTCCATGAGCGATTCCCGGCACGCTCTCGCCTTCATTGTAACTGACAGTTGACATGAGCGCACCTGTCGGAACAAATAATACACGTTTCCACTCTCCGGTTCTAAGCTTTGGTAAAATATATGCTGCAAGCGTCGTTGCTGCGCAGCCACATCCACTGCCGCCGGAATGCGTATCCTGGGTCTGCTGATTAAAGATTGTCATGCCACAGTCCATATGATTCTGCGTCAGATCAATCTTCCGCTTCCGCATCAGATCCAGCAGAATGCTCTGCCCTACGTATCCCAGATCTCCTGTTATAATCCGGTCATAATCTTCTGGACTACGTCCCATATCTTTCAGATTCACTGCAATCGTATCCGCAGCTGCCGGAGCCATACAGGCTCCCATATTCTGGGAATCTTTTAACCCATAGTCCACGATTTTCCCTATCGTAAGTCCTGCGATTTTCACATTGCTTTTCTTATTGCCGACCAGAAATGCACCGCTTCCGGTCACCGTCCACTGTGCAGACAAGGGTCTCTGGTTTGCATAGCTTAATGGAAACCGAAATTCCTTCTCTGCCGTTCCAAAATGACTGGATGTCACAGCGAGCATCCGTTCTCCATATCCTGCTGCCACGCACATAGCTGCAAGTGCCAGTGCCTCACCGGATGTAGAACAGGCTCCGAACAATCCAAACAGCGGAATCTGCAAACTTTCTGCTCCCATCGATGTAGCAATCCCCTGACGCAGCAGATCACCGCCAAAAAGATAGCGTACCTGCTCTGGTGTTACATTAGCCTTATGAAGTGCGCGCACACACGCTTCCCTCTGCATAACGCCTTCTGCCAGTTCCCAGGTCTCCTCCCCAAAAAGGTTGGTCTCATCAAATGTATCAAATAACTCTCCTAATGGTCCTTCACTCTCTTTCTTTCCCACTACTGACGCGCTGCTCATAATATAAGGAGCCTCGGCAAATACTATGCTCTGGGCTCCCTTTGTTCTCTGAATCATATCTGTCCACCTTCCATAGCTTAAGCCTTGTGTTATGGCTTAGTATGGAATGATTTTCTATTTTTATACATCTGCCTCTTTCGCAGCAGCTATTTTATCCAATGTTTTCTGCCTTATTCTGCCTTGATAAAATGCAAAAAATTCTCATTATAAATCTTATCCAACATCTTGTTATCCAGTCCCAGTCCATGCATGGTGCGGTCTGTTGCACTGATATAGTAGCCGTCTGGTCTCAGCGGATAGTCACCCTTAGTCTCCAGAAATTCCGTGATCAGCCGTATTCTTGACCGGCTTTCTTCCATAGATAACAGCTTCGGTTCTTCTGCTACCAGTACCCTGGCTCCGATATCAGATCCGTAGCAGATCCTGTCCTGATATTTTTCAAAAAATCGGATTGCATGCTCTCTGTCCTCCGACAGGTTATAGAACAGTTCACTTCCCGGTGTAATATCAATCCTTACATTCTCAAATTGATCCAACAACTCTGATAATCTCGGCAACTGCCTGGACATAAAATAAAAATGCGGGAATAAGATACGAAGCTTTGGATGCTGCTCCAATACGTTCTGCATTTGCCGGTATTGATCTTCATTATTCACATAGGTCTCATCGTAAAACCAGCCCGCCTTCTTCGCAAATTCTGTTACCTGCGATGCATCCCAGAATTCTTCCGGATCATTCACATGCATATACACCGGTATCTGCTCCTGCTCCAGATATGCCCAGTAATCTTCCCACACCGGCTGGGCAAAAACCGGAATTGGATAATATTTTGATGATGGAATTTGATTCCTGTACAGCCTTTTGTCATAAGATTTCGCGCTTCCCATACAAGCGCTGTCTTAAGTTCATCTTCAGGCAGTCGATATAACTCTCTTCTGATTCCTCCAAATATATAAACCGGCATCGGACACTGCTCTCTGTAGCGAAATGCATCCCCCAGCACCTCACGTCCCGCACTGTCCGGAATGCATTGCAATGCGATTCCATCATAATGATATTCTTCCACAATCTGGTTTAATCGGTCTGCTCCCATGTATTCTATATAATGAATATGTCCGTCTATCATAAACCACGACCTCCTGTCACACTTTAAACTTCGATTCTAACTCTTCTAACCATGCCATTTTAGCAAGTAATATCGCGGAAATTGGCATCACAAGCACACACGCAATCGCTCCGAAAAACATGGATATGCAATTCTGAAACAAAATTTTCGAATTCAACAGCAGCTCCATTGAGTACTTTTGCATCTTCAGATATGAAAAAAGAAGTAATGATTCACCAAGATATGCAAAAAGTAACGTATTCACCGTCGTTCCAATCACTTCACTACCAATATGCATGCCACTTTTAATCATTTCTGTAATCGTAATATCCGGTTTATGGTTCTTCACCTCATATACAGATACCGTAACTGTAAGAGACATATCCAGTACCGCTCCCAATGTACTTAATATGATGATAGATGCCATAACATTTTTCATGCTAATACCTAAATTTACATTGTAATAATAAAGCACATCTTCTCCTACCGCCTGTATCTCATTCAGACCTCCAATTTCCGTTCTCCACACAACACCATAAATAAATACAAATAACACGCTCATTGTGACCACAACAGCAACAAATGCACTCCACGTTTTTATATTCGAACCATTTTGGTAAAATAAAGTAATACAAGAAACGGCTCCACTCGCTCCGATTGTAACCAACAGTGAAGGTACACCAATTGCCATAAGAAAAATGCTCAAGCTAAGAAGCAGGAGATTACCACATAGAGCAATCAATGATATCGCACCTCTCTCGCCTCCAACAATTATAACAGAAAACAATAAAATCAAACCAAGTATACCTAACATGATTTTCTCCTTTTTTTCACAGACAGTTTCATAAAAATGGTTGTAATAAATATCGAAACCGGGATCGTCCATACAATTCCTATACTTTCAACCAAAAAGCGACACAACTCACAGGGAATATACAATTTAACAATCGTTACAAACCGAATATCATTATTCATTCGAATCAGAAAAGTGGGAATCAAACCACTGCCAAATACAAATAGCAACACATTAATCATCGTTCCCATAATATCATAGCCTATTTTTCTTCCTGATTTAAAAAGTTCAAGAAATGTGACATCCGGTTTCTGTTTTACGATTTCACCTAACGCCGCTGCTATAGCGACGGCAACATCCATAATGGCACCCAATCCGGATAACAATATTTCCGCATGGAACATATCATCCGGATTATCAATGCTTCCCAGATATTCCATTGTTGAGTAATCCAGTTCCTGTACATGTCTGATAACCAAATCAAACATCCCCATGATCAATACAAGCACACATAAGGTTGACAACAATGCCGCCCACGTCTTCTTATTCACGCCATTCAAACCAACTAATGTCACTATGGCAAATAGAATAACGATTTTGTTACAGATTGCCACCACATTTGATGTATTATCTGCTTTCAGGAAAAACACCGAAAATATCATAATATTGATTCCAACTGTTATTATCGTTAATATCCCTTTTCGTCCTGCCGCTTCCACAAGTACGAAAATCAAAATTCCCAACAGCA
>OGQN01002713.1_pt1 | contig 12339 bp, 3 predicted proteins | sample 1553231 | NCBI WGS metagenome assembly OGQN01 (sample SAMEA2579950, study PRJEB22360) | human gut metagenome | biome: human gut; feature: human-associated habitat; material: faeces | place: Denmark | collected 2008/2010 | reverse complement strand
TATGAGGCAAAGAAGCACAGGAAGAAGTCGGTGAGCAGGATGAATAACGAAGGTGCGTGAGGCAAAGGGGCTGGAGCGGTATCTCCAGCCTCTTTGCCCAATCAAAGAGAAACCACCAGTTGAACTAACTGGTGGTTTCTGACGAATCAATGCTTAAAATGGGAGAGCAGTTTTTTTAATACACCTGACCGTTTAGAGGTACTATCTGTGGCGGGGGCTTCCTGTATACGGTGGCGGAAGTCAGCCGGGGTGGTGCACTGGGGCATGATTAGTCTGGCTTGTTTTTTGAATTGGGTAATATTGTTATAATTTTTTGTAAGGCTCTCAAATTCCGGAAGAAAAGTGAGATAATCGTAGTACCACTTGAAAGAAGGCGGGAATGCTTCAAGAGGCGAAATATCAAGCTTCTGCGCAAACGCCTGGGTCTGCGCAGTAATCTCTTCTGAAATTTCCGGAATTTTCTTGTATTTGCGATACCAGATAAAAATGTCAATCAGCTCACGCTCCATTACGATGGCCAGCTCGCGGCCCTGAATATTGTATTTGGTACATTGGTTCATGATCAATTGCCAGGAATCAAATTCACAATGGAAGTTTCTGGCACGGTTTCCTACAAGGGATGCGCTGTTATTCACACGGTAACGGACAATCTGCTCGTGAGTGAGCCAGATCCTGTTGGCAGTGAATACGGCTTCGCTGTAGAAGGAGCGGTCGTTGACACAGATCAGATCGTTAAAGCGAAGCCCCTTTTCCAAAATGAATTTCCGTTTGTAAATGGCATTCCATGGAACTACACTGATGTGGCTGAAAATTTCGGGAGCCTGGTGGAAATTCAGAACCTTATCGAAGCACTCAGCGGGCACATCAGACAGTGCAAAAAGCGGGGTATCGGAAAGCTCGCCGGTCTCATTGTCAAAGCAGACGGCGCAGCCCTTTACCATGTCGGCATCCGCCTGTTCAGCAATGGACAGGTATTTCTGGTAGGCACCTTTTTCTACAAGGTCATCTGCATCAAGAAAGTGAAGGTAATCACCATGGGCTTCTTCGATTCCCTTATTTCGACAGGCTCCTGCAAACCGGGTCTTTTCGTTGAGGAAAAGGCGGATGCGGGAGTCTTTTTGCTGGTAATCTTTTATGAGGGCAACAGAAGCGTCGGTGGATGCGTCATCCACACAGATCACCTCCAGCTCCTCTGGATTTCCCAGATCCTGCTGCAATACACTGTCCAAAGTGGCTGTGATGTATTTCTCAGCATTGTGAACCGGGATGATAGTGGTTAATTTCATAGGTAAATCCTTTCGTAAGGAATGGGTTATAAAAAAGCATTCCCACAAATTGTGACGTACATCTTGCAGAAAGCCTTTTTCAAACACGCTCTAGAGCATTCCCTTATCTTTATTTTTGCCAGAGCTTTGCGTCAGCTTCAATCCGGTAAGCTCGGCAGGCAATTCCAGACTTCCTGTATCCTTTAACATTCTGCAAAGAAATGCAATCTGGTGCCTGTAAGGTCTTGAGGTACTGTAGCGCTCTGGGTTAAAGGTGTCAAAAGTATAGGACGCTTTTGGCGCAGCAGCCAGAAGCGTAGCAACCGTTTTTATACTATCTGTGGAAGTGATTACGACTTCATCGAATCTTGTCTCTCCCATGCACTTCTTATATTCTTCCTTCCCCAAGTCCAAAATATGGGATAAGGGATAAAATGAGAAAAGTCCCATCCGGCTGGTGAGCACACTTGCCAGCTTCCAGCGGTTACCTTTCTCGGGATCCGGCTTCAATGGCAGGCTGGAACAGTCTGGTGATAACTGTGCCAGATATTTGGCAGAGTCTGTATTGCGGAAATCATTGTATGCAAGCCAGAATTCTTTTTCTGGTGCCTGTGCTGCCAGGGCATTAAAATCCCGAACCAGATTCTGGGAAAGCTTCCGCCCTGTAAAGAACAGGACGCGTGTGCGCGGTGCCGGTACATCATCGGAAGAAGCTGGAGCATAATAGGGCAGTGGTCGTCCGTTTAAGAGAGAATCTGCAATATCTGTGAGAAGATATTGTGGGGATTCCTCGAAAGTAGTGGCTTCTCCGGAGGAATTCTTTGTGGCCTGTAAATTATGATTATTTTCCATTTGCAGAGAGCTTTTTTTCGAAGAATTCCAATTGTGCTCCTGGGAATCGAACGCACGGTCTGTATCAGAAGTAAACTGGTCAAAAGGTGCTGAATGTAAAGCTTCATTTGTGGCCATCTTCTCAGACATCAGTTCTAACTGTCCGATATATCGTACTAACTCTGGTACATTATCAAATGCAGGATATTCCGGGTGAAATATATCGCAAAGTGTGGAGTGCAGATTGCAGGAATGATTTTTCAAACAGGCTCCAGAGCTCTCGGGCAGACAGGAAGTGGTTTCCAGCAGGACAGGAGCAGCTGGTACAGTCTGATGGTCACTGGTTGCATTTTCGTGTCGAAGAAATGTACCGCACAGAAATCGCAGAATCTGTGTGCCTGTGGTGAATCTGGCAGAAAGTGCATTGTGATAATCCGATATAAAAATATCACACGCCGCAGCGAAATCCGGTACATCGAAATCTTTTGGCATTTCTTTTATATGTCTAAATTCAGAAAAATCAATTTCCCTTTCATGGTCCAGATGCAGATACAAAACCTGATGATCGGAAAGTTCACAGTCAAATATGTAGAGGGCTGCCATGAAATTCCGGAATGCCTGCTCAGTGTCTGCAATATAGGACCCTGGAAGCAGCGGTGCATACAAAATAGTCTGCATGGAATCCATCTGCAAGCTGCGGCGGAGCTTTTCCCTGTGTGATTCATTGGGAATCACCGGAATGTGGGTGGAAGAACCGATAATGTAAGGCGTTTTGCAGATATTAGCTGTCATACATTCCTGCAGGTAAATATCCCGGTTCTGTACATTGTTAAAATACAGGCAGTCTGCCATAAACATAGTATGCTGCCAAAGCCCTGTATCAGCGGTGGAATCCGGTGTGTTCAGAACGGTTTCCGGATACAGATTGTGTCCGCAGTAAAGCAACACAAACTGCCCCTCTTCCTTCCGGAAATAGTAGGGCAAAGGTCCGTCTGTGATCACGTAGCCGGAGAGTGCAAGTGCCTTGCCGTATTCTTCGCTGTCCGGGCACACCAGAGTAATATTCTCAGACAGTGCAGTGCTGTCAGAAAGATAGCGGTTCAGAAGAGCCTGGAACAAGGCATGCTTCTCCTGAGTCAGGGAGACAATGATCTGGTGTTCTCCAAAATTCCTCAGAAGATGCACAAGTAATTTCAATATCCAGGTAGGAATTTCTTTTCCACGGCTGGCTTCCAGAAGAATCTGCTCCGGATCAGGAGCAAGGCTTCCGGTATAGGCAAAGCCATAAAACTGAGAGGAAGTTTTTTCCCGGTGGATCATCTCAGCAGGCTGATAGCTGGGAGATGTTTTGTGAGAAAGCTTGTAATCCTTTATCCAGGCTTTCTGCTGCTGTACGGTCATTCCGTTGCAGGCCTCTATGAAAGAAATCATTTCCTGTCTGGAACCATAAAGACAGAGCAACCGCCCAATATGTGGCGGAAGTGAATATCGGACATAATGATTGTTCTCCCAGTCTGGAATATTGGATTCCATATAATCGAAAAGCTCATTGATCAATTGCAGCTTCAGTTCTTTCTGGTCAGTCTCATAGTTGGTGAGAAGCTTCCAGAAACGGTAGAAAAAATGACGCACAGCAATGAAATCCAGCTCTGTCTGATATTGTTCAAACAGCCCCAGCTTCTCCATTTCTTCCTTCATAAAAATAATGGCATTCCGGATGTGAAGGGTGGAAGGCGTGAGACGGCTGAGGAATCCTACATTTTTTCTGTAATTATAGAAGCACTGATCCACGTATCCGATGGAACGGGCTTTCACAGCCAGAAGATAGGCCACCGGAAGATCTTCAAACCGGATTCCTTCCGGGAAACAAAGTCCGTTAAACAGATCTCTGTGAATGAACTTGATCCATGGGTATGGAGAAATCGCAGGTAATTCATAAGGCTTGTCTGCAACGCGGAAGTTCTGATTATGGCAGGATGCAATGTATTCCTTACGGACTCCGGTCTCAGAGTCTACATTATAGTAACGGAAAAGAACTAGGTCGTTTCCGTCAGCGGTAGCTTTTTCATAAAGAAGTCTGCAGGCGTCAGGCTCTACGAAGTCATCGCTGTCTACAAACCAGACATATTCTCCATGGGAATGGGCAAAACCGTAATTTCGTGCCCTGCTGACGCCGTGGTTCTCTGTGGAAAATATAAAAAGCTTCTCCGGATTTAACGACTGATAAGCCTGCAGAATCTGCAGGCTTCCATCTGTACTGCCATCATTGACAGCTACGATCTCTATTTCCTCAAGTGTCTGTGCCAATAAGCTGTCCAGGCACGCGCTCAGGTATTTTTCCACGTTATACACCGGTAAAATGATGCTGACTTTAAAAGACTTCATCAAAAACTCTCTACCCCATTCCTAATTCCGATATTTCAAGTCAAAATTGCAGTTATTTCGTCAATCTTTTACCTATAATAGTACCAGTTCGACAGGGGGATTTCAAGGGGAAAAGGAAGGGAGAAACTTGTTTATCTTATTTTTCGCACGGAATAAATGACAAAAATGCCGTAGTTCGCATACTCTTTTCATATTCTAGCAGTTGCGAAAGACTAACCCGTGATTTATAATGAGCTATGTCGAAGTCTGTCCATTTCTGATTATTGAACGCAAGGAGCATTCCGCAGAGCGGTTAGTGTTTCCAGGCAAACAGTAATTAACAGGAAGTTTCGAAGATATTATAAAAATATTGAGGTGAAACCATGAACCCATTTTATAATAAAAAGAAAAAAGGATATACATTAGCAGAGGTTCTGGCCACGGTGGCAATACTCCTTATCCTCATGGCCATTGCTGTGCCTGCGATTTTTTCCATAAGGAAGAACCTGCGCCAGAAAGCTCTGGATAATAAGGCAGAGCTGATTTATACGGCGGTGCAGAATAATCTGGTGAAGCTGCAGAGCAATGGTAACAGCAGCCTTTATGACGGGGAAAAAACAGCAAAAGCTATGGGAAGGACGCCCTCAGATGCCACCAAGGAACAGAAGCTTTATTACGCACTTTCCACTGAAAAAGCAGACACAACAAGGGCGGCCAGTGTACTGGTGACAACTGATACCGTAGATGGCGAACTTTACAATAACTACTGGGTGGTAGAATATAACCCGGAAAGTGCTAGCGTATATGCTGTTTTTTATAGTGAGTCAGATAGTATCAAACCATATGATCCAAATGTATATGACAGCTTCCGCTATAAAGACAATCGTCTCAGCGATGGCGCAAGAATCGGATATTACGGCGGAGATGCACTGGACGGCAGCAATACAGCAGTGCTTGCCCCGAAGATCACGGTTACAAATGAGGAAAAACTGGTTGCAACCATTACTTGTATGCGGCCGGGACAGGATGACAAGAAGCTGGGCTTTGACGTAGTTCTCAGCGATGATCAGGGGAATAAGCTGAATTTGTCATACAAGGCGGTTGGAGATAAATTGGTTCATACTGCGGATGACCTTTATCTGGCAGATCAATCTCCAGCGGATCAGGAGAAGGCAGATAGCAATGAAGAAAGTTCAATTGTGGGCAGAAGCTATACTTTGAAAATTACTTTGGATGATCTGAAAAATGAGGCTTCCAGATTTGTGTCAATATATGGTGAAAAAAATCAACAGTTAGCAAACAGAAAGATAACCCCATTAAATGCAGGAACAAATCTTCATATCAAAATAACAGTTAGAAGTGACAATTACAAGATTGATGGCTTAGCTACAGAATGTACTACCAATAGTCTTTTTGCTGATCAGAGTACTTCCAATCAAGCTGTTGTTTACTATGGAAGACATTTACAGAATCTTGATCTGGCATCTGGCGTAACAGAGGGCATAACAGAAGCTGTTGTGAAAAATCCTGTTCACTTTGAAAAGCAGGAGGATAAAGAAGAAGGGGACACCAGTTCTTGGTACAGTTGTTATGGGGATAAGGCATTTACTCCCATTACAAACACTTATCTTAAGAAATTTTCCGGAGAAAGAACTGCAATAATCTATCACCTGACTGTGAAGGAAGGCGTGAAAATCGCAGGTACAGAAAGAAAAGGCGCAGGTATGTTTGCCGTGTTGAAGGATTCTATGACGGTGGAGAATCTGCGTCTGGCAGGAACCACCATAGCAATTACCGGTGAAGGAAAAGAGAAGGTAAGTGTCGGTGCAATCGCAGGTGCGACCACAGGCTCTGCGAAAATAACCAATTGTGAGGTATATCTGGACACAGAAGATATAGAAGGAAAGAATGAGAACGATGTCTGGATCAGCGGTGCCGGAATTCAGGGTGGATTGATCGGACATACTAACAGTGTGGCAGAATCAGGCTCTTCTGTGACAATAGTCAACAGTTTTGCAGCAACAGTTATGGATGGCAGAGAGAACGGTACAACAGGTGATCTTATCGGTACGGTAGGAGGTCTGATCGGACAGGCGGATTGTGCAGTGAATATAAAAAACTGTTATGCAGATTCTTACCTGACCGGAGATGTAACAGGTGGTTTGATAGGAAGTGTAAACAGTGGCAGCGTAAATGTTGAGTACTGCTATACGGCAGGGTATCAGAATCCAGCCAATCACGGCGGTGGCCTTGTGGCAAGCTCTGTTGACAGTAATGCTCTCAAGATAAAAAACAGCTATACAGTTGCTACTTACCTGGAAAACAGCGAAAGTAACAACAATCCTGTAATATATGCTGTCAGCCCAGGCACTCTGAAAAATGTCTACTATTTAAATAAGGGAAAAAATGTGGAAAATGACAATGGCAAGGCTGTGGATTATTTAACTTTTAGTAATAAAGCTAAAATGGCAGAGAAGCTGAACAACAATGGCAGCAATTCCTTTACCACTTCCACCACAACCTATGCCTACAATCTGAGAAACCAGGGTCTCACAAGCTATTCCTATCCATCTCTGAAAGATATTTCTCATTATGGAGACTGGCAGGCAAGCTATGAGGCAGGAAGCCTTGTATACTATGAGAAATATGCAATAAATGAGTCAAATTCCAGAGAATACGGCTTCTTTGGTGGAAATGTCCAGTCCTCTTTATCAGATAGTCTGACTGTCGTTGGAGATGGATACGGTATTGTATATGCGAAGAGTGCGCTTGAGACATTGTCTGGCTTTATTGTCAGTTATCAGAACAGTGAGGATGCAGACAAGCTGAAAGAATGGAAGGTTGACTGCAACAGTACGGAAACTGAGAAGTTCGAAGTTTCTGTAAATGATGGCGATACTGCGCAATCAGAGGAGACTTACGTTATTTTCCCATTGCCAAAAGAAATTATGAATGCTCAGGCAATCAAGGGTGTTTACTACCAGAAGCTGACAGTAAAAGGTGCATCAGATGCGGAACTTAACGATGAGGGGACTGCAGCACAGGCTGACGGTGATGAGACCACAGAGGTGATGACTGGAAAGACATTCTATTTCAATCCCCATTTTGCCAAATCAGTAGAAGCTGCAGATCAGGCTCCGAATAATATTTTAGCTATTTATCTCCGCACACCTAGACAGCTTTATCACATGAGCTTATACTATCAGGATTATGCATCCTTATTAAAGGGAATTTCCTTTATCCAAGAAAGGGATATTGATTATGCGCCATATGACTGGAAAAATTATGAAGGTGTTCAGGAAGCGGTAACTGTCCAGAGTCCTGTGGGGGTAGCGGAAGATGGAACAATCACACCTTTTACATCTACCTACAAAGGCGGAGGATATGAAATCCGTGGAATCAGCTTTGCCACAAAAGGTACAGCGGTTGGATTTATTGGAGAAAATCAGGGATCCATACAGAATGTTTTCCTTGTGTCTGACTGGGAGAATAACGATTTTACAGGAACCACAGAGGTAAGTAATCCATACCTTAGCTATACTGGAACGATCGGAAGTAACCGTAATGTTTATATGGGGGCTTTGGCGGGAATTAACAAGGGAACCATTCAGAATTGTGCAGTCTGCGGTTACAGTATGGGACGTGACGGAATTGTGTATGTTCAGCGAAACGGAACTCTTTATATAGGCGGACTGACTGGCAGTAACCAGGGAAATATCTATAATAGTGAAGTGGATGCTCCGGCAGTGAATGCAAGTGTGCTCTACGGAAATGCTTATCTGGGTGGTTTTGCAGGCGAAAATATTGGTTCTGGTCTGATTCGAAACAGCTATGCAGTTGGAAATGTATCAATTGAATATTCAAAAGGTGCAAACTGTACGATCGGTGGATTTACTGCAAAAAATACAGGTGTATTAAGAGGCGATTATTGTGCGGTTGCGTTGGGCGCAGCCGGAACTTCCAAAACCTATGGCTTTTCACCAAAAGGCGGCGGTGTTGTTTCTTCTGACTGTTATTACCTCAGCGGGGGTACTTTCCGGTATCTGAATAATATGCTTCCGTTTAGCAATGATCAGGGCGCTGGCATCCATGTTACATATCAGGAAATGGTGGAAAAGGCAATGAAAGGAACTATGGCAGACGAGTCCCGGTGCAACGGAGCAACTGATGAAGAAAATTATCCTTTTAATGCAGTAGTAACCCAAGAGGGTAAAAAGGTTCATTACGGCAACTGGCAGATCCCGGTTAACCTGGGAAGCATTGGTGTCATTTACTGGGAACATGAGGAAGGGGGAGCCAACGACGGTTACCATTTCTCCTATATTGGTTATAAAGCCAGCAGTCAGGATCCTACTTCAGTTTTGGACAAGGTAGGAGACAGTACCTTGTGTACTCGTCATGATGATGGCGGAAGAATCACGGAATACGGATATGGATATTACTATGCTACCGGCAGTGCCGAACCTGATCCGACAATGTATTGTTTCCAGGCTGGAGATAGTGAGAATGCCCAGGCTTCTGAGAACCTGACGAATCAGCTGGACGGAGTGACTGTTGTGGCATACACTACCGCCCCAGCGATTGGAATAAGCAGCAGATCAGATACGAGTAGTTATATGAAAATGACAGCTAACGACCGAACTGCAAACGGTATCTGGCAGCTTAGTTATAACAGCCAGCTGTATACCTTTACTATCAACCCGTTTTTTGCAAATGCAATGCAGTATGGCAGCAATTCTCCAGATTATGATGGAATTCAGTCCGCTACTGTAACCGTTCTGGAAGACGGCTTCGAAGTCCAGGTAAATGCCAAGGAAGCAATGCCCGGAGAAAACGGCAAAGAATACGAAATTCGTTCTGCGGAGCAGCTGCAGTATTTGAACTGGAATTATAAAACTGGGACTGCGACGAAGATATTGGATACGACAGATGATGTGGAGCTTGTTAATAAATATTCGTATCTGGGATATATGACGGGAAATGATGCTCCGGTAAGTGCAGATTACAACTGGATTCAAAGTCATGATGTAGACGCGAATATGACATCTGCACCAGATGGCGGAAACGTTTTCTTTACACAGATTGGTTCTATGTATGATGCGAAAAGCTCTGCGAATGTAGTAGACGCAGATGCAAGTATTTCTTATTTTAATGGTGTTTATAATGGAAATACATATTCCATTAAAAATATTGAAATAAACAGTAAGAATACAGTTACTGGATTGTTTGGAAGTATTATAGGAGCTAAAGTTAGCAATGTAATTTTGTATTCGGAAAAAGGAAATTATATTCAACGATACAGTGGTAAAGAGAGGGGCTGGCATGTCCTTGGTGGTTTATGCGGACTTGCTGCTGTCGGAAAGGGAAATTCTGCTGAAAATGTAAAAATTTCAAATTGTACAGTATCAGGTTATACAATTCAGGATAACAGTGATAAAGGTGCCTATGGTGATTCCAGTATTGGTGGAATGTTTGGAATGAGCACAATGGATTTGCGTGAGTGTACTGCGGTTAATACGATTATAATTAATATGACTGAGAATAACAGAACAGAATCTGTAAGAGTTGGCGGTCTGGTTGGCAGTATGCGCGGTGTGATTTCTAATTGCTATACAGGAGGAGAAATAACCTGTACGGATACCTGTCTCCAAAAGCGAGGAACCAGACTGATGCTGGCAGGAATATCGGGTGGTATTTATATCAAAAACAAAGGAAACCTGTTGGAACTGTTAGGTAATTCTATTCTTGGTATAGAAGGAGCCAGCGATGATACAAGAGGAAATGCTGAGCAATGTAAGACCGCGACAACGATTATCCAAAATTGTTATACATATATTAAGATGCCAATTGATAAGGCAAAGAGAATTACATCCATTGAACCAATTGGAAGTAACGGAGAAACACATGATGAAAAATATAAAGACTGGGGAGAAAGTAATTATCATGTAAGAATACAGATAACTAATTGTTATTATTATGAGGATAACATTCCCGTAATACGTCATGAGTATATGGCTGGTAAGAACTGGAATAATATTGACGACACGGCAATCCCCCTTAGCTGGGCTGAAATGTCCGGAGAGAAAGATGTGGATTCCACAATTGGAGGCAAAACAGGTGAAAATGCAATAAGAGTAACTGGAAGTTTTGTTGAACTTTTGAATCAGTCAGTTGATTCAGAGGACAAATATGCTATTCGAGGTACATTTGCTAAGGTCACTACCGAAGAAAACGATCAGGATGTAGACGGTAAATACTCCTTCCCAGGCAACCGCACCGACCTGGAGGGTGAGAACTATCCGTTCCCAACGATTCTGACACAGAAAACCAAGCGTGGAACCAGCGTAAATGTTCACTACGGTGCATGGCCGTTGGAGGGTATTTTCTGGCGAGAAAGCCGCGCGACCATGGATATTTTCGAAGATATGGATTTGGAGCAGACAGATGACAGCAATCCGCCAAGGGCATTGAAAACATTCTATCTGGATAGTAACCTGGTTGGTGACGACAGTCTTGGTAAAGGGCTGACTCTGAATAATGGTTTCACAGTGGAATACAGTAATGGAGATGATAAAGATGACACTGCGATAGCGGCAGTTTCACAGCAGTCCGACTGGTCAGATGGATTCTCTGAAGGCGTTGAGATTTCAGATGGCACAGAAACATTTGTATCCGCCAGTGAAACAGGCGACAATGTACAGACTGAAACCCAGACCTCTGATCAGAAAGATTATATTGCGCAAATTGTAAAGTTGGAGTACTCTAAAACAGAGAAATGCTACGTTGCTACAGTTGAGGCCTTGAAAACAGGAACCACGGTTATTACTGTGAGAGCAACAGTACGCAAGACTGTAGATAATCAGGAAATAGAACTGGAATACCAGGCCTCTTTCACGTTGACAGTAACAGCGGATCTTACGGTATACTCTGACTCCGCAGAAATAAAAGGGGAACTTCACCAGACATCAGATAAAATCACGCTTTATGCAGTGCCTACATCACAGGCACTTAGTGTAAAGGAAGCTGGTTCCTCCGGAAGTACAGCAGAAGTGGGTGCGGATGGTTTTTCATCAGATGGCAGTGGAGTGGCAATTGAAGAGGATGCGGCACAAAGTGAAGAAAGCGGTATTTCAATGGAATCTCTGGAAGCCGACGTGGACACAGAAAATCTGGATGATGTAGGTGGATTTGAGTCAGATCCCCAAACTGCTTCTGGCTTCGAAGTGGAAATCAGTGAAGGACAGAATGTCCAGACCTCAGGTGACCAGAAAATTGCAGTCTATGCAGATACAGCACCATCAAAGAACTTTGCGTCAATGATGACCTGGACTATAACAGAAGATCCGGTTGGTGCGGTTACTGTATCAGAAATATCAGACAATCAATTTACTGTAACCATTGAGTCTCTTGTTCCGGCAACACTTACTGTGAAAGGAACCTACACGTATAAAGGCGTAGAATATACCAGCTACACTTGGATAAATGTGATAGGATTAGAAAGTGGGCAGACGGTATCCACAGATCCTTCTGACTCAGAAACAGGAGCTGACTGGGCTGGCAGCAGTGCAGACAGTGCAAACTATAGTTCGGACGCTGCATCGGGCTGGGAAGACCAGAATAACGATACAATAGACATTATACCAAATGAATCCCCGGATGATTTTTCCGAAGATGATGGCAGCTGGGAAAGCGGAGACAGTGGATTTTAAGAGAAAGGAGGTACCTGAAATGCTGAGAGAAAAAATAAGAAAGAAATTAAAATCAGAACAGGGTACCTCTATCTTCTTTGGGCTGTTACTTTTCCTGGTGGCATCTATTCTGAGTGTGGTAATGCTGGAAGGCGCAGTGACTACTGTGAAAACAGTGGCATCGGATCGGG
>OGQN01002701.1_pt1 | contig 12368 bp, 5 predicted proteins | sample 1553231 | NCBI WGS metagenome assembly OGQN01 (sample SAMEA2579950, study PRJEB22360) | human gut metagenome | biome: human gut; feature: human-associated habitat; material: faeces | place: Denmark | collected 2008/2010 | reverse complement strand
CGACGGGAACGGGGGCTGATTCTGCGACCGGTTCGGATTCTGGTTCTGGCTCTGGCGCAGGTTCCGGCTGCGGCTGCGGAGCGGGTGCGGGTGCGGAACATTCCATCTCGCAGACCAGACGCACGCCGGCACTCCGCAGTGCGGGAAAGAAATGCTCTTCCATATACCGCCACGCGCGGCCGCCGCGAAGCATACCCAGTTGCCTGTTGCGGCTATCTGCGACTTTTCCGTCACGGATTACCCATACGGGGGTGTTGCGCAGAATTTCCAGCACTTCGTCGCGGTAAGGCATATCCGAAGCTGCGACCGCTCTTTCCAATCCTTCCCAGTCGATACCCGAAGCCTGAATGTCGAGGGCAGCTCCTTCGACAGAGAGATGCTCTTCAAGCCAGGCGGCGAGGTTCTTCGCTCGCTTTTCCGACAAACGCGCGTTCAGCACGCTGACGCCTTCCGGCGAGGCCGTACCCACGATTCGGAGGGTTTTCATACGGCACGAGGCGTCCCGCTGCAAAATACGGATACTATCCGCGAAAGCGGCCAGACGCTTTGCGTTGGCCCGATAATCGAGCTCCAAAATCGAATAACCCTGACGGAAATAGACCTGAGCGCTCAATGTGTCGGTTAGCGCCTGTTCCTGCCCGTAACCGATATGGCAGAACCCGAGCAGTAACAGAAATGACAGCAATCTATTTATTCGCATACCTTGTAAAATTGTTTTTTATACTTTCCGGAATCATTCTTCGGGCGGAATGCCGGCAGGAATCCGCTCATTTTGGATTTTTAACCGCATGCGGCTTTGGCCTCCGAAGGGAGGAGCCAGGTTCCCCCCCCCTCGAAAATTCGGAAGATACTGCCTGTCTGCCTTTCGGGGTAGTCTGTTTCGATCCCCGTCTCAATTCCGAAGGCGTCATGCCGAAATATTGTTTGCAGAAGATCGTGAAATAGGATGACGTGGCGAAGCCATAGCTTGCGGCGATTTCCGCAATGCTTCTGTCGGTATTCCGAATATTATGCAGGATACGTTTGGCTCGACGTTCGTTGAGCCACTCGCGTACAGGCCGTTTGAACTCCGCTTTGAATTTACGCTGAAAATTGCGGATGCTCATATTGGCCAGCGACGCAAATCCCCTCACGTTATGGACGTGTAGATAATTTTGAAGTACGAAATCCTTGAAATTATCGCTGGTGCCGATAACGGATTGCAATAGCGTATAAAGTTCCGCTGGGCTATGGTAGCTTCGCAGAAGAATACACAGCTCCTCTTGTTTGATCCGGTGGAAATGGAGACAATCGAGTCCTTTGTCGAGATGATGGGAAAGCTCCGAATAAAAAGAGGCAAGCTCCTTACAAACTGCTAATTGTGCGAATTTTCGGGGGGGGGGGAAGAAGGGAGGGCTTGCCGCTACGCGGACGCACCGGGTGTTGCGGATCGACTAAATTGCGTTTGTTGCAAAGAGGCAATTGCCCGGTAAAGAAACTGACAATGAAATGGCATGAACCGAGAGTTTCTCCGGTGAAGCCTGTATTCTTCGGGAGAAACACCAGCACTCCGGGTGCGAGGGTGCTCGGCGTAGAATTTCCCGATGCAATCTGAACACGACCTTCCGCAAGATAAAGAAGTGCACTACGGCTTTTGTTTATAGCCGAAATATCCGTGCCCTCGGACAAACGATACTGTCGAAACAGTGCGCTTTCATCCGTCGCATGATATACGCAGCCCGTGTGATCTTCTTTATTGTGCAGAGACATGAATGTATGTTGATTTTCAGCGGCAAAGTTACGACATTTTATTGATAAACTATCAAAAATGGGACAAAAAATATTTGGAACACGACAAATGCGCGTTTTTTTAATATTTTTCCATATAAACAGCTACATAGTCGCTTCCGTAAATACGACGGATACATCCGAATAGGTTGTATTCGTTCGCAGTTCGACCGGTAGTTCCATGAGTTGCGACACTTTCAGTGCGGTTCCGGCGGCAGCAGCTTGCGCAGCACGGGGTCTTTGCGGAGGCGGTCGAGTTCCTTGTCGACGATCTCTGCGGCTTCGGTCTTGATGCGGTCGTAGTTCTCTTTGATCGTTTCCTGCATGCGATCCACGCCGTTCTCGTCCGTGAAATCGGTAATTATGGGTATCTTCACGTAGCGGGCCGTTTCGGCCTTGACCTTCGCGCTGTCCACGACGATTTCGGCGTGGAATATCTTCTGCTCGATAGGCTGCTCGAAGCTGTCGGCCACGGCCCCGACGAACATCCCCTGCGTGAGCGTCGAGATCTTCGAGGCCGGAATCAGGCTGTCCATCTGCGTCGATATGGAGGTCGATTTGTCGTTGCGGTTGATCGTCATGGACTGTCGCTTTTGCAGCACCTTGCCGAACCGCTCCGAGAGCATCTTGGCCGTTTCGCCCACTACCTGTCCGGAGAAGATGTTGCCGACGGTGTTCATCACCACGGCGGCCTCCTTGTCGCCGTAGTCGCGTTTGAGCTGGCTGAAGTCTTGGAATCCGAGCAGCACGGCTACCTTGTTGCTCCGGGCCGTGGCGATCAGGTTGTCGAGGCCCTTGAAGTAGATCGTCGGCAGCTCGTCAATGATGACCGACGATTTGAGCTGCCCCTTCTTGTTGATGAGCTTTACGATACGGCTGTTGTACAGACCGAGGGCTGCGCCGTAGATGTTCTGCCGGTCGGGGTTGTTGCCCACCGCCAGCACCTTCGGATCGTCCGGATTGTTGATGTCGAGCGTGAAGTCGTCGCCCGACATGACCCAGTAGAGCTGCGGGGAGATCATGCGCGAGAGCGGGATTTTGGCCGAGGCGATCTGGCCCTGCAACTGATCCTGCGCCCCGCCGAGCCACGCATCCATGAACGGACTTAAATAATTTTCCAGCTCCGGATAGCTCGTCAGAATCGGGAAGATGTCCTCGTAGCGTTTGTTCAGAAACTCGATGGCGTGCGGAAAAGTGCAGTACTTTCCCCCGTCGTAGATACGCAGGAACCAGATCACGGCGGCGAAAAGGATAATGGGCGACTCGACGAAGAAATCGCCCTGCTTCTGCACCCATGTCTTGTTCAGGTTCAGCATGATGGTATAGGCGCTCTCGTATGCGTCCGAGATGTCGTTCATAAAGGCTGGATTGATCGGGTTGCAGCGGTGCGAGCGGCGCGGGTCGTCGAAATTGATGACGTAAAAGGTCGGTACCTTCTTGTAGCCTTCTTGGTGCATCAGCAGGTGGTTGTAGGCGATCTCCGCGAGGTCGGGAAACTTGAAATCGTAAACATACATCGTGTACCCCTTTTCGATCTGCTGTTTGATGAATTGATTGACAACAGCGTAGCTCTTGCCCGACCCCGGAACGCCGACGCAGATACAAGCTCTCTGCGGCACTACGACGTTGGCGAATCCGTTGTGCCACCGCTTGTTATAATAGAACCGCGTCGGTAGGTTCACCGAGTATTCGTTCTCGACGAGGCGCGTTTCCTGCATGAAAGATTCGTTCTCGTTGTTGAAAGGGTCGTCCATCATGTTGTTCTTCAACAGTCGGCTCATCCACACGCCGCCCATCAACAGGCAGATATATCCGGCCGATAGCGTCAGGATGTAGAACCCCGTGACGGCGGACTGCGGCAGCGGCAGGTCGAGCAGCCACCAGTTGAAAAAGAAGAGCACGAAGCCGGCCGCGAGCGCCGCGATGATCCGGCGCCATGTGATCTCCTCCTCCTTGACCCCTTTGGTGCCGAGGCACGAGAGGCCGAGAAAGAGCACGGCGAAAAGTTTGGTGTAGAGTATGCTGCCAAACAGTCCCGCCGTGCGGTCGAAGCCGAGCAGAATCCTGTCTATCACGCCTATATTGACGTTCCACGCCAAAATCTGCCCGTAGCAGTACCAGTAGATGTGGATTACCACGAATAAAATACTCAGGGCCCGCATGAAGTCCATGACCTTGGCCAAACCCCTCAGATCGTCCTCCTGCGACATATTCGCATCGTTATTAAATGGTTCTGCTGCGAATTTAAGACGACGCGGACTGCGGACGACGGTGCGGTGCCGTTGTGGTGGTCGTCGGCATCGGTGTGGCAGCAGTTGGCACGGGGAACGGACATGGCGTTGCGAACTGGCGGGAAAAAGATTATCTTTGCACTGCTGATTGGAATTATGGCGAAGTTGACGATCGAAACAAGACAATGCGACCGGATATTGCGGCGGACGGTCGAGGCAGACCCTTCGGCCTGCTATGTCGGGGCGGACGACCGAGGCGGCAGATCGGAAAAATAAGAGGGCTTGTCCAGGACTTGTCATACGGCCCTTTCGATGTAAATTTATCGGGTTATCTGCCTTATCGGATGCCATACCGCAGAACATGCTGCTGAAGAACCGGATGCGGTCGGGTTTATCGAAACGGAATCCCATGAATTGAATTTGATTCTCGGTTTATTGCACCTGCTGGATTAAAAAACTAACTTTGTAAAAAATAAATCCGTTATGGCAGACAGTAAGATCGTTGTTTTTCAGGACAAGCAGATCCGCCGCGTATGGGTGGATGACGATTGGTATTTTTCTATCGTCGATATTGTCGGTGTGCTTACCGGGTCTCCGGAACCGCGAAAATATTGGAATAAGGTAAAAACGCGGGAATTTACCGATCTTCAGTTGTCCCCGATTTGGCGACAACTGAAACTACCGGCTGCCGACGGTAAGCAGTACAAGACGGATTGCGCTACAACGCAAGCTATGTTTCGTATCATCCAGTCGATCCCCTCTCCAAAGGCCGAGCCATTCAAACAATGGCTGGCACAGGTCGGATATGAGCGTGTGCAGGAGATCGAGAACCCTGAGCTGGCACAGGAACGTATGAAGGCCATTTACGAGGCCAAAGGTTATCCGAAGGATTGGATCGACAAACGGCTGCGGGGCATCGCCATACGGCAAAACCTGACGGATGAGTGGAAAGAACGCGGCATTCGGGAAGAGAGGGACTTCGCCATCCTGACGGCGGAGATCGCGCGTGCGACATTCGGCGTGACGCCTTCGGAACACAGGGCGATCAAGAGGCTGACGAAAAAGGGACAAAACCTGCGTGACCACATGACCGATTTGGAGCTGATCTTTACGATGCTGGGCGAACGGGTGACGACTGAAATCTCACAGCAGGAAAAACCCGATACGTTCGCCGAAAGCAAACAGGTCGCCCGGCGCGGCGGCAATGTTGCCGGAGTGGCCCGTAGGGAGACGGAACGGGAGTTGGGGCACAGTGTCGTGTCGGGCCAGAATTTTCTGGACAGGAATCCCGATGGATTGATCGAGGACACGATCGGACTGCCGCCGCTTGATTCGGAGAAGGAATAAACAGTCCGATCGAGACACCGATAACCGATGAAAGGGGAAAGCCTTGCAAGGATAAATTGCAAGGCTTTCCCCTTTATAGTTTGATTTTCTTGGATGGAAAATCATCGTCCGTGCGGGGCGGAACGCTGCCGATGACGATACGACCTCCGGAGGCGTCGGCGATCTGCCGCAGGCGTGCGGGAATATGCCGTTGCAGGTCATCGGCGACAGGTGTTTCCCGTCGCGCGTCCTTCTCCTGCTGCTGTTCCTGCTGCTCTCCGGCCTCTTCGCCGTCACGGTCGCTACCTACGGGTTTGAGCGCGAGTTGTATCTGCCGGTCGAGCTGTTCCATCTCCTTTTTCAAAGCCGCGAGGTCGGCTTCTTTGCGCCATGTGCCCTCGATGATCTGCCGGAGCTGAGGCACGTCCTTTTCCAGCGAGGTGCGCTCCTTGCGGAATTTCTCCAGCGTCGGTTCGATCGTGCCCAGCGCATGCAGGGGGTTGAGCGCCGCCGTGCGAGGGTCTCCGGCCAGATTGCCGTAGTTGTACTGGTAGAGGTATTCTCCCTCTCCCCGCACGTAAAAGCGGTTGCGAATGGTCTCGAAATCCTCCTTCATGCTCTTTTCGCTCTTGACGATGATCTCGAACCCGTAGATGGAGCCGATCCGTTTCTCACCCGTTCCCGTATCGACGGTTTTTGCGATATGGTTCAGTTGTTTGCCGATGAACTGCGGATCGTTGCTCTCCGCCCCGTCCAGCGTGATACGGTTGCGATACGATCCGTCCTCGTTGAGTTCCGCACGGCTCCTGAAAGCTTCGAGGTCTTTTTCGATGCGTCCGATCCTTTCGTCGAGTTCCCCGATTTTTCCGAGCGTATATTCCAGCTGGCTGCGGCTCCCCCCCCTGCCCCCCCCGCCGTTGGTAATAAGCCCGCTGCCGGCTACTTCAGCGGCTATCGCGCCGAGAGCTGGCACGCCGTCGTTCCCACGGGTGATGTGACGCGCACGACCGTGCTCGACGAGTACACCTACACCTATCCCGCTGCCTATACGGTGACGTATGCCGATGGTGCTAATGGCTCGGTCTTCACCAGTCAGGTTGCTGGCAATCTTCTCTTCGATGAGGCAACCCCCGCCTTCAAAGATGATGTGAACAGCCTGAAGCGTGCGGGTTACGTCTTCGCCGGCTGGGACAAGGAAATTGCTCCCACGGTCAAGGGCAACATTACCTACACCGCCACCTGGGACGAGGATGTTCTGGGCAACGACCCCAGCAACCCCGGTAACACTGACTACTCCGACGGTATCGCCGACAAGTACCAGACCATAGTGACCTTCGCCGGTGTCGGCGGCACGGTCAATGGCAAGACGCAGTTCGACTACGTCGTCACTCTCAAGGACGCCGCCGGCAACAACGCGATCGACGGTACCTACAAGCTGACCGAAGCCGACGTTCCCACGACGGCCGCCGCCGCGGGCTATGCTGGCGATCCCGCCTGGACCGTGCAGAACCCCTTCGGTGTCGAAATTGAGAAGCCCGGCGCGACCTTCATCGCCAACTGGGGCAACGGCTTCGTCGCCTACTACTATGATGGCGTGCTTGGCTCCGCCGTCGATGCGAATGTCGGTGTCGACCAGACGATTGTCGTTGACGCGGCTCAGGCCACGACCTTCGAGGGCCACAACTACGTGCTCGACCGCGTTGACAACAACAACTCCGTAGTCGTCGCCGGCGACCCGGGCCAAAACGTCGTGAGTGTCTATTACGACCTCGATGAGATCGGCAATGATCCCGACCCCGCCAACTCCGGCAATATCGACTACTCCGATGGCGTGGCCGACAAATACCAGATCGTCGTGAGCTACGCAGCCGTCAATGGCACGATTAACGGCATCCCGCGCGTCGTCCTCGACAAGTTCGATGCTGATGGCAAGCATGCCGTCGACGGTACCGCCGTCCTGGCCGCTAACCAGATCCCCGGCACTGCCCCCAATGCGGGCTTTGGTCCCGAGGGCACCTGGACTCCCAATGTTCCGGTTACCGACATGCAGCTTACCGAGAACACCGACTTCGTAATCACCTACGCGGCTACTCCGACCGAGCCGACCAATCCCGAGGAGCCGACGCCCACTCCGACTCCCACGCCTACCCCGGAGCCCACGCCTGGTCCCGAGGGCCCGATTGCCGCAGTTGTCGCTCCGCCGGTTGTCGCCGCCGTGACGGAGGGCGTCGCGGGTGCCGTCGAGGCTATCGGTGACGGGCTCAACCCGCTCGCAGCCATCACCGCCCCCGAGGCCATCGACGATGACGCCAACGCGCTGGTCGCCTTCGAGGACATCCACTGCTGGACGCATTGGCTGATGATCTTCGGCGCGCTGGTCACCATCGTCTACGGCCTGGGCGTGCTCTACATGCGCCGCCGCGCGATCCATGACTTCGACGACTTCGAGGACAACGCCAGCGGCAGGAAGTACGACGCCGCCGCGGAGAAGAACCCTGCAACCGGCAACGCCTTCCAGGCGATGTAGCGCGAGCTAGCTAGCGACGCGCAAGCGACATAGCACCACCGGGAGGCGGCCTTCGGGTCGCCTCCCTCGCGTTATGGGGTACCAGATCGCCCTGGCGAAATTGGCATACCATATATGCGAACACATGTACGTATATATGGTATGATATCCGCAGGTCAGCGGTTGTAAGTCCCGCGAGTCGGCAACGCCCTCCCCACGAGAGGGGGTGATGCCCATGGACCCCTTGATTCAGATTCTCAAGCTGGCCACGGTGTTGGCCGGGCTTGCGGGGACGATCATCAGATTCGTGTCCAAGACTCCGAGCGGCGCTCGGAAAAAGGATGACCGCCCGCGCCCGTAGGCGCGGAAGCGGTCAATTCTGAAAACGGCGTTGCCCGACGCAACAGTCGCGGGCATCCGCTGGCTGTAGTATACCATGCTCTTATATGCTTACGCGCCAGCGCCCCTACACGTTCACGTGCCAGTAGCCGGCCTTGTCCGACCCAATGCGGTCGATGAGACCGTGCTTCTTCAGCTTCCTGAACGCCCGTCGCACGGTGCTCTCGCTCACGCCCAGCACGTTCGCTATGCGCACCGCCGTCGCACGGCCGTTGGTGTGCAGCACCCGCAAGACGTACTCGTCGGTCGAGGTGAGGTCGAGCTCGTTTGCGGCCGCGATGGAGCGTGCCGAGAAGGGCGTGTACCTGGGCTTGGATTCGGGGTTCTCGATATTGGCGACGTTGGCTACGCGGTTAGCTGCCGTCGGGGACTCGGAGTCAAAATCATGCACAGGGGGGGGGGTGCTCATTTGCCGCCTTTTCTCCGAATCCAGGGGAAAGGTGATTGACGTCTCGCCGTCACCCTGCTCGAGAAGGGGAGCATCGAGTCCGACTTCGAGGTTCTTCTGTATGATCCGCTCGTAATCGACATCTCGGTCATCCATGATGCCGACGAGGCGCATGGCCCTGGTGAGAACGGGATTTGCGACAATGGCCGAGGCTTCGGAATCCTCGCCAGTGGCAAGGCTGGGCACGCCGGTCTCCGTGGGGTTTCGTATGATCATGCGGCTGGGAAAGACGTCGACGCTCACCGGCTGGCCGCATGCGTAGTCCTTATGCGCCAGCGCTCCCAGCAGGGCCTCGCGTACGGCCTCGCGGGATGGAAAGTTCAGACCCGCGGCGGGATCGTTCATCGAGCCGGAGGCGGCGATTGCCATGGGCAGGTACTGCTCGAAGAGCAAGCGCGACGTTTCCTTGATCTGCCGGAGCAGAGGGCCGCTCACTTCGTCGTGTAGCACGACTCGCTCGTCTTGCGCGAGGAGTCGCAGCTGCACCAGGGCACCGGGTATGATCGCATCGGGCTGGTTGTGCAGGAGCAGAACGCCGGCGTTCGTTATGGCCTGGGTCTGTGGGTCTTCCAGGTTCAGGTGGGCCAGACGATGCTCGAACACGGCCCCCAGCGGGTCCATGGGCAAGTCGGATGTTTCGGTCTTCAGCGCCGCGACCGTGAGGAACACCCGGGCGTTCAGATCCTCGAGCTTGACTCCGGTCTGGGGTCGCATCTCCCAGGGCGTATCGAATGATCCGGTGTCACCGGGGGCGTTTGACAGGACCCCTTCGATTGTCTTGCGGGTCGAGCGAATGTTCGCGTTGCCGGCGTAGAGCCAGTACGTGCCGTCATAGGCGAGAGGTTTTGCCGCTGCCGGAACGGTCGTTTCCAGGCACAGTGCCGTGCCGTCGAGCACGGGTTCGGTCGTGCATTGCAGGCCTAGCTCCTTTTCGACGAGCTTGGGGATCTGCTCGAACGGGCGCCTCAGCTTGCGTCGACCGGTCGTGTAGGCTTTCTCACTCGACTCTATGACAAGGGTTCCGCCGCCCGCATTGGCGATTCCGCAAATGAGCGCAATGCACTCGGAAGTCCAGTGGTCGCGATACGCTACTATGGATGAGCTTTGCGTCTGCATGTGCGCCGTCCTTGCTGTCCGGTGCCTTTCCCTGTCTCCACGGGTGCCCGGGAGAGGAACACGGTCAATAGTACGCCCTTTTTCCTCTCAGTACACAATCAATACAATGTCAAATGACGTTCATTTAGTGAATGTGCCCGTCACTGATTATCTGGTCAGTTACCGAAATCCGCTGGTCAGAGCAGGGGTCATTTACCCTGTCATAACCCTGGAGCCATATTGACGTCTTTTGGAAAAATCCCAGCTCAGCGCGGAAATTGCCCCGTCAATATACTACGGCCATCCCGTTTACATACGCGTCGTACGCGTGGGCGCATGCCCCGCAATGCCGTTGGCGCGACAACAGGAGTAGGGAACCGAGGGAAGGCCGGTGAAGCATATGAAGCAGCAGAGGAAGTACAGGGAACCAAAGGATACGGTATGGGGCAAGTGCCTCTCGGGCTTTATCGCCGTCGTGTTTGCCGTGTCGACCCTCACCATCATTCCCATTGCGAGCGCCGCGCTCGGTTCAAGCACCGACTCCGAGTTGATGCAGGAGGCGGAGAAGGAGAAGAAGGAAAAGTCTTCCGGCCAGGAGGATAGCGCCAAGGTCATAGAGAAGGCCGAAATCACCACGCTCGCGCTCGAGAACGAGAAGGACGAGCAGCAGAAGCAAAACGAAGGTCAAGAGGATCCTGTTACGGGACTCGCGGCGAGGCTTTCGTCAAGTTCCGCAACCTATAACGCTCTTCAGCAGGAACCTGAAGTTATCGTCACCAAGAACGGCCAGCAACTCGAATCGAAGGACTATACATACACATGGTCTTCCGAAGACGGGCACGACAAGCTATGGTTCCACGCCGGAAAATACAATTGCCATGTTTTTGTCGACGGCAAGGAAATCGCGAGTCTCGAATACAACATCTCCCCCGCTCCTCTCACTGTTGTGACCGATTCTGCCAAGAAGAAATACGATGGCACCCCACTCACGGCACCTGGTCACGTTGAGGGCCTGCTCATGAACCATGATTCTGATGACACCGGGACTGTAACAGTGACGACCACTTCATCCCAAACGGAGGTCGGAACGTCAGCCAATATGGAGTACACGGTCGCCTATAAATCTTCTTTTATCGAGAACGACTATCGAGTTGTTAATGAAGAGTTTGGCACCCTGACGGTCTACTGCGAGCATGAGGACTGGGCGGAAAACGATGGTCACTGGGTGTACGAGGATGTTGCCACTGCCACCTGCACGAAACCCGGTGCCTACACGAAGAGCTGCCCGGTTTGCAAAACGATCATTTCAAAGACCGAGACTCCGGCCCATGGACATAGTCTTGAAAAGGTCGAGTGGGCTGATGATACCGAAGACGGAATACATCAAGATGGTTGTAACTCTACGCAACACAAGAAAGTATACGAGTGGTGCAACGGCACAGAAAATGGCGGCATCGAGTACGCAGAACACAACTATGGAAATGAATGGAAGACTATAGTAGAGGCCACGATTGATTCGAACGGGCTCAAGTCTCGCGCCTGTGCCGATTGCAGCCACGTTCAATTTGAGATTATCCCCATGCTTCCCAGCTGCCCTGTCTACTGGTTCGATGGCTATACTTCCCAGGTACTTCAAGAGGGCAAAGTCCTGAAGGGCGACACGGCCGACGACACCGAAGATAACGCGAAGGCCCTGGCAAATCCCGCCAACCCGTCGCGCGCTGGCTACGAGTTCCTCGGATGGGGACTGCCCGTCTACGATAAGGACAGTGTTACCATCACCGCCACGTGGAGGCTTCTCACCGCTCGTTGGATAGACGAAGACGGCACCGAGCTCGCCAAGGCAGATTTCAAGCTGAGCGACGATGGCCTGACTGCTAGCGAGCCCGAATACGCCGGCACTGTTCCGACAAAGGCTGAGGACGACGACAACACCTACGAGTTTGCCGGATGGGTTGTTGACAGCACAACCAATGCTGGCGATATAACCTACAAGGCAACCTATACGGCAATCCCCAAGTACACCGTAACATGGGTTAATTGGAATGGCGATGAACTCTATACGACCACTGTTGTTGGCGAAGAGAATATTCCTGCAGCAGATACTCAAAATGATCCGACACGACCCGAAGATGACAATTTCACCTATGCCTTCAACAGCTGGACTAAGTCTGTTAAAGACGGTGATGTCACCTACAGGGCCGAGTACACCCCCGTCCCCAAGATGATCACCGTGACCTGGCTCAAGGGCTACGACGACGGCACGGATCCCGTGATTGACTCCACCACCGCCTACAAGGTGAATGGCTATACCGGCGGCAATCCGGCTGATCCCACCCGCGAGGGCTATGACTTCGCCGGCTGGAGCGATCCCGCCGTCGACGAGGCCGGTAACATCACCTTCACGGCCCTGTGGACGGCCGTGCAACCTGACGATCCGACCGTGCCGGTCGTCCCGACCGACCCGACGAATCCGACCGACCCCACCAACCCCGTGACCCCGCCCACCCCGGGTGATGGCACCGTCACGACTGACACTCCCGCCGGTCCCGCAGTTGCTCCTGCGGTTGCGACCCCTGTTGACGCCGCTGCTCCC
>OGQN01002691.1_pt1 | contig 12403 bp, 14 predicted proteins | sample 1553231 | NCBI WGS metagenome assembly OGQN01 (sample SAMEA2579950, study PRJEB22360) | human gut metagenome | biome: human gut; feature: human-associated habitat; material: faeces | place: Denmark | collected 2008/2010 | reverse complement strand
ATCGATACGGCGATGAATGTGTTGCAGGGCTCCTGGGATCAGGAAGAGAATGCGGAAGCGAGTTATACGGTCATATCATATAACGCAAAAGAGAAGATCGTATTTGAGAAGGCAGACGATAAGATTACATCAATCTGCTATTCTGTGTTGTCGGATGAAGAAATCGAGGAGCTGAAAGCGAAAGCCGAAGAAGAGAAGGCTGCGGCGGAGCAGGCTGAGAATGCACCAGTGGAGACTGCGGAAAATAATACGATACAATTTATCGGCCGTACGGGGGTGTATATAGCAATGAATCCATGGGGAGATTTGACAGGTAGGTTAGAGATTATTAGCGTGGGAAGTTCGTCTGTCCAGTTTAAGCTTGGGCTTATGAATTATGAATATGAATCTATATACATGTTGGAAAATGCTCAGATTACCAGCAGTAACAGGGCGCAGTATTCGGCTGGAGGATTTACCATTTACTTTGAATGGACAGATGCAGACAATGTGTATGTTACGCAGAGCGGACAATTGAATGGCACGGATGCAGGAGTTTTTATGGATATAACGGATAATCAGACATATGCGTGGTCCGAACAGTACAGTACACCTGGCGGAACCGATTGGTAAAAGGTGTACATACGGTTATGGATCCATGTGAAAATTCTTGAAAAATCCTTCTCAACCACGTATTATGTAATTATAGAATGATACATGCAATATTATTTGAACAAATGGTATTCATGACAGGATGAGAGTTGAAATACGTGAGAAGAGGAGGACGAGAGAGTGTTTTGTAGAAAGTGTGGTACGAAAAATCCAGATGATGCGAGATTCTGTCGTAACTGCGGTACACCGATGAGCAGTGGACCATCTGTGAACGGTGGTGGTTCCGTGAATGGTGGACAGAATGGGAATCCGACACCGCCGCCGATGGGACAGCCGGGAGCGATGCCGCGTAAGCCTAAGGGCAAACGCAACGGTGCGATGATTGCGATTGTAGCAGTGGTTGTGGTAGCATTGATTGCTTCAGCAGTATTCTTTACCCGGGTAATTGGAATTGGTGGCAGAAGTTACGAAGACACGATCGAAGATATGGTGGATGCAATGAATGATGCTGATATCGAGGCATTTTTTGATCTGATTCCGAAGGAAGTAGTTGTATATGCACTGGAGCAGGAAGGATATACCGGATCTAAGAAGGAACTTCTGGAGCAGGCACATGAATTGTTACAGAATGAATGGAACGATTCATTGGGAAGTAATCTGATCAGTGCGGCAGTAGATGTAGAGTATGAGATTCAGGATGCACAAGATGTCAAAGGTGATGAGTTAAAGAGTCTGAAAGAAGAGTACAAGGAGGCTGGTGTCAGAGTATCGGCTGCCAAGAACGTTAGCGTTAAATTTACCATCACTGCACTTGGATTCAGCCAGGATACCGTAGAGAACATACCGCTGATTAAGATAAGAGGCTCCTGGTATCTGGATGTAGAATCACTGGGAATGTTATAGAAAATAATAATGTTATGAAAATGACTTCTTTACCTGAAAGAGAACAGGAAAGAAGTCGTTTTTAATGTTATATATTATTTGCCAGTTGGAATGTATGGACGGATTGCTCCGGCTACATTGCTGATCGGCATGGTCTGGAGCCATATGCGTCCCGGTCCGGTTATGACAGTGTTAAAGATGCCTTCACCGCCGAAAAGCATATTTTTCATGCCAGGCACAGCCTGTACGTCCATATTACAGGTGGCATCCATGGCTGCAAGGTGTCCCGTGTCGACGATGATCTGCTGACCAGGCTGAAGATTGTATTCCACTACGTGTCCGTCGAATTCGGCAAATACAATGCCCTGACCGCTGACCTTCTGCATGATGAAGCCTTCACCGCCGAAGAGACCGGATCCGATCTTCTTACGGAAATGCATGGAGAGTGTAACGCCTGCTTCGCTGGCGAGGAATGATTTCTTCTGGAAGATCATCTCATTACCTGGTGTAATCTGGAATGCGCGGATAGATCCCGGGAAGCAGGATGCAAATGCGATCATGCCGTTACCGTTCGTTGCAGTGTAGACATTCTGGAACAGCTTCTCACCGCTGACTGCGCGCCCGAATGCTTTGCCGATGCCGCCGTTGCTGGTTGTTTCCATTTTCATATTCGGAGACATCCATGACATGGCGCCGCCCTCTGTAATCATGCGTTCTCCATCAGCCAGCTGACAGATAACAACCGGTAATGTTTCGCCCTGGATTTCATATTTCATAGTAGCCACCTCTTTCGCTTTTTCTTTTATTATAGTATAGTTAAGGCATATGGTCTACCAATATCGAGAAAAGAAGATCAGTAAATGGAGGAGTATATATGGCAGCAAGCTGTGAGTTTTGTTCAAATTATGTATATGATGACGACGAGGAAGAATATTACTGTGATGTGAATCTGGACGAGGATGAGTATTACCGGTTCGTGAACAGTAATTATAAAGAATGTCCGTATTATCGGTCAAATGATGACTATAAGATCGTGAGACACCAGATGTAATCCGATGATTGCAGATGCGGGCAGATGTAAGAATGTGAAATGAGAGAGGATGGGGATCAGGATGGAACATTCATGTGTGGACTGTGCTATAAAGAAATGTAACACAGGAAAAGGAAAGTATCCGGAGTTCTGTGCAACAGAACATATGCCGGAGGAGGTACTTGCGGATGCAATGGCCTGTTATGAAGAGAAAGAGAACCGGGAAGTGTCCGTTGCGGCAGCGAGAGTGGAGTACGAGCATTATTGTCAGTACACCAGAGTGCAGGAGATCATGGCATTTGCGGAAAATATGCATATGAAGAAGCTTGGCATTGCAACATGCGTAGGTCTGTTGAATGAGAGTCGGACGTTGGCACGTATTTTCCGGGACAATGGATTCGAAGTGTATGGCATTGCCTGTAAGGCAGGTGCACAGAAGAAGACGTCGGTGGGAATACCGGAGGAATGTAATGCAGTGGGAGCGAATATGTGCAATCCGATTCTGCAGGCGAAGATGCTGAATGAAGCTGGCACGGAATTGAATGTGGTCGTGGGATTGTGCGTTGGACATGATAGTCTGTTCTACAAATATTCGGATGCGCTGTGTACGACAGCAGTGACAAAGGATCGCGTGTTGGGTCATAATCCGGTAGCGGCATTGTATACCGCAGAGACGTATTACAAAGATAAATTGAAAAAATAACGTAAGAATCGCAGGCTGTGATTAATCAAACGTTTTGATTACTAATAAAAGTTGTTTGATTAATCATAGCCTGTGTTAGTATAGTTTAATTTAAGCTGCTTAATTTCCTTCTTGCAACTGAGAAGAAAATATAGCATAATAAATGCTTAGAAAAGCGTTCGGTTTTTTAATGACGAACGGATAAGGAGAGCAAATGTTTCCACATATTAAGGTAGAATTACGGGCAGAAGACAAATTTTTTGGCCCCGGCGTGTGTGAATTGCTGGAACTGATTGAGCAGACAGGTTCCCTGCAATCGGCGTGCACGGAGATGGGACTTTCATATAGTAAGGGCAGCAGGATGCTGAGAGGCATCGAGCGGCAGCTTGGAGTGTCAGCAGTGCACAGATGGACTGGTGGAGCCGGGGGCGGCGGAGCTGAATTGACGAGAGAAGGTAAACTTTTGATAGAGAATTACCGCCATATGACAGCTGAGATTGAGAAATATACGGAAACAGCATTTGATAAATATTTTGGCGGAGACTGGTTGAACAGAGAATAGCAGTACAGGAGGATTCGGTAATGAAATTAATCAGGACAGAAGATGCAGTGGGACATGTATTGTGCCACGATATTACACAGATCATCAAAGGTGTGACGAAGGATGCGGTATTCCGCAAAGGTCATATCGTGACGGAAGAAGACATTCCGGTGCTGTTATCCGTAGGTAAGGAACATTTGTATGTATGGGAAAAGGAAGTGGGCATGCTCCATGAGAATGAGGCAGCAGATATTCTTCGGGAGATCAGTCAGGGCGAGCACATGCATCCGTCTGACGTGAAAGAAGGCAAGATCGAACTGATCGCAGATTGTGACGGTGTATTAAAGATCAATGGCAAGAAGCTTCGCGCAGTGAATGCACTGGGAGAAATGATGATTGCCAGCCGTCATGGCAATTTCCCGGTAAAGAAGGGGGATAAGATTGCGGGCACGAGAGTGATTCCTTTGGTCATTGAAGAGGAGAAGATGAACCGTGCAAAGGAAGTGGCCGGAAAGGAGCCTATATTTCAGATCCTCCCATATGAACAGAAAAAAGTAGGAATCGTAACGACCGGAAGTGAAGTGTATCATGGACGGATTCAGGATACATTTACGCCGGTGATCATTGATAAGGTTACTGAATACGGAGCAGAGGTTGTCGGACACGAAATCTGTGATGATAATCCGGAGATGATCGAGGATGCGATTCATGATCTGTTGCGAAGGGGATGCAACATGATACTCTGTACCGGCGGTATGAGCGTAGACCCTGATGACAGAACGCCGCTTGCGATTAAGAATGTAACCGGCAATGTGGTAAGTTATGGAGCGCCGGTGCTTCCGGGAGCGATGTTCTTGCTGGCATATTACGGAGGAGATCTGCCTGTGATGGGATTGCCTGGTTGTGTCATGTATGCCAAGAGAACCGTGTTTGACTTAGTGCTGCCGAGAATTATGGCAGGAGAGATTCTGACAAAGGAAGATCTGGAACTGCTGGGCGAAGGTGGTTTGTGTTTGAATTGTCCGACATGTACATTCCCGAATTGTGGATTTGGCAAATGTGGCAGCAGATAGATATAGCGGAAACTGGAACGGGTATCAATAAATGTTCAGCAAAAGTTGAGGAATGAATCAATGAGAGAATTATTTGAAGCAATAGATAACTGCGAAGCCGGCAGTGTGAATATGGTGCTGACTGTGCTGGATGGAGAATATCTGGGAGAGAAGGCACTGGTATCAGATGGAAAGCTGATATGGGAGAGTAATGAAGAAGGCTTCTTTTCAAAGTATGAAGAAGCAGTCTGTCAGATGCAGGACAGCGGCGTGATTACAATAGGAGACAGCAGGGTGTTCTGTGACACATTGGGGCAGGAAAAACAGCTGGTCATCTGTGGAGGCGGTCATGTGTCAATGCCCGTGATCAAAATTGGTATAATGATGGGCTGGGAAGTAACCGTACTGGAAGACAGACCCAAATTTGCAGACAATGCCAGAAGAGCCGGGGCAAGTCATGTGATCTGTGAACCTTTTGAAGAGGGACTTGGCAAAGTGCCGGGAAGTTCCGATACGTATTTTGTAATCGTGACCCGTGGACACCGGTATGATCAGGTGTGTCTGGAGAAGATCGCAGAGAAAGAACATGCATATATCGGTATGATTGGAAGCCGGAGAAGAACAACACTGGTCAAAAAACTTCTGGAAGAACAAGGTACGGATAAGGCGGTATTAGATGCAGTATATACACCAATCGGCCTGGATATCGGCGCTGAGACACCGGAAGAGATTGGCGTAGCGATCATGGCAGAGATTATTGAAGTGAAAAATAAGAAAAAACGAACCTTTGGATATTCTAAAGAAATGGTTAGAGCCATTATGGATACCGAAAAATATCCGGGCAGAAAGGTCATGACAACGATTATTACAAGAAAGGGATCGGCCCCGCAGGGAATCGGTGTGAAGATGCTGGTGCTCGCAGATGGCAACTGTATTGGAACCATTGGCGGTGGCTGTATGGAGTCAGCGGTACTGCAGAAAGCATTGCTTCTGCTGAGAAGTGATGATACACAGGCAAGAATCTGTCAGGCAGATTTGACCGGTAATGATGCAGAAGACGAAGGCATGGTATGTGGTGGCATGGTAGATGTGCTGTTGGAAGTGATTGAGTAACAATGGTGTTGGGAAGAGGAAGATTATGAAAGATTTGCAGGGACGAGATATTAATTACATGAGAATATCGATTACCGACCGCTGTAATCTGCGGTGTAAATACTGTATGCCAGATGGCATTGAATTACTTCCGATGAGTGAGATCCTGCGATTTGAGGAGATCCTGAGAGTCTGCAAGCAGGCGGTGGAACTTGGCATTACCCGTTTTAAGATTACCGGAGGGGAGCCGCTGGTGAGACGCAGATGTGTAGAACTGATCAGCCAGATTAAAGCGCTTCCGGGAGTAGAGCAGGTGACTATGACGACGAACGGAATACTGCTTTCTAGATATCTGGATGAACTTCTGGATGTGGGGCTGGATGCAGTGAATATCAGTCTGGATACGCTGAATCGCAGGAGATTCGAGGAGATTACAGGATTTGATCAGTTGCCGGAGGTGCTGAAGTCAATTGATGCAGCGGCAAGCAGCGGACTCAGAGTGAAAGTAAACGTAGTGCTGCAACAGGATAAAAATGCAGATGAATGGCAGAAGATTCTGGAGATCGCAGAGAGGCGGCCGATTGATGTGCGATTTATCGAGATGATGCCAATCGGAAGAGGCAGAGAGTGTACAGGTGTTTCCAATGATGAATTGTTAAAGAAAATTCAGGAACAGTATCCTGGAGTCTGTAAGGACGATCGTGTGCATGGCAATGGACCGGCGGTATATTATCACATTCCGGGATTTGTTGGAAGTGTAGGATTCATCAGTGCAATCCACGGAGTATTCTGCAGCAGTTGCAATCGGATCCGCATGACAGCAACCGGTGATCTGAAGCCGTGCCTTTGCTATCGAGATACCGTATCTGTGAGAGATGTAGCCCGGTATGGAACGGATCAGGAGATTCGGGAGAAATTGCAGGAAGCCGTAGAGATGAAGCCGAAGCAGCATTGTTTTGATATGAAAGAGGATATTACAGAACAGCACAAGATGGTTCAGATAGGGGGATAACAGATGGGAAAGATATTAGGCATCTGTATCAGTGAAAAGCGCGGTACAGAGAAGCATGAGATACAGGAAGCCAATCTGGTTAAGGATTGGGGAATCGAGGGAGATGCTCACGGCGGCAAATGGCACAGGCAGGTGAGTCTGCTGTCCTTTGAGAAGATTGAAGATTTCCGGGCAAAAGGTGCAGAAGTAGATTTTGGCGCATTTGGCGAGAATCTGATCGTAGAAGGATACGATCTTCGGGCGCTTCCGGTGGAAACCAGATTCCAGATCGGAGATGCGGTGCTGGAGCTGACGCAGATCGGAAAGGAATGCCACAGCCACTGTCAGATCTACAAGCGGATGGGTGACTGCATCATGCCGAGAGAAGGCGTATTTACCGAAGTAGTCAAGCCTGGACATATCAAAGTGGGTGATGAGATTACCATGATTCCGCCGAAGAAAGATCGTCCATTTACCGCAGCAGTCATCACGCTGAGCGATAAAGGTGCTGCCGGAGAGAGAGAAGACAAGAGTGGACCGAAGATTGTAGAGATGATAGGAGAGGCGGGTTATGATGTGAAGGAGACATTACTTCTTCCTGACGGACGGACTGCACTGGAGAAACAGCTAATCCGTCTTGCAGACCAGCGTCAGATCAATGTAATCTTCACCACAGGTGGAACAGGATTTGCAGAGCGCGACGTGACACCGGAAGCAACCATTGCGGTCTGTGACCGGATGGCAAATGGTATTGCCGATGCGATCCGCAATTATTCCATGACTATCACACCAAGAGCAATGTTCAGCAGAGCAGTATCGGGTATCCGGAAAAGGACATTAATCATTAATCTGCCGGGAAGTCCGAAGGCAGTGCAGGAGGCATTGGAATTTCTGCTTCCGCATCTGGATCACGGGATTGGAATATTAAGAGGCAGTGAAGGGGAGTGTGCTAGATAGACGTTACTATTCACAGTCGATATATAGATGCTGATAAGAGCATCGTGCTTGCACGTAAGCAATTGTTAGCATCTATATATCGAGCTTGTGAAGCAGGAACTCCACCCACATAAGCACTCTTAACTCCGTCAGGAGTGAGACTGGAGCCTCGGAAGAGGCGACGAGTGCGCATGTGCGTGGAGGACTGTGAATAGTAACGGATAGGCACATCTCTCTCGAGAAAGATAAATAATACATTGACTTACGATCGTTAGCTTTTTGAAAGTGGAACGGTTTAAGAATAGAAAACCATAATAAGGAGGACAATCATGAAGAAACGAGTATTAGCAGCAATGTTAACAGGCGTGATGGTATTGGGACTTGCCGGATGTGGCGGAAGTTCCGATGATAAGAAAGAAGACGCCAAGACAGAGGACACAGCAAAGGACGAAGACAAGGAAAGTGACGGAGAGCAGTTTGAAGACACCACGATTACGATTTTTGCAGCAAAGAGTCTGAACGGCGTAGTCGATGAGCTGATTGCTATGTACAATGAGGAGCAGACGAATGTAGAGGTTGTAGCAAGCTATGACAGTTCAGGAACTCTGATGGAGCAGATTGAGCAGGGTGCAGCGTGTGATCTGTTCTTCTCAGCAGCACAGAAGCAGATGGATCAGCTCGAAGGAGACGAGCTTGTAGTAGACGGAACCCGTGCGAACGTAGTCAACAACCAGGTATGTGTGGTAACATACAAAGGAAGCGACACGAAGGTAACCGGACTGAAAGATATTGACAAGGCTGAAAGCTTTGCGCTGGCTGACGGAAGTGTTCCGGTTGGTAAATACACACGCCAGGCTATGGTAAATGCAGGTATGCTGGATAAGGTTGATGATGTATCTGCGATCACGACACAGGAAGTATCGGATGCACTCGGCGGAATCGAGATCAATGAGTGCGCCAATGTTGGTGCGGTAACAGCAGCTGTATCAGAAGGCTCTAACGAAGTGGGTACCGTATATAAATCAGACACATACGGACTGGAAGACAAGCTTGAGATTTTGCAGGTAGTAGGCTATGACCTGACAGGAGACGTTATCTACCCGATCGCCCAGATCAAGAATGACGAAGCCGATGATCTGGAAAGTGAAGCAGCACTGGATTTCCTGCATTTCCTGACATCAGATAAGGCAAAAGAAGTATATGAGAAATATTTATTCGATACAGATGTAGAGTAATAAACGAATGATTAAAGTAAGGAGACGATCGAGATGAAAGAGATTATGGAGATTTTGAATAACCTGGACTGGAGTCCGCTGTTTATATCAATCAAGACGGGTATCGTGGCGACCATCATCTCTTTCTTTCTCGGCATCTATGCGGCACGTAAGGTGATCAAGGCAAAACCATGGGTAAAGGCAGTGGCAGACGGAATCCTGACACTTCCTATGGTGCTGCCGCCTACGGTAGCCGGATTTTTCCTGCTGTTGTTATTCAGCAGAAGAAGACCGGTGGGAATCTTTTTGTATGAGACATTTGACATTAAGGTCGTACAGACCTGGCTTGGCTGTATTATCGCAGCAACGGTAATCGCATTTCCATTAATGTACCGGAATGCCAGAGCAGCATTTGAGCAGGTGGACGTGAATCTGATCTATGCAGGAAGAACACTTGGTATGAGTGAAATGGCCATTTTCTGGAAAGTGGTGGTGCCGACGGCAGGACCGGGAATCATATCCGGAACGATCCTGACATTTGCAAGAGCGCTGGGTGAGTATGGGGCAACGTCCATGCTTGCAGGCAATATTCCAAAAAAGACGGCAACCATTTCCCAGAGGATAGCCATGGTCGTGCAGGATGGCGACTATATGACGGCGGGAGTGTGGGTCATCATCGTCATGCTGATTGCATTTGGTGTGATTGTATTGATGAATCTGATCTCCGGCAGGAAAATGAAAAATATCAAACGTTGGTAAGAAAGAGGACAGGTTATGGGTGAGTTTACACATTTTAATGGACAGGGCGAAGCGATTATAGTGGATGTCAGTGAGAAGCAGGATACGGTAAGAGAAGCGATAGCGTCGGGGCGTATCCGTATGTCAGAAGAATGCTATGCAAAGGTGAAAGCCGGTGACATGAAGAAGGGGGATGTGCTGGGGGTGGCGCGGATCGCAGGCATCATGGGAACCAAGAAGACCTCAGAGCTGATTCCGCTGTGCCATATCCTGAACCTCAGTAAAGCAGAAGTGGAATTTATCTGTCACGATGAGACCTGTGAGATTGAGGTCAGATGTACGGCAAAAACGACAGGTAAGACGGGCGTAGAAATGGAAGCACTGACTGGTGTAAATGTAACACTGCTTACCATTTATGATATGTGCAAGGCAGTAGATAAAGGTATGGAAATCAATGAAGTCCATCTGCTCCGGAAATCCGGCGGCAAGAGCGGACTGTGGGAGAGAGTATGATCGAGATAAATATCAGCAGGACACTGGGAAGATTCCATCTGAATATGGAAGTGAAGAGTGACAGCAGGCGGATCGGCATCCTGGGGGCAAGCGGGTGTGGCAAGAGCATGACGCTAGGATGCATTGCCGGAATTGAGTCACCGGATCGGGGGCGGATCGTGCTGGAAGGACGCACGTTGTATGACAGAGATCAGAAGATCAATGTGAAGCCACAGAAGAGGAAGATCGGCTATCTGTTCCAGAATTATGCATTATTCCCGACCATGTCTGTGCGTAAGAATATTATGGCGGGGCTGAAATGCGGCAAGGCAGAGCAGGAGCAGATCGCAGATAAGATGATCACCAAGTTCCAGCTGGACGGACTGGGAGACCGGCTGCCGGGAGAGCTTTCCGGCGGGCAGCAACAGAGAGCAGCACTGGCAAGGATCATGGCTTATGAACCGGATGTAATCCTGCTGGATGAGCCATTTTCCGCACTGGATGAATTTCTAAAAGACAGACTGCAGCAGGAACTGATCCAGATGCTGGAGGATTATCCGGGAACCGTTATTCTGGTGTCGCATAGTCGGGATGAGATCTACCGTTTCAGCGATGAACTGATAGTTATGGATCAGGGGAAAGTGGTGTGTCACGGAAACACAGAAGAGACGTTTGATCGCCCGGAATGGAAAGAAGCAGCAAGGCTGACCGGATGTAAGAATATCACGGTAGCCATCAGAGAAGACGAGCATCATCTGCAGGTGCCGGGCTGGGGTATCCGGTTTACTCTGGAACAGCAGATCGATGAGGATATCCGTTATGTGGGAATCCGTGCGCATGATTTCGAACCAATCTGGCTTGCTGACGGAGAGCAGCCAGAGGAAGGATGGATAAAAGTAAAAGTGGACAGCGTTGCAAAGCTGCCGTTTGAACATAAGTATTTTCTTAAAGAATCAGAGGAACAGGAGGATGTTTGCTGGTTCGTACAGAGAGATCTGTGGGATGTGCTGGAAAAGAAAGGCATGCCGGGGTGGCTTAAGATACCGGAAGAGAAATTGCTGTTATTAAAATAATAGATGACAGATGGTGTATAGCACACTATGAAAATTAATAGTGACTTATTAATTTGCTAATATCTTCCGAAATAAAAGTAGATTCGTTACCATGAATATATCAAAGAAAAACATAAGCAAAATCAGGAGGTATATTCAATGTTAAATGAATCAGTAATCAAATTATTAAAGAGTGGTATGTAGATCTTGCAACATATGCAAACGGAGAGCCGAATGTAGTGCCGGATGCATTTAAAGATGTTACCGATGACGGTAAACTGATATTTGGTAGATAAGATATTTATCGGATATATCCCAGGAGTTGGAAAGCAGGATCTGGCAGGAGTTGGTGTCACAGCACCGGTGATTCTTGCTATTTCAGCATTCGCAGCACTTGTAAGTATGGGAGGGGGATCCGAAAGCATCTATTCGATAAATACAGTATCGTATGTTGTTAGATCAGGGATGTTAGTTGTAAATTTCGGCGTGACTTTTTTGCAATTAAAATAGCATTCATGCATTTTGCAGATTATATGAAGAAAAGCCAATTGAAAAAATATCTGTAAAAGAAGTAATTGCCTTAGCAGGATATAACAGAAGTGCATTTTATGAGTATTTTGCTGATATATATATGAGCTTCTTGAATATATTGAAGATGACGTTATTGAGTATATGAAAGCCGGAATATCCGATAAAATAAAAACACAGGCGGATCTTTTGAATTTATTTTCGGCAAAGGAGGATTATCTGAAAGTATTGTTAGGAACGTATGGCTGTGTTCATTTTCAGGACAGATTGAAAACAGAATTTGTGGAAAACACTGATCTGGATAAATGTGGTGATGACTTGCAGCTATATTTATCGGAATCTCTAATTTTGATATTACTAAATTCAATATATTTTGGGAAGTACTTTTAGTATCGGAGATTGAAATGAATCATCTGAATCACAGGAATTGACAGAGTAATAGCAGAATGATACTATTAATGAAAGAAATATTTTTGAGCAAAGCAGACGAAAGCCTGTGACGCAAAGCTAGAGGGCCTGTAAAATGGCAGCCAGTTGCATGAAACGATGTACACTGTCTATTTGAGATAGGGTTTTTTATTT
>OGQN01002678.1_pt1 | contig 12440 bp, 10 predicted proteins | sample 1553231 | NCBI WGS metagenome assembly OGQN01 (sample SAMEA2579950, study PRJEB22360) | human gut metagenome | biome: human gut; feature: human-associated habitat; material: faeces | place: Denmark | collected 2008/2010 | reverse complement strand
TTTCAGGCCGAAGAGAAAGGGGGCCGGCCGGGCGCGGCCCGCCGGCGACATACGGTTCGAGCACGTATCGTTCGCCTATCAGGACAAGAAGGCGCTGCATGATGTTTCCATCGTGTTCCCGAGGAATACGCTGACGGCCCTCTTCGGTGCTTCGGGAGTGGAAACCGTTTTATATGAATGAATTGAGGCCGATACGAGGCGGCTCTCCTCGATCGGATTCAACGATAGTCTTGCATCAGCAGGTCGATAGCCCAAAGGATGAAAAATGCCGGCAAATAATCCCTGAACGACTCTTTCAATGTGTCCAATGCTTTTTTAAGTTCGTATTTTACTCTGCGTTCGGAAATATGGAACCGTGCTGCAATTTCCTTATGACTCAGTTCTTCGGTGCGACTGGCGATGAAAATATCCCGCATCAGGGTAGGCATCGCTTCCAGCTGCCTGCGCAAGATTTCGACGACTTCTTCCGCGTGTAGATTTTCGGTCGTATTGTTTTCCAGACTGGCGAGATGATACGCCAGCATACGAGCGTTCGTATCCCGAAGGTTTTTGTGAGCCCGGGTTTGTATCTGACGGGAGCGCAGATGTTCCAGACACTGTTTTTTGATCGTTCCTACGACGTATCTCCGGGGATCGGTATTTTCGGGAAGCGTATTCCTGCGGAGCCACCAGGAGACGAAAGAATCCGTGACGATATCTTCGGCTACGGCAGTATCTTCTACATATGACCGGGCAATGGCGATGAAATTACTCCGGTATCTGACGTAGAGCCTGTTGAATATTTCCGTATCGGGATTCATTTTTCGGGGATACTGCGTCGCGAGTTTGTTGGGTCAAAGTTATAACATTTTTCTTAATGGTAGCACCCCCCCCCTGTATTTGGGATTTTTTTCGTAATATTCAGATTACCAACCGGCAAATATTATGAAAATATTTTATGAATTTTATAAAAATATTTGTTTGCGGAAAACGGCCGATTTTTTTGTCCTTACCCCCCCCCTTGTGCAATATACTATTTAGAAGACCGGCAGAACGATAGCTTTCCGGTGGTGAAACGAAACGTGAAATTGAAAAAATGGAATCTACGGACATATTGAAATATCTCGAAGGCAGAAGTTCGGAGGCGGAAAAGCGGAAACTTGTGAAGTGGTTGGATGCCTCCCCCGACCATGTGAAAGAATTCGAGGAGATCCGGTTCGTCTTTGAAATGACGAAGATATACGATTCGGAGTGCAGGGAATTCTTAGCAGAGCGGAGCGATAAGCCCATGAAGGTGCGGCTTGGGGGACGGCTTCCGCGGATCGTACGGCGTCTGGGCGGAGTGGCGGCAGCGGTCGTGCTGTTCTTCGGTGCAGGCTATCTGACATACCTGCATACGGTCAATAGCTTTTCCTCGCAGTATACGTCTCTGGACGTTCCGGCGGGACAACGGGTGGATATCACGTTGGCGGACGGTTCGCGGGTTTGGCTCAACTCGGGTGCCCGTCTCGAATATCCGGTCGTTTTCGGGCGTCATGAGCGTATGGTGAAACTCACGGGAGAGGCGATGTTCGAAGTGGAACACGACGAGGATCATCCGTTTATCGTCCGGACTTTCGCTTCCGATGTGGAGGTTCTGGGTACCCGTTTCAATGTCGTCGCGGATGAGAAATCGAGACGCTTTTCGACGATTTTGTTGGACGGCTCCCTTCGCCTGACCGAGCGGACGACCCGGGCCGGTGCCGTGTTGAACTCCGGAGACGAAGCACATTGGTTGAACGGGCGTTTCTCCGTCAGCAAAGTCCGCGATTTCGACGCTGTTTGTTGGACGGAGGGATTGATCAGCGTTCGCGGCCAGTCATTCGAGGAACTGATGCGGAAGTTTGAAACTGCGTATAATGTGCGTATTGAAATTGCCCGTCAGACAATGCCGGTCATTGGCTTTGCGAGCGGAAAGATCCGGATTTCAGACGGCATCGACCATGCATTGCGCGTGTTGCAGCATACTTCGGATTTCACCTTCACGCACGATCCGAAGAAAAACGTTGTTACGATCCATTGAAACCCTTTTGTATAACCAGCCTAAAACCGTTTGTCGCCTATGACCTGATCCTCGTTTATTATCGGTAGGGAGCTTTGAAATTTGAAAATAAAAACGCCTGCGGGTTGGCAGACCCGCAAGCCGGTAATCGGCTCCGCCATTGAAAGACTACAAAACCTATTACCCAATCTTTCTACAAATGTATGAATAAAAAACAAGTTTTTCGTAAAATCGAGGGACTAATCGGACGGGTGGTGTTATGTGTTTGTCTGAGCGTGTGTACGTTGGCAGCCAGAGCTCAGGATAACTTGCTGACCGTCAATCTGGACAAGGTTCCTCTTTCCGAAGCTATTGCTGCCATAGAAGGACAGTCCCGTTATCTTTTCATGTTAGGCGAGGGCATCGATGCCTCTGCGGAGTTCATTTCCGTTCATGCCGAGAAGCAACCGCTCCGCGAGGTTCTCGATCAGTTGATACGGGGATCGCGGCTCGCATATAGTATCGAGGGACAGAATATCCTGTTGTCTTTGACCGGAACCGATACTGACGAACCCTTTACGGTCCGCGGCCGGGTATCGGATCGTACCGGTGCTCCGGTGATCGGGGCGGCGGTTCTTGTGAAGGGCACGACGATCGGTACGAGCACGGGGCTCGATGGTTCTTACACCTTGGAGATTCCTGCACCTGCCGCGACGGCCGTGCTGACTGTCAATTTCCTGGGTTATGCTCCGATGGAGATTCTCGTCGGTCAGCGTTCGCAGATCGACTTCGCCTTGCGCGAAGAGGCCCAGACCGTCGATGCCGTCGTGGTAACGGCTCTGGGTATCAAACGTTCGGAGAAGGCGCTGTCGTACAACGTGCAGCAGGTGAATTCCGAAGATATCGTCGGCAACAAAGACGCCAATTTCATCAACTCGCTGAACGGCAAGGTTGCCGGCGTGAACATAAACGCCTCGTCGTCGGGTGTGGGCGGCGCTTCGAAAGTGGTGATGCGCGGCAGCAAGGCCATCAGCCAGTCGTCGAATGCACTCTACGTGATCGACGGTATCCCGATGTTCAATCTGGGCAGCGAGGGCGGTACGGAGTTCGACTCGCGGGGTACGACGGAAGCTATCGCGGACATCAATCCCGAAGACATCGAATCGATTTCGGTGCTGACGGGAGCCGCCGCAGCGGCCCTTTACGGCAACAATGCCGCCAACGGAGCCATCGTCATCACCACGAAGAAGGGCAAGGCCGGAGCGCTGAGCGTCACCGTATCGCAGAACACGGAATTTCTGCGTCCGTTCCGTATGCCCGAATTCCAGAACCGTTACGGCACGGGCAGCCTCGCTTCGTCCGCCTCGTCGGTAGACAAGAGCTGGGGAGCCCGTCTGAACGCCGCTACGATCGGAGGGTATGACCCGGCCGACGATTTCCTGCAAACGGGCGTCGTGACGACCGAGACCGTAGCTCTCTCGACAGGCACGGAGAAAAACCAGACCTATGTCTCGGCTTCGGCGGTCAATTCGAAGGGGATGGTTCCCAATAACGACTACGACCGTTACAATTTCACGTTCCGTAACACTACGTCGTTCCTGAAAGACCGTATGACGCTCGACGTGGGAGCCAGCTACATCAAGCAGAGCGACATGAACATGGTGAACCAGGGAACCTATTCGAATCCGCTGGTGACGGCTTACCTTTTCCCGCGCGGGAACGACTGGGAGGATATTCGGATGTACGAACGCTGGGACTCCGACCGGAAGCTCGCCACGCAATACTGGCCCGAAAAGATGTTCTCGGCGCTGACCGGACAGAATCCCTACTGGATCGCCTATCGCAACCTGCGCGAGAATAAGAAAGACCGCTACATGCTGAATGCGAATCTGAATTACCGGATTCTCGACTGGCTGTCGGTGTCGGGACGCGTGCGGATCGACAACTCCAACAACGAATACACCAAGAAACTCTATGCGACGTCGAACACCACGCTGACGAACGAGGGTTCCGACGCATTGTCGAAAGGTTCCTTCATGCTGGAGCGTACGATCGACAAGCAGACCTATGCCGATATTTTGGTGAACATCAACAAGACGTTCGGGGAGAACTGGTCGCTGAATGCCAATATCGGGGCCTCCTATTCGGACATGCAGCAGAGTATTTTCAGCAACGAAGGGCCGATCATGTCCACAGGAATCGCCAATGTCTTCAACGTAATGCAGCTGGACAATACGAAGACCAAGCGTATCCAGTCGGGGTACCGTGACCAGACGCAGTCGTTGTTCGCGTCGGTCGAGGCCGGTTTCAAGAATACCTATTTCCTTACCCTCACCGGCCGCGGAGACTGGCCTTCGCAGCTTGCAGGACCCTATTCCGCCAAGACGGCGTTCTTCTATCCGTCGGTAGGCGCTTCTGTCGTGCTTTCCGAGGCGCTTCCGATGCCGAAATGGATCTCCTATCTGAAAGTACGCGGTTCGTTCGCTTCGGTGGGTCTTCCCATTCCGCGGTTCCTCGCGCAACAGACTTACGAGTGGGACAACGCGAACCAGCAATGGGCTTCCAAAACCCATTATCCGATGGGCGAGCTGAAACCCGAGCGCACCGATTCGTGGGAAGTGGGACTGACGGCGCGTTTCCTCCGCCATTTCAACGTAGACCTGAGCCTTTATACGGCCAAGACCTACAACCAGACTTTCGACCCCGGCATTTCGCCGTCGTCGGGTTATTCCACGATGTACATTCAGACGGGATCGGTACGCAACAAAGGTATCGAACTTTCGGCGGGCTATTCGAACGAATGGGGTAAATTCGGCTGGTCGTCGAACTTCACGTTCAGCGCCAACCGCAATGAAATCATGGAGCTGATGGAGGGTTATGTGATTCCCGTCATCAACGAACCGATGACGCTCGACCGTCTCGACATCGGCGGGCTGGGTTACGCACGGTTCCTGCTGAAAAAGGGCGGCAGCCTGGGGGATCTGTACTCCACGGCCGATCTGCGGCGCGACAGCCGGGGCAACATCTATGTCGATGCCGACGGCAAGGTGGTCGGCAACACGACGAATGTAAAGGATATCAAACTCGGCTCGGTATTCCCGAAGGCGAATCTGGCCTGGCGCAACGACTTCAACTACGGCAACTTCAATTTCGGTTTCATGCTTTCGGCCCGTCTGGGCGGCATCGTCTATTCGGCGACCCAGGCCTATATGGATTATTACGGGGTGTCGGAAGCCACGGCCGCCGCGCGCGATTTCGGAGGAGTCGTCGTCAACGGCGATCTGATCGATGCGGAGAACTGGTATTCGGTGGTCGCCGGACAGGGGGGCCTTCCCCAATATTACACCTATTCGGCGACGAACTTCCGCTTGCAGGAGGTGTCGATCGGATATACCATTCCGAAGGCGAAGCTCTGGAACATCGCCGATGTCACGGTTTCGCTGGTGGGCCGCAACCTGTGGATGATCTACTGCGAGGCGCCGTTCGATCCCGAAGCCGTGGCCACCACGGGCAATTATTACCAGGGAATCGACAACTTCATGATGCCGGGCACGCGAAACCTGGGTTTCAATGTCAGACTTAAATTCTAACGAAGATCATGAAAACGACATACAACAAGATATGCTTCGGCGTCTGCCTCCTGGGCGGAGCTTTGGCGGGTTCGTGTACCGGAGACTACATGGACTACAACCGCAACTGGGCGGAGGTTTCTCCGGAGGAGACGGAGCGCGACGAATACCTCGTCAGCTCGCTGCTCGGCGGTATGCAGAGCAATGTGATTCCCGTCGAGGAGCATCTGAATCAGTTCACCGAGTGCCTGATGGGCGGTGTGTGGGGCGGCTATTTCGCCGACTCGCAGGTGTGGGCCAACTCGTTCTCCTATTTCAATCCTTCGCAGGACTGGCTGGGTAAAATGTATCTGGAAATCATTCCCAACGTCTATTCCAACTGGCTCAGCTTGCAGGCTGCAACGAAAGACGAAGCGATCCTTGCCGTGGGTCAGATCGTCAAGGCTGCGGCTTTCCAGCGTGTGACCGACACCTACGGGCCGATCCCTTACAGCCGGATCGGTTCGGACGGGAAGGTTACGGCTCCGCTGGATACCCAGCGGGAGGTCTACGAAAAGATTTTCGAAGAGCTGGATGCTGCGGTTGCCACGCTGACGGAACATCGCACCTCGTCGATCTCGCCGGAGATATCGAAAAATGGATCAAGTTCGCCAATTCGCTCAAGCTGCGGATGGCCATGCGGCTGGTCTATGCGGCTCCTGCGACGGCCGAGCAACGAGCCAAAGAGGCCGTGGATACAACGGACGGAAAACTGGGTGTAATGACTTCGAACGATGACAACGCTCAGCTTTCGGGAATCAACGTCAATCCGTTTTACAAGGTGGCCTACGAATACAACGGAGGCGAAACGCGCATCTCGGCCGATCTGCTCAATTACATGAAGAGCTGGAACGATCCCCGGATCAGCGCTTATGCCAAAAAGTCCACGTTCACCGACGCGGCCAATGACTATTGGGGGCTGCGCATCGGCAACGAATATCCCATCACCAGCGGACAGGCTTATTCGAATCTGAATATCGGTCAAAGCGATCCGCTGTTGTGGATGAACGTTTCGGAGGTGATGTTCCTGCGGGCCGAAGCGGCGCTTTACGGCTGGGATACGGGCGATACGGCCGAGAACTTCTATCGTCGCGGAGTCGAACTTTCGTTCGCGAAGTGGAATGTCGGAGATGCCGCCTCCTACCTCTCTTCGCAGAACAGGGTCGGCGCCTACAACGACCCCAAGGGGCAATACGCATTCGTGCCCGATACGAAGTGCGTGCCCGCATGGAACTCTCTGGATCCCGAGTTGCAGCTCGAGCAGATCATCACGCAGAAATGGATCGCCAACTTCCCGTTGGGACACGAAGCCTGGGCCGAGTTCCGCCGCACGGGTTATCCGAAGTTGGCGGCTGCGCCCGTGAATCGGAGCGGAGGCGATGTCGCCGACGGGAAATTCGCCCGTCGTCTGATCTATCCTTCGGACGAGTACAAAACCAACGGAGTGAATCTGAACAGGGCTGTCGGCAAAGACCTTTCCAATGGTGGCGACAGGCTTTCCACGCATGTCTGGTGGGACTGCAATCCGAAATTGGTTAACGAATAAATCTTTTGAGAACGATGAAAAGAAAAATCGAAATAGCTGCTGCTCTGCTGTTGGCGACGACATTCGGCCTTCCCTCCTGCGAGGACTGGACCGATGTGGACAACCTCTCGGTGGAGTATGAGAATGTCGAGCAGCAGAACCCCGAACTCTATTCCCGGTATCTCGCTTCGTTGCGCGAATACCGCAAGACCGATCATACGCTGGTTTACGCATGGTACGACAACAGCGTGAAAGTGCCGGTGTCGCGGGCCCATTATCTGCGCGACGTCCCCGACAGCATCGACGTCGTGGGGCTGATCCATCCCGACAGTCTCACGCAGAGCGAGATCGAGCAGATGAATTATCTGCGGGAGCAGAAGGGGATGAAGATCGTCTATACGATTGATTTCGACGGGATGAAAACCGACTATACGAATATCGTGGAGCCCGCAGACCCCGACCGGGATTTCCGGTCGTACCTCACCGATACGCTCTCCTATACATTGTCTTTGCTGAAAAAGTATCCCTATGACGGCATTTGCATCAGTTATACGGGGAAATCCACCGTGCTGATGGACGATGCCGAGAAAAAGGAGTACATGGAAAACGAGAACTGTTTTATCGGCATTCTCGAAGACTGGTGCTCGCGTAACGAAGGGGTGGAGTTGACTTTCTTCGGGCAGCCTGACAATCTGTTGGACAAAACCATTCTGGATCGGTGCCCGACCATTCTGCTTGACGGCCGGACCGCTACGGCGACCAATGAACTGACGACGCTGATGACCCGGAACTGGATCGCCGATTATGCAGGTCGTTATGGCATGGTCGTAGCCGGTACGCCGCTCTTGGGAACGAACAAATACGCTACGTTCTCCGACGGTACGCCGGCGATGGACGCCGTGGCAGCCTGGGCCTGCACGCCCCAGCAGGGAGCGGGGATTCGTGCCGTAGGGGTCTATGATTTCTCGGGGGATTATTTCAATGCCGACAATACCTACAAGAACATGCGTAACATGATTTCGACGCTCAACCCGTCGATCAAATAAAAAGACCTATTGAACATGAAACGTCATATCGGATTTTTGTCCGTATTGCTGGTCGGATCGGGAGCGCTTGTCTCCTGCCAGGACGATACGGAGCATTTCGACAACAAGATTTACAATACGGCCGAACAAACCTCTACGGTCTTCGTCGAGGAGGAAGCCGACAGCTATGTGCGCACGTTGCAGGCGCAGCTCGCGATGCCTGCCGATTCGGACATTTCGTTCGCCTATGTCGCCGATCCGGAGCAGGTCGAGTGGTATAATACGGCCTATTCGGATTCCGCCGGGATGCTTCCTGCGGATTATTACGAGATTCCCGATCCGGAGGCCGTGATTCCTGCGGGAGAAACGGCTTCGAGCGAGGTGGAGATCCGGTTCAGGAACCTGCTGTCGCTCGACAAAACGCAGGTTTATGTGCTTCCGGTTTCGATCGACGGCGCCGATGTCGCGACGCTGGCCAGCCGTCGTACCGTTTATTTCGTGGTGAAGGAAGCATCGCTCGTCAATGTCGTTGCCAACCTGCGGGAGAATGCGGTAAGTGTCGAATGGCGGAATCCGGATCCGCTCCGGAATCTTCGCAGCCTCACGGCCGAAGCGCTTGTCAAGGTAGACGAATTCGCCGACGGACGCGGATCGAACATTTCGACCTTGATGGGCGTCGAAGGCCATTTCCTGCTGCGGTTCGGCGATACGGCTCCGAACAATCAGTTGCAGGTCGTGGGACGGCCTGCGGGAACGACCGTCGACGAAAAGCTGACCTCCTCGGATTGGACGGTGAAGACCGGACGCTGGACGCATATTGCCGTTACCTACGATAGCGATACCCATGAGGTGAACGTCTATATCGACGGAGTGAAAAAGACGCCGCAGACATTCGCACGGTTTGCGGACGCCGTGGATTGGGGACGCTACTATGCCACCGAGACCGAAACGCAGCGCAGTTTCTGGATCGGCTACTCTTACGAAGATGCGCGTTATCTCGACGGCGATATTTCGGAGGTGCGCGTCTGGAACAAGGTGCTCGCTGAGGAGGATATCAACGGGAAAAATCATTTCTACAAGCTCTATGATCCGGAATTGAACGGCAATCTGGTAGCCTACTGGAAGTTCAACGAAGGCGGCGGCGCAACCGTCGGGGATTATTCGCAGTACGGTAACGATGCCGCGGCTACGAAGGTGCTGACATGGAACGCTGTGGAACTCCCGGCCAAATAACGTGTTTCACCCTGAAAAATCGAAATTTATATGAAGACATACGAATTTTTGAAACGGAATGCTCTCCTCCTGTTGCTGGCGGCGGCCGCGGGGTTCTCCGGCGGTTGTAACCAAACGGAGATCGATATGTTTCCGGCCGATGAGAGCGGCATCGTGTCCACCGATACTCAGATGGGGTATCTGACCGATGAGAATGCGCAGCGTGAATTCGTGACGGTAGAAGTCCGAGAGCGGGGCGGCGGGAGTGTGTCGCTTTACCTCCGTGCCACGAAAAAGTCAGGGACGGCGAGCGAGGTGTCGCTGGTCTATGCGCCCGAAGTGCTCGAGGCTTACAACGAGCAGACGGGCAACTCGTTCGAGGCGCTGCCCGAAACGGCTGTCGGGTTTTCGTCCGGCAAGTTTTCTCTGGCGGCCGGTTCCCAGCAATCCGGCGAGCTGACTTTGGACTATGCCCTCACGACGGAGCAGACCGTAGGAGCCACCTATGTGATTCCGGTGCGTGCCGAGGTCGTTTCGGGTGAACTGAAAATGAAATCCGAAGATGCGGAGTATCTCATTTTCCTCAATGTGGTTGAAAATCCCGGAGACTGCGATAAGGGCGAAGATGCGGCCAAGGTTTTCTGTGTGATGGAAACCAACGACGTGAATCCGCTCAATCTGCTCAGTTTTACGTTGGATGATTCCGGCAAATATCTGTTCGATGCCCTTGTCTTATTCTCCGACAACATCATTCTCGATGAGACGACCGGAACGGTACATGCATTGGTCAACGATAATATCAAATATATCCTGAGAAGTATCTTACGCCTTTGCAGGAGCGTGGCATGAAGGTCATTCTGGCCATCACGCCGTATCATACCCATGCCGGAGTGGCCAACCTCAAACCCGCGACGGCCGATGCTTTTGCCAAGGAGTTGAAGATCATCTGCGACACGTATGAACTGGACGGTGTATTCTTCGACGATGAGTATACCGCTCTGGTATCGCCTCCTCCCACGGGGTTCTATTCCGAGAATACGGCCGAGGCCGCTGCGGATCTGATGTTCCGGGTAAAGCGTATGATGCCCGACCGATGGGTCGTCGCCTATCAGTTGGGTGCGATCTGGGACCTCAGCGGCGAGGGATGCGAATTCGAGGCGGATGATAAGACCTGGCTGCCGGGCGATTATATCGACTATGTGATGGTCGATTACAGTGAAAGTGCCTGGGCATCGCTTGCGCAGTTCCCGGGGCTTCCGGCCAGCCGGTTCGGACTTCACTCTTTTGATTTTAACAGCTATACTCCCTTATGGCCGAGCGTGGAGAGATTGGAGCAGGTGCGAGATACCTACAAAACGCTTTTCCTGTATGGATTGAATCCGTACCATCGTTCGGGGTCGTTCGATACGACGCCTGTGGGGAGTAGTGAAAAGATGACCCAAGTGCAGGCGTTGGAGCGAGTGACCAGTACGCTTTACGGAGAGGAGATGCTCTTCGACGGTCATACCTATACGAAAGATTGGTAACAGTAACAGGTCGCAGCCGCAGGAAAAAGTTTTTTGTGAACCTTTTCCTGTGTGCTGCGGTCGAAAAAAGATCAACGATGAAAAACAACTATTTGACATATGCCGTCCTCTCTCTGGCTCTTATGCTGGGAGTGACTGCTTGCAGCGACGACGATGCGCTGGTAAAACCCGAACCTTCGCCGATTGTCGTTCCCGAATTGCCGGAATTTCCCGAATTGAACGTGGAATCGGAATCGTTCGACTTGAAAAAAGAGACTTCGAAAAGCCTGCAAATCACATCGGGAGCAGGGGAGTATCGGGTCAATGTGCTCGATCCGGGCATTGCCTCCGCGACCGTCGAAGGAAATCTGCTGACGGTTACGGGACTTGTCGTAGGCAAGACGGAGGTCGTGGTTTCCGACAAGGGCGGATCTTACGAATCGCTGAAAATAAACGTCTACAATTCGGACGTCGTTACGCTCGACACCGAACATATCGATTTGACGTTGAAGATGGGCGCACCGGCCACCACGACGTTCCGAATCACGGACGGCAATCCGGCTTATCGTGTGAGCTCCTCGGCTCCCGAAATAGCCACGGCCGAAATCGGCGAAGACGGCGCGACGGTCACGGTGACGGGTCTGAGCGGGGGAGAAGCGACGATTACCGTCACGGATTCCCGCAATCTGACGGCTGCCGTAACCGTGTCCAATACGGTAACGACAAGTCCGTTTACGGATGAGGAATTGGAGGAATTCAAGTCGTTGCCTCTTCACACGTATTTGGTCAATGGCGAAAAGATCAAAGGGCAACTGGACATGGGAGGATACGACGATCTTATGTGGGGATACTACGTTTATGGGGCTTACTCGGTGAATATGACAACTGATTATTTGTATCTTACGAGTAAAACCAAACCGGAGTATGACATGAATACGTTGGGTAAAAAGCCCGGTTTGAAGTTGGCTTACAGAAAGGATAAACAGATTCTGGTCGATGAAGTCGAGGCGGAGGTCGAAGTGATTAAAGTCGATGGTTCGACGGTGTGGATGACCTTCTATGTTCAGACCGATATCCTGTATTCCGGCTGCCTGGTGGTCGGGTTGACGGATTGATGCGGCATTGTTCGAGATATTTACCGATGCCCTGAGGTTTTATGAAAATCGCGCAGTGTCGGGAATGATTTTTCCCTCCTGCGCGATTTTTGAATAATATGTTTGACTAACCCCGAACAGGTTCATTTACACCTGTCAACCTGGTAGATATAAATAAAATGAAGACGATACCTCGTAGCCCTTTGCATTGGGTCACGAGCCTGTACTTTGCCATGGGCCTGCCGTTCGTCGTTCTGAACATGGTCTCGGCAGTGCTGTTCAAGGACCTCGGCGTCACGGATGCCCGGATTGCTTTCTGGACGTCGCTGATCATGTGGCCGTGGACGATCAAGTTTCTTTGGAGTCCGTTTTTGGAGTTCTACCGTACGAAGAAATTCTGGGTCGTCGCGACGCAGTTTCTCAGCGGTGTGTTGTTCGGCTTGGCGGCCTTGTCGCTGCACCTGCCGTCGTT
>OGQN01002677.1_pt1 | contig 12445 bp, 10 predicted proteins | sample 1553231 | NCBI WGS metagenome assembly OGQN01 (sample SAMEA2579950, study PRJEB22360) | human gut metagenome | biome: human gut; feature: human-associated habitat; material: faeces | place: Denmark | collected 2008/2010 | reverse complement strand
AGGTATCACGGAGGTTAATCCGCTGAGTCCGCATTATTATTGTGATCACTGCCACTTTAGTGATTTCGCTTCCGAAGAAGTGAAGAAGTACGCCGGAGGATGTGGCATGGATATGCCGGACCGGAATTGTCCGGTGTGCGGTAAGAAGCTGGTGAAAGCCGGATTTGATATTCCGTTTGAGACATTCCTTGGATTTAAAGGTAATAAAGAGCCTGATATCGACTTGAACTTTTCCGGTGACTACCAGAGTAATGCACATAAGTATACAGAGGTTATTTTCGGTGATGGGCAGACCTATCGTGCCGGAACGATCGGTACCCTGGCAGAGAAAACAGCCTATGGATTCGTAAAGAATTATTACGAAGAGCGAAATTCCAGAAAACGAGTATGCGAGATTGACCGTATCGTACAGGGGTGTACCGGAATCCGACGAAGTACCGGTCAGCATCCGGGAGGTATTATCGTCCTTCCGCTGGGTGAGGATATTAATTCTTTCACGCCGGTACAGCATCCAGCTAATGATATGACAACGGATATCGTAACCACTCATTTCGATTACCATTCCATTGACCATAACCTGCTGAAACTGGATATCCTTGGACACGATGATCCGACCATGATCAAGACTCTGGAAGAATATATCAGTTCTCCGGCAATGGATAATGAATATAATGAAACAGATAATCGTTTTAATGCAACAGATATTCCACTGGATGATCAGGGTGTAATGTCCTTGTTCCTGAGTACGGAGGCACTTGGTATTAAGCCGTCAGATATTGGTGGATGTCCGGTTGGATGTCTTGGTATTCCTGAGTTCGGTACAGATTTCGTTATTCAGATGGTAGTGGATACCAAGCCAAAGACGCTGTCTGACCTGATCCGTATTTCCGGTCTGTCACATGGTACGGATGTATGGCTGAACAATGCGCAGGAACTGATCCGAAGTGGAAAGGCGACGATTTCTACCGCAATCTGTACCCGTGATGATATTATGACATATCTGATTAATAAAGGAATGGACAGTGAGGAATCATTTACCATTATGGAGCGCGTCCGTAAGGGTACTGTTGCCAAGGGCAAATGCAAGGAGTGGCCACAGTTTAAAGAAGACATGATTGAACATGGCATTCCGGAATGGTACATCTGGTCCTGTGAAAAGATCAAGTACATGTTCCCGAAAGCACATGCAGCGGCGTATGTTATGATGGCGTACCGTATTGCATATTGCAAGATCAATTATCCGCTGGCGTATTATGCGGCATACTTTGGTATCCGAGCAGATGCATTTTCCTATGAACTGATGTGTCAGGGTAAAGAACGGCTGAATTTCTATATGAGTGATTACCAGAAACGGTCCGATTCACTGTCGAAAAAGGAACAGGATACGCTGAAGGATATGAAGATCGTGCAGGAAATGTATGCACGTGGATTTGAATTTCTGCCGATTGACTTGTACAAATCAAAGGCATCACGTTTTGAGATTGTAGATGGTAAACTGCTTCCGCCTTTTTCAAGTATTGACGGTATGGGTGAGATTGCGGCAGAAGCGGTAGAAGCAGCAGCGGTAGACGGACCATATCTGTCGAGGGATGATTTCCGTCAGCGGACGAAGGTCAGCAAAACGGTCATCGATCTGATGAATGATCTGGGAATTTTCGGTGATCTGCCGGAGAGTAACCAGTTGAGTCTGTTCGATTTATAATGGTAAATATAAGAGGTGTTTAAACATGGAGAAACAACGTTATAAAGGCATTCTGTATATTATATGCTCGGCATTTTGCTTTGCCCTGATGAACATGTTCGTCCGGGCAGCAGGCGACCTGCCGTCTATACAGAAAAGCTTTTTTCGTAATCTGGTCGCATTTGTATTTGCAGTGATCATATTAAAGAAGAACGATATACCGTTCCGGTGTAAAAGAGAGAATCTGAAGTATCTCGTAATCCGGTCGATCTGTGGTACACTGGGAATCTTGTGTAATTATTATGCAGTCGATCATCTGGTGCTTTCGGATGCATCCATGCTGAATAAGATGTCGCCGTTTTTCGCAGTGATCTTCAGCTGCCTGGTATTAAAAGAAAAGGTAAATGTGCCACAGGCGCTGTTCGTGATCGGAGCATTTTTAGGGAGCTTGCTGGTAATTAAGCCGACATTTTCCAATATGGATCTGTTCCCATCGGTGATTGGTCTGCTGGGAGGTCTGGGGGCCGGTATTGCCTATACTTACGTAAGAAAAGCAACGTTGCATGGCGAGAAAGGACCGTTTATCGTGTGCTTCTTCTCAGCATTTTCCTGTCTGGTGACCTTGCCGTTTTTAATCTTTGATTACCACTATATGAGTCTGACACAGATCGGGACTCTGCTGGCAGCAGGACTTGCGGCAGCAGGTGGTCAGTTTACCATTACGGCAGCATACAGCTGTGCTCCGGCAAAAGAAATCTCAGTTTACGATTATTCGCAGATCATATTCGCGGCAGGACTTGGATTCTTTGTGTTCGGTCAGATTCCGGACCTGTTAAGCTGGATTGGCTACGCAGTTATCTGTGCAATGGCAATAGGCATGTTTTTTTACAATAACCGCAGAGCCGCAGCATAAATAATAGCAGAGTTGAGGCGTAAGTAAGTGTTGATCAGAGAAGTGGATTCGGTTGACGTGTCGTATATGTTGTGATAAGATAAGTGCACTTCAAATACGATACGAAAAGAGAACGGTTTATGGGTGATGTTATGGGTGTACTTTTTCTGGTTATCCTTGCGGTGATAAGTTATACAGATATTAGAAGACGGCAGATTCCGAACTGGTGTTGCGGGTGTATCGCAGCACTGGCAGTCATTTCGGATGCCGTCTTTTTTAGTGCGGAGATATTTGACTTCGAGATATGTCAGAAGCTGGCTTTTTCAGAAATATTTGCAGTGAGTCTGACGGAACGGATGCTGGGAGCTTTGTGTGTTAGTGTGCCAATGCTTGGAATTACGGTGCTTGCGCCAGGCAGTTTTGGAGGGGGAGATGTGAAGTTTATGTGTGCAGCCGGGGCACTGCTTGGATGGAGGCATATCCTGTGGTCGGCGGCAGCGGGAATTTTTTCAGCAGGAGTGTACGTACTGTATCTTCTGATAATAAAAAACACAGGACGGAAAGCGGAATTTCCGCTCGGACCGTTCCTGTGTCTCGGTATTGCTGTCAATATTTTGACTGAAATCTACTGACAGGCAGTCATCTTGTCCAAAATATGAAGAAACTGGCTGATCTGTCCCTGTATTTTTTTCTTTTCTATGGCAGATTTATTCTGCTCCAGATAGTTATCGTACATGGCACAGAGCATGCCATAGGCGAATTCCCGGTTCTGTGTCCACTGAAAGAGCATCCAGTTCATGGCGTGTGAGTGCCAGTATTGCTTCGGAATTCCACTGGATTCCAGAACTTCGATATGAGATCTGGCTTTTTTGGCAAGTTTGGCAAATTCTGCAAGCCGTTCCGGTTCCGTCTCCTTGCGTCCTGCAAGCTTGCGTATATCGAGCTTGTGCGCTGACTTTGGATAGAGTACTTCTGCACCCATGACAGTCAGTTCGTTTAACTTATTAGCTGCTTCCCAGAATGGCGCAAAGTTCGGCGATAATGGTCCGGATTGGCGTGAACGGTTGCTTTCGCCAGGCGTTCGTCTGCGGATCGGATTACGGATACGGCGATCGTATACACGGCGTTTGTCCGGATTACTCAGTATCCTGTAAGCATACAGAATATTCTGAATGTAAGTTGTTGTATCGAACTTGCTGTCTATATTGGCGTCAGGGTGCAACTTCTTCACCAGGAAATTCTTTGCGTTGGTGATTTCTTCATCCGTTGCATCCATGGGAACGCCCAAAAGATCATAATATGTACATTCTTTCATGTATGAAACTCCCTCTGATTGTTATTTATACCCATCTAATATCATACGTCAGATTCCGACCGAAATCAATACCGGAAACCGTTGCCTGATGGGAAAAGATAGAGGTATAATATATAACAATGTCAGGATCGAATTGTGAGAGTGCATAGCACGGAGCAATCCGTAAGCATCATAGATAATACAGCGGAAGGATAAATATGGTGAGGATATGAAGTATTCACAGATTACAGAATGGTGTCATGAGATTATTCGTACACAGGCGAAACGGGAAGGATTATATATTGATGCTACTATGGGAAAGGGCGCAGATACGGCATTTTTGTGTGAACTTGCAGGAGAACAGGGACATGTGATTGCATTTGACATTCAGGAAGTTGCATTGGATTATACAAAGAAAAGACTGGAAAATGAGAACCTCATCGGTCGTGCAGAACTGATCCTTGATGGGCATGAGCATATGGCGCGATATGCCGGCGAAAAGACGGTTGATCTGATCTGCTTTAACTTTGGTTATCTTCCAGGAGGAAATCATGAGATTGCTACCAGAGCGGAGACCAGTGTGCAGGCGGTGGAAGCAGGACTGAGTCTCCTGAAGTCAGGCGGAATGATGTGTTTGTGCATTTACAGTGGTGGAGACACTGGATTTGAAGAGAAAAATCGGTTGATGGAATATCTGAAAAATCTTCCGGCAAAAACATATACAGTGATTGTGAATCAGTATTTCAACAGAGTAAATCAGCCTCCGATTCCGGTCTTTGTCTGGAAATCGTAAAAACACTCGTTTCGCAAATTAATGCTTTAACTTATAAAAGTGTTGTGATATACTAAATTAAGTATTATCCGTAATATTACGGAATAGAAAGGATGAATGAGATGGCAGAATCTAAAAAAGTGATCATGCTTGGTAATGAAGCAATCGCCAGAGGTGCTTATGAGGCTGGAGTCAAAGTGTCAGCAGCGTATCCTGGTACACCAAGTACTGAGATTAGCGAATATTTGGTACAATATAAAGAAGACTTATATTGTGAGTGGTCTCCGAATGAGAAAGTAGCTACTGAAGTAGCAGTAGGAGCATCTATTGCAGGAACAAGAGCTATGTCCTGTATGAAACATGTGGGATTTAATGTAGCTGCAGACCCTGCATACAGCGTGTCTTATATGGGAGTAAATGGAGGCTTGGTTATTATCGTGGCAGATGATCCGGGACTTTACAGTTCTCAGAATGAGCAGGATACCCGGATGGTTGCCCGCGCAGCACAGCTTCCGGTAATCGAACCTTCTGACAGTTCAGAAGCAAAAGAATATATTAAGATGGCATTTGAACTGAGTGAGCAGTTTGACAGACCAATCGTATATCGTACGACTACAAGACTGGCACATTCTCAGGGACTGGTTACCCTGGAGGATCGTAAGGTACCGGAAGATAAACCATATGTAAAGGATATCCGCAAGACGGTTATGATGCCGGGTAATGCAAAACTTCGCCATATAGAGATTGAAAAGCGTAATAAAGAACTGGCTGAGGCAGCTAACACACTGCCGATCAACCGTGTAGAGATGAATGATACGAAGATTGGAGTTATTACCAGTGGTATTCCGTACCAATATGTAAAGGAAGCACTTCCGAATGCATCTGTCTGTAAGCTGGGTCTCGTGAACCCGCTTCCGAGAAAGATGATCGAAGATTTTGCTTCAAAAGTTGATAAGCTTTATATTGTCGAAGAATTGGATCCGGTTATTGAGGAGCAGGTGAAGTCATGGGGCATCGAGTGCGTCGGTAAAGATATCTTTACTGTACAGGGCGAATACAGTGCAAATATGATCAGAGAGAGAATTCTTGGAGAAACGTTGGAGATCGATCAGCCGGCAGCAGTACCGGGAAGACCTCCGATCCTCTGTCCTGGATGTCCGCACAGAAGTGTATATTACACATTAAAGAAGCTGAAGATGCATGCAGCAGGTGATATTGGCTGCTACACACTGGGCGCGGTTGCACCGCTTAGCGTAGTAGATACGACCATGTGTATGGGCTCCAGTATTTCAACTTTGCATGGTATGGAAAAGGCAAAAGGCAAGGAATATATCAAGAATTGGGTAGCTGTGATCGGCGATTCTACATTCTTACATACCGGTGTGAATTCTTTGATGAACATGGTCTATAATCAGGCAACCGGAACGGTTATGATCCTCGATAATTCGACGACAGGTATGACCGGGCATCAGGATCATGCAGCTACAGGTAAGACTCTGATGGGAGATCCGACTTACGCGATTGATATTCCGAGACTCTGTCGTGCAATGGGCATTAAGAATGTCGTTGAGGTAAATGCATTTGACATTGAAACACTGGAGAAGACCATCAGGGAAGAAGTGGCAAAGGACGAAGTGTCGGTGATTATCACAAAGTCACCATGTGTGCTTCTCAGTAAGGAAAAGAAACCGTTATACACTGCTCACTCTGACAAATGTAAGAAATGCGGTATGTGTATGAAACCGGGATGCCCGGCAATGACAAAGAATGCAGATGGTACTGTTTATATCGATGATACAATGTGTACAGGATGCGGACTCTGTGAGAAATTGTGCAAATTTAATGCGATAGAACTGGTAAAGGCAGGTGAAGAATAATGGCAACAAAGAATATTATGATCGTAGGTGTAGGCGGTCAGGGAACTCTGCTTACCAGCCGTATTCTCGGAGGACTTGCCATTGCATCCGGATATGATGTGAAACTTTCCGAGGTACATGGCATGGCGCAGAGAGGTGGAAGTGTAGTTACATTTGTACGCTATGGAGAAAAGGTAGCTGAGCCGATCGTAGAGGAAGGACAGGCAGATGTGATTATCGCATTTGAGAGACTGGAAGCCAAACGCTACGCACATTTTCTTAAAAAAGATGGTGTGCTGATTATCAATGACTGGCGTATCGATCCGATGCCGGTAGTAATCGGGGCTGCTGAATATCCGGAGAATATTATTGAGGATCTGAAAAAAGATCACAAGGTCTACACAGTCAATGCGACAGAAGAAGCTAAGAAACTGGAGAATTCACGCGTATTTAACCTGGTTGTACTGGGAATTGCAGCACAGCATATGGACTTTACAAAAGAACAGTGGTATCAGGTAATTGAGAATACTGTTCCTCCGAAGACAATTGACATTAATAAAAAGGCATTTGATGTGGGATATAATTTATAGATGTCAGCATCATTGATAGGCAAAGGAGAGAAAAGATGGCAAAGGTATTATTAGAAGACTGGAAAGAACAGTACAGAGATGAACGAATTGAGCGTATGAGCCGGGATGAGATGTCCGCACTCCAGAGTGAACGCCTGGTAAAACAGGTGAAGAATGTATATGAGCATGTATCATTTTACAAGAAGAAAATGGATGATCTGGGAGTGGAGCCTGGAGATATCAAGGGGATTGAAGATATTACAAAACTTCCCTTTACAACCAAAGAAGATCTGAGAAATAATTATCCATTTGGACTGCTGGCTGTTCCGAAGGAGAAGATCACCCGTGTACAAGGAACTTCCGGTACAACCGGTAAGCTGACACTTGCTTCTTATACAAATAAGGACGTAGAAGTATGGGGAGAATGTGTGGCAAGAGGACTTACCATGGCAGGACTTACAGCAGAAGACAGATTGCATATCTGCTATGGATATGGGCTTTTTACAGGAGGTCTCGGTCTGGACTTTGGAGCACGTGCTCTCGGCGCGATGGCAATCCCGATGTCTTCCGGTAATACCAAGCGTCAGTTGATGTGTATGGAAGACTTTGGCGCAACTGCATTTGCATGTACACCGTCTTATGCGATGTATCTGGCAGAGGCTGCCCAGGAAATGGGAGTCATTGACCGTCTGCAGGTGAAGACAAGTATTAATGGCGCAGAGCCATGGACAGATGAGATGCGTAAGCAGATCGAAGACATCTTTAATATTAATACCTTTGATATCTATGGATTATGTGAGATTACAGGTCCCGGAGTGGCTATGGATTGTATCCATCACAAGGGGTTGCATGTATGCGAAGATCATTTCTATCCGGAAGTACTGAATCCGGCAGACCATACACCATGTGCAGATGGGGAGACAGGAGAACTGGTATTTACCACATTGTCAAAAGAAGGTATGCCATTACTTCGTTACAGAACTAAAGATCTGACAAGTATCGATCACAGCACATGCGAATGTGGAAGAACTCTTCCAAGAATCCAGAAGTTCACCGGACGTACCGATGATATGAAGGTTATCCGTGGAGTCAATGTATTCCCGACACAGGTTGAGACTGCGTTGTTGTCTATGGGCGGACAGGTTGCACCTCACTACATGCTGATCGTAGACCGTGAGAATAATCTGGATGTTTTGACTGTTATGGTAGAGGTTACAGAAGAGTATTTCTCTGATGAGATCCGTAAGATGGAAGCTCTGAGAGAAAGAGTCGGGGCTGTGCTGAAACAGGCACTTGGAGTAGCAGTAAAAGTGAAACTGGTTGAGCCTAAGACAATCGAGAGAAGCGAAGGTAAGGCAAAACGTGTCATTGATAACAGAAATCTGTAATAGGAGGAAATGAGATTATGAGTATAAGTTATACAGTACAGCAGTTGTCTGTATTTTTGGAAAATAGAGCAGGACGTCTGGACGATGTGCTGAAAGTATTATCCGAAGGTGGAGTTAATATTGTAGCACTGAGCCTTGCAGATACCGCTGACTATGGTATGCTGCGTATGATTGTGTCCGATCCTCACAAGGGACGTGTGGTACTAAAAGAAGCAGGAATTACTGCAATGTTGACAGATGTGATTGCATTTCGTGTTGCGCATGCTACAGGATCATTGTCCAAGGCAATGCATCAGTTGGTAGAAGGTGAGATTAACATTGAGTATATGTATGCGTTTGCTAATGGTATTGATGCAGCAGCAGTACTTAAGAGTGATGAACCAGGCAGAGTTGTAGATATTCTAACAGGATGCGGATTCACTGTATATAGCGCAGACGAGGCATATAGCGCAAACGTATAAGCTAAGGAAGAGTTTGATATCATGGATTGTGATGGTCTACTGGATTTATCGGTTCTACTTAGATAGATGAAAACAAAAAAAGAGGTGTCGCAGAATCATCTGAAAAATGATTGAGCGATGCCTCTTTTGCGCATTCGCATGTATGCTTTTACATATTAATTTAATCTTTACCTAAAAAGTCAATAAATTTATATAAATAAAAGGTACATTACCGATCTGAATGCGGTGCTGATTAACATTTAACAACGTTAACAGCCTGTGGTCCTTTAGCGCCATCTGTTACATCAAATTCAACAGCCTGACCTTCTTCTAATGATTTAAATCCATCCATAGCGATGCCTGAATAGTGTACAAACACATCGTTGCCGGATTCATCAGAAATGAAGCCGTAGCCTTTCTGATTATTAAACCACTTTACTGTACCCTTGCTCATTGCAATACCTCCATAATCCACAATATGATTTGAAAAACACCTATAGATACATTAAAAGTAATCTATAGAAGATTCCAATTAACATTATCATGTATTACTAAAAAAGTCAACGAAAACACGTTGGAAAATGTGACAAATTAACAAGGTGATACAATAAGGAAATATTGTTTTGCTTGACGCATTTTGCGACAGCGTGTAAAGTAAAGAGAGACACAAAAAAGGACGGTAGAATATGATTACATTGACTGGAAAAAAGGTGGCCGAAGGCATTGCAGTCGGAAGGCTTACCTTTTATAAAAGGGGAAAAAAAGAGATTCGCCGGATCTATGTAGAGGATGCAAAGAAGGAAGTTCTTCGATTTAAAAAAGCATGTGAGAAGGCAGTTCAGGAAATTAAAGAATTATATGCGGAAATGACCAGAGAGATTGGCGAGGCGAATGCGGCAATGTTTGAGATGCAGCTGATGGTTCTGGAAGATGTGGAGTATATTGACAGTGTCAATAATATTATTATGAACCAGAAGTTTAATGCAGAGTATGCAGTAAAAGAAGCAACGAACCGCTTCATTGAAAAATATGCACCGCGCGAGGCAAGTTATGTCAGAGGACATGAAGCAGATGTGCATGATGTGGCGACACGCATTTTGCGTATTCTGTCACGTATCCGCAGGGAGAAACTTCTGACAGATGATACTTTTATCATGGCATCCAGAGATTTGTATCCGAGTGAAGCAGCACAGCTCGATCGTAACAAAGTACTTGGTATTGTGACTATGTATGGTACGATTAATTCTCACACGGCTATGCTTGCACGGACGAAGGAGATTCCGTCAGTCATCGGCATTGGTGAGGCATTGAAAAAAGAATATGAGGGTAAGATGGTCATCATTGATGGGTTTGAAGGCAAGGTATATATTGAACCGGATCAGACGACAATGACCAAAATGCAGGAAAAGCAGAAGATGAATCAGCATAAGGCTGAGACATTGGAGCGTCTAAAAGGCAAGGAGAATATAACACAGAGTGGACAGAAGATTGATGTCAGCGCTAATATTACCAGCAAAGAAGATATTGAGAATGTGATTCGCAATGATGCCAATGGTGTTGGAATGTTTCGAAGCGAATTTATTTACATGGAATCCGGAAGCAGATTTCCAACGGAAGATCAGCAGTTTCAAATCTATAAGCTTGCCGCAGAATCTATGGGAACCAAACGTGTAGTAATCCGTACAGCAGATATCGGCGGTGAAAAGGCAGTAGACTGTATGGAGATTCTGGGAGAGAATAATCCGGTAATGGGGTATCGTGGTATCCGAGTGTCATTAGATAAGGAAGAGATGTTTAAGACACAGCTTCGAGCGATCCTTCGAGCATCGGTCTATGGCAATTTGGCAATTATGTTTCCGATGATCAGTTCAATTGAAGAAGCGATTGCTGCAAAGAATGTACTTGAAAAGGTAAAGCGTGAACTTTACGAAGAGAAGATTGCTTATGATGAGAATATCCAGGTGGGTGTAATGATTGAGACACCCGCAGCGGTTATGATCAGTGGAGAACTGGCAAGAGAGATGGATTTCTTCAGTCTGGGGACGAATGATCTGACACAGTATACACTGGCAATGGATCGTACTAATCGGAGAATTGCAGGATATTATAATCCAAAGCATCCAGCCCTGATTAAGATGATTCGTATTGTGGCGAATAATGTACATCTGGAAGGCAAGCGGATTAGTATCTGTGGTGATTTGGCAGCAGATTTGTCCATGACGGAGCAGTTTATTAATATGGGTATTGATGAACTGTCAGTAGCACCCTCTCAGATTCTTGCACTTCGTAAACATATCCGTGAATTGAAATAGTACTTATAAATAGCAATAAGGATAACTAATGAACAGGTTCATTTACTTTATGGACCTGTTTTGTTATGCTAAATATATCTTATTTTTTGAACATGAGTGAGAGAAAAAGGAGGAGACACATGTTAGAAAAATTTTTCAAATTAAGTGAGAATGGCACAGATGTCAGAACTGAGATCGTTGCCGGTATTACAACATTCATGACAATGGCGTATATCCTAGCTGTCAATCCAAATGTCCTGTCGGCTACAGGTATGGATCACGGTGCTGTATTTACTGCAACTGCACTGGCATCTCTGATTGGTACACTGTTGATGGCACTGCTTGCAAATTATCCGTTTGCACTGGCTCCTGGTATGGGACTGAATGCATATTTTGCATACACAGTTGTATTAGGAATGGGCTATACATGGCAAGTAGCTCTGACAGCCGTATTCGTAGAGGGTATTGTGTTTATTGTCTTATCCCTTACCAATGTGCGTGAGCAGATTTTTAATGCGATTCCAATGAATCTGAAGTCAGCCGTAAGTGTGGGTATTGGTTTGTTTATTGCATTTATCGGACTTCAGAATGCACACATTGTAATCGGTGGAGCAACTTTGGTAGAGCTGTTTTCACTGGATGGGTATAACTCATCAACAGGTCTGGAGGCAACTGCCTCTGATGTTGGTATCACGGTACTTCTTGCAATTATCGGTGTTGTGATCACTGGTATTCTGGTAATCAAAAATGTAAAGGGTAATATCCTGTGGGGTATCTTGATCACATGGCTGCTTGGCATTATCTGCCAGTTTACAGGTCTATATGTACCGAACCCTGATGTCAGCTGTTACAGCTTACTGCCAGATTTCAGCAACGGACTTTCTATCCCAAGTCTTGCTCCGATTTTTGGCAAACTCCAGTTTGACGGTATATTTACATTAGACTTTGCAGTGGTTGTCTTTGCATTCCTGTTTGTAGATATGTTTGATACGATTGGAACGCTTATTGGGGTATCTTCTAAAGCTAATATGCTGGATGAAGAAGGCAAGCTTCCACAGATCAAGGGAGCACTCCTTGCAGATGCAATCGCAACAACTGCAGGAGCGGTACTTGGTACATCTACAACTACAACATTCGTGGAGAGTGCTTCTGGTGTAACAGAAGGTGGTAGAACAGGACTTACTGCGGTTACAACAGCAATCCTTTTCGGACTGTCACTGTTCCTGTCACCAATTTTCCTTGCAATTCCATCATTTGCAACA
>OGQN01002657.1_pt1 | contig 12498 bp, 9 predicted proteins | sample 1553231 | NCBI WGS metagenome assembly OGQN01 (sample SAMEA2579950, study PRJEB22360) | human gut metagenome | biome: human gut; feature: human-associated habitat; material: faeces | place: Denmark | collected 2008/2010 | reverse complement strand
TGATACTGGCGATGCTTGTGTATACACTGCAGATTTATGCAGACTTTGCAGGGTGCATGGATATCGTCCGAGGCAGCGGGGCGCTGTTTGGCATTGAGATCACACGGAACTTTCATCAGCCGTTTTTCTCAAGATCCATCGGTGAATTCTGGCGGAGATGGCATATGACATTAGGCGCATGGTTCAAAGATTATATTTTTTATCCGGTGACTTTGTCAAAGACGAATATGAAGTTGGGAAGATGGGCCAAGAAACATCTGAGTCCTCATCTGGGACAAGTGATGCCTACTGCTTTTGCACTGTTTTTTGTCTGGTTGGCGAATGGTATCTGGCATGGAGCAGCATGGAAATATGTGGCCTATGGCATGTATTATTACGTGCTGACGCTGTTTGGTCTGCTTTTCAAACCGATGATATTTCTCTTCTATAAGAAAACAGGCATTCAAAAGGATAGTCGCCCATGGCAGTTCTTTTTGATCTTGAGAACATTTATATTGGTTAATATCGGTATGCTTTTGTTCCGTGCAGACAGTCTGCCTGTTTTTGCGGGCATGTTTGTGTCCATGTTCAGGAAGACAACAGGACATTGGCTGGAACTGGGGCTGGATGTGCATGATCTGGCGGTGCTGGCCGCAGGGGTACTTCTTATGCTGGTGGTTGGCATTCTCCGGGAGGAAGGTATCTGTATCCGGGAACGGATCGCATCCTTGCCGATCATATGGCGGTGGATGATTTATGCCGGTGCTTTTTGTGCCATTGTGCTGCTGGGGGCTTATGGCAGCGGATACGGCGTGGTGGATCCTTTGTATGCCAACTTCTAAACTTCGGAAAATAATGACTTCGGGAATGAGGAGACGGGAAGATGCATATATCTAATAGAAAACAATTTGCAAAAAGGGCATTGAAAATTATCGCGTTTGTCCTGCTGGCGGTTTTGCTGCTGGAAGGAATGTCAAAAGCGCTGATGCCGAGATCTAATTCCGGCAGCGGCGGCATGCACAATTACAGAGCCCGTGGGTTTTACGGAGAAGAAAAAAATTCCCTGGATATAGCAGCCATCGGCAACAGCGATCTGGCCAGTGGATTTTCCCCGATGGAATTGTGGAAAAGTCATGGTATTGCGGGCTTTGCCTGTGGAGAACCCAATCAGACCATTGATCAGTCGGTGCGGCTGCTGCAGGAGGTACTGACCTGTCAGAAGCCGAAAGTTGTCATTTTGGAGACAGATACCCTTTTTCAGGAAAATATGGAGGGTCATCTGACATCCCTTGTCAAAACAGCTGTCAATTATCTTTTTCCGGTGCTGGAATATCATGACCGGTGGAAAAGTGTGACCTTATCAGAGCTTATGGGAAAACAGCAAAAACCATGGCATGATCCCAGCAAGGGTTATCGCTATTCCGGTGACCGGGTGGCCTATAAGGGTGACGATTACATGGCTGAAACAAAGGAGAAGGAAGAGATTGATGCCATTGCCATGAAGAGCCTGGATCAGTTTGTTGAAATTTGCCAGGAAGCGGGAATCCAGGTGATGTTTATGGAAATGCCGTCAGCCAATTCATGGAATATGGCCAGGCATCGGGCAGTGGCGGACTATGCTTCGTCCAGGAATATTTCTTTTATAGATTTTAATATGAAAGACAGAATGAAAGAAACAGGATTCGACTGGATGACAGACAGCCGGGATGGCGGCAATCATCTGAATTACAGCGGGGCAAAAAAGATTAGTGTCTGGCTGGGGGATTATCTGGCAAAGGATTATCAGCTGGAGGATCATAGAAAGGACAGCCGTTATCAGCGGTGGCAGCAGGATGGCAGTGCCTACGACCGAATTGTCTTGGGAGCTGTTCATCAGACAGCAGATGAAAGTTAAATATACAGGCAGAGAAGATGACCATTTGTGACTGTTCACAAAATGGTCATTTTTTCGTCACAAAATTCCCACTAAAAAATCACAAAGGTTGGCTATGCTTTTATATGGCATGAAACAGATGATTACGAAACCCATTAAGTCTCGAACTGGTTTTCTGAAAGCGAGTATTTTTGAATAGTTTATTCGTCATATTGGAATTTCTGGGTTTCGTAATTGTCTGTTCAAATAGTGAGAAGGAGGAGAGAGGCTTTGATAGAAGTCAAAAATCTTGTGAAGAAATATGGCGATCATGTGGCTGTGGATCATCTGAGCTTTACAGTGGAAGAAGGCCATATCTATGGTTTCCTTGGGCCTAACGGCGCCGGCAAATCCACGACGATGAATATGATCACCGGTTATATCGGACCAACAGAGGGCAGTATTATGATCAATGGACATGATATGCTGGAAAATCCTGAGGAGGCCAAGAAGTGTATCGGTTATCTGCCTGAGATCCCGCCGCTGTATACGGATATGACACCCCTTGAATATCTGCGTTTTGCGGCTGAATTAAAGGGAATTGCAAAGAATAAAAGGAAAGAAGAAGTTGAAAAGGTGATTGCAGATGCCAGACTTGAGGACATGAAGGATCGTCTGATCCGCAACCTGTCCAAAGGTTATAAACAACGTGTCGGACTGGCACAGGCGCTGCTTGGTTATCCGGAAGTCATTATTCTGGATGAACCGACGGTCGGACTGGATCCGGCTCAGATCATCGAGATGCGTGGATTGATCAGAAGCCTTGGCAAAAAACATACCGTCATTCTGAGTTCCCATATTTTGTCGGAGATCAGTGCGGTCTGTGATGATGTGCTGATTTTGTCTCACGGCAAACTGGTAGCCAGTGATACAACGGACAATCTCGGCAAGCTTATGGAAGATAAAGTTACCCTGCATCTGACGGTCAAGGGTGATGAAGAGACGATCAAAGGGGCACTGGATTCAGTGGAAGGTGTGGAGAACATCGAATACAAAGAATCTGATGAGAAGGATTGTGTGGATGTGATGATTCAAAGTGATCCGAAGACAGAAATCCGGGATATGATCTTCTACAGATTGGCGGCTGTCCAGTGCCCAACCTATGCCATGAACCAGATCAAGAAATCACTGGAGGATGTCTTCATGGAACTGACTGCGGACAGTACAACAGATGCAGCAGATCAGAATGCAGCAGCGGCAGAGGATATTCGAGCCAAAGCAGGAGAATATATTGCTGCTGCAGATGACGAAAAGACAGAAACAGAAGCAACTGCAGAAAACGGAAGCAATACAGATAACGGAGAGGAGGGAGCAGAGCATGGCAGCGATTTATAAAAAAGAATTACGTTCGTATTTTACATCAATGACGGGCTATATCTGCATGGCCTTTATGCTGGTGGTCATCGGCATCTACTATGCGGTTATTAACCTTGCTTCCGGTTATCCATATTTTGGCTATACATTGTCCTGCGTCATTGTTTTATTCCTGTTGATGACACCTGTTTTGACCATGCGTATTCTGGCGGAAGAGAAAAGCAGAAAGACAGATCAGCTGCTTTTGACAGCACCGGTTTCCCTGTGGAAGATCGTGGTTGGCAAGTATCTGGCCATGGTGACAGTATTCGGACTGGCACTTCTGGTGACTTGTTTTTATCCGTTGATCCTCAGCCGGTTTGGCACGGTTTCCCTGCCGATGGCCTATACCGCTATTCTCGGCTATTTCCTGTACGGGGCAGCCTGCATTGCCATTGGTCTGTTCATCTCTTCTGTAACAGAGAGTCAGGTCATTGCGGCGCTGCTGACCTTCTTTGTGCTGCTTGTATTTTATATTACGGGTACGATCACAAAATCATTGCCGTCAACGGCGGTGGCATCTTTTGTTATCTGGATTTTTGTCATCCTTTTTGCGGCATGGCTGGTTTATAATCTGACCGCCAATCTAAAGATTGCGCTGGCAGCAGGTATTGCTGCGGAAGCAGTCAATATTATCATTTTCTTTGTAAAATCAGACTGGATGGCAGGTTCAGTGGCAAAAGCGCTGGGTGCCTTTAATATGACATCCTTTTTCTCCAACTTTGGCTCAGGCGTTTTTGATGTGACAGGCATTGTCTATTATCTATCCATTATCGGATTCTGTATCTTTCTGACGATTCAGGCTATCCAGAGAAAACGCTGGGGCGGCGATGCGCTGATGACAGCAGTTATGCTGGCCATTGTGGTGGTCGTCAATCTGGTTGTGGGACAGATCCCGGTTAAATATACCCAGTTTGACCTGACAGATAATCAGCTTTATACAATCACAGATCAGACAAAGGAATTTGTCAAAGGTCTGGATTCGGATGTAGATGTGTATCTTGTAGCCCAGAGCGGACAGGAGGATGAGCAGATCCAGAAAGTGCTGGGGCGTTATGAGTCTCTGTCCAGTCATATCAAAGTGCATACAAAGGATCCGGTGGTCAATCCGTCCTTTACGAAACAATATACAGACAGTTCATTGTCAGACAACAGCCTAATCGTTGTGTGTGGGGACAAATATAAAGTCATCAATTACAGTGATATTTATCAGTCGGAGTTCAATTATTCCACTTACAGCAGCCAGACAACAGGTTTTGATACGGAAGGTCAGCTGACCAGTGCCATTGATTACGTGACATCGGATTCACTGCCGAAGCTGTATACACTGACCGGTCATGATGAGTCATCCCTTTCAGATACTTTGACCAGCCAGATTGAAAAGGAGAATATTGATATTGAGGAACTGAACCTTGTGACAAGTGAGGCAGTTCCGGATGATGCGAACTGTCTGATGATCAATGGTCCGCAGAAGGATATTACGGCAGATGAAAAAGACCGTATACTGGATTATATGGAAAAGGGCGGCCATGTGCTGATCTTTACAGACTATACAGAGACGGATATGCCGAATCTGGCAGAGCTTCTGAATAATTATGGCCTGTCCACAAGCGCGGGACTGATTTTTGAAGGCAACAGCCAGTATTATTATCCGGGTTATCCATCTTATCTGATTCCGAGGATTCAGAGTGCAGATGCGGTGGGCAGCATGACATCCAAGGATCTGGTGCTGATGCCGTATGCACAGAATATCAATATTTCTGATGATGTACGAAGCACTGTTTCGGCACAGCCGATTTTACAGACAAGCAGCAAGTCTTATATAAAGACAGATCTGAAGAACCTGACAACAACAGAAAAGGCTTCCGGTGATGAGGAAGGTCCGTTCACAGTTGGTGCTGCGGTAACTGAAGATTATAATGATGTGGAGACAAAACTGGTTTACTTCTCATCTTCAGCGCTTTTGGATGAAAATATGAACCAGGCTGTATCAGGCGGCAATTATGAACTCATCAGCAACGTCATGAGCTGGATGATCGATAAAGAAGAAAGTATTTCCATACCGGCCAAGAGCCTGTCTACAACCTACCTGACAGTGACAGCTGCAGATGCAGGATTCTGGGGTGCAGTTGTTATCCTGATTCCGGCGGCTCTTGTGATCGGCGGCGGTGTGGTATGGTTCAGAAGGAGGAGGAAATAAAGCATGAAGAACAGGAAAAAAGCGCTTATCATTGCTATGATCTGCCTGGCGGCGGCAGCTGTTCTTTATTTACTCGTTGTAAAAATGAATCAGAAGGAAGCCAATTCAGAGTCTGATGACTCTGATGACTCCCTTGTGATCAGCAGTGTGGACAGTGGCCAGATCACGGCTATTTCTTATGAAAAGGATGGCAAAAGCCTGTCCTTTATAAAGGAAGACGGCACCTGGTATGATGCTGAGGATAAAAAATTCCCGGTCAATCAGGACAGTCTGACGACCATGACCAATACGCTGGGAGCAGTCTCGGCCACACGAAAACTGGAAAAGCCGGAGGCGTTATCAGAATACGGTCTGGATTCACCGGTACTGACTGTTCGTTATACAGCCAGTGACGGCAAAGAAGCTGAATTTATTGTAGGGGATACGAATGATGCAGCAGGCGGAGCCTACTTAAAGATCAGCGGGGACGATGCGGTCTATCTGGTTTCCTCAGACTTTGCGGATTCATTTAATTCAGATATCTATCAGCTGGCTGACATGGAAAGCTTTCCGACCATCACATCAGACAGCATTACAGATATCAGTGTGAATTCGAATGGCCATACACTGGAGATCAAGAACGACAGTGAAGGCGGACAGACAGTACTGGAAAATGGCAAAGAGCAGGGGAATTGTGCTTCTTCATCCGTATCGCAGTTTATCAGTGCCGTCACAGGCATTACCTTCAAGAGTCATGTAGAGTATAACTGCAAGGATTTATCAAAATATGGTCTGGACCAGCCAACTGCTGATGTGACGGTGGATTACACTACAACAGAGACTGTCGGCAGCGGAGATTCTGATGACAGCGAATCTGCAAACAGTACAGATGATACAAAGGCTGCATCGGCAGAAAGTGCAGCAGAAAATACTTCAGAAACGGCAGATACCGGGGAAACCGAAACCGAGACGGAAACAGAAACGGTGAAGGTTGCGAAACAGGTAGTCCTTCATATCGGCAGTCAGAATGACGATGGGAATTACTATGCAGCTATGGACGGTTCAAAGGAAGTACATGTTATCAGTGCAGATACAATCAAAGAACTGATCGGAAAGAAAGCTTCAGATTTTATCGACAATGAGATTTTGTCCGGTACTCTGAGCAATGCAAAAAGCATTGATGTCACCATTGGCAGCGACAGCTGGCATCTGGCGAAGGAAGAAGCTGCGGAATCTGAAACAGAGGCTGAGACAGAAGAAAAGTGGTATGAGGGAGATAAGGAAATCGCCCTGACAGACTTATCTTCCGTTTACAGTGATCTTTCCGGTATGTCTGCGGAGAAGATCCTTGATACAGCGGCAAAACCAACCAGGGATGCGGCCATCAGTGTCACTGTCAAATGGGAAGATGATACCGAGACAACCATATCATTTACAGCCTATGACAGCAGCTTCCATCTGGCAGAAATCAATGGTGAGGCCAGAAAACTGGTCAACAAGCGGGACGTCGAAAAACTTGTTGAAGATATGACGGCACTGCTCAAAAAATAAAAAAGCGTGCAGCTTCAAGTGCGAATAAAGGACTTTCAATGGAACAAAATTGTTTCCGTTGAAAGTCTCTTTTTTGCTTCAGGATTGATTGCGGGTGGAGAGAGAAAATGGTATGATTAAGATAATTATAGTTGCTGAGAAAATAGGATGATAAGGGGAAGTTTTAATGATTGTGAATTTCAGCTGCCCGAACTGCGGGGCAGATATGTCATATGATATCAAGCTTGGAAAGCTTCATTGTGATCATTGCGATCACAGTGAAGATATTCAGCCTGATGGGGAAAGTTACAAAAATGCAGCCGGAGAACCGGCAGATAAGCCAAGATACTGTGTGAACTGCGGCGGCCTTTTGTCAACGGGAGCCAAAACCTGTGCCACGCACTGTGAATACTGTGGGGCACCGTTGGTGATGGCGGATCGTCTGAGCGGAGAGTGGCGGCCGGCTTATGTACTGCCTTTTGAGCTGGACAGGGAGAAAGCGGAGGCAGCCTTCAGAAAATGGTGCCATAATGGACGCTTCTCGCCTAAGGGATTTATGGCAGCAAAGAAAATCCAGCGGCTTTTGCCCCCCTACAAGATACGGAATTCAGCCACTGTACATTCCTTACTGGCTGTATGATGTAGATACGAATGTGGATGTACGGGGAACGGCGACACGGGTGAATATTTATGTGCGTGGTGAAACAGAATACACGGAGACGGACTTCTTTGATGTGAGGAGAAAAATGCGTCTGGAATATACGAAAGTGCCCCATGATGCTTCAGAGAAGATGGACGATACGCTGATGGCAAAGCTGGAGCCTTACCGATTCGATACACTGAGAACTTTCCAGATTCCGTATCTGGCGGGATTTGAAGCGGATCAGGGGGATTACCGATCAGAGGATCTGCTGTCGGAAGTCAAGCAGCAGGTAGCCGGCTATGCAGCGGAATACGCTCGTTCAACGATTTCCGGTTACACAAGTGTACATATTGATCATCAGCAGATGGATTATGAGAATATCAGCAGCGATTATGTATATCTGCCGATCTGGTTTATTTCCTATCGCTACAGGGACAAAGACTATATATTTGCCATGAATGGCCAGACAGGCAAGGTTATCGGTGAGCCGCCTGTGAGCAGGGGCAAAGTGGCAGGCTGTTTTGCGGGCATATCGGCAGCGGCCTTTGCTGTACTGATGGTGATTGGAGGGCTGTTGTAATGAAAAAGGTATTGAATTTTCTGATGGTACTGTTGATGGTCATGGGACTGGGAATGGCATTAGGAATGACAGCTTTTCAGGCAGAAGCAGCGGAAACGTCCGGAGAGACTGCATTGGCAGCGAATCAGGATGGAGATAAAGGGGCTGATGCGAAAAAGGCGGCCAGTGGTATTTATGATGAGGCAAATCTTTTGTCGGAGGATGAAGAAGCGTCGCTGATGGCGCAACTGGAGAAATATTCTTCGAAATATAGTGCAGACATTGCTATCGTGACAACGAATGATGCCGGCGGAATGAGTTCACAGGCTTATGCCGATGCCTATGCGGAGAAAATCGGACAGTCTATGTCAGGAGATGAGTATCCGGGCATTCTGTTTCTGATAGATATGGATAACCGGCAGATTTATATGGCCACCCAGGGACAGGCCATGAATTATTATGATGACTACAGAATCAACAAAGTACTGGATAACTGCTATAATCACATCACAGACGGTGATTATAAAGGTACTTGTGAGGCATTCCTGAAAGGTGTCCGTGATTATATGGGGCGGTCAACAAGCAAAAGTGCCCGTATGGATGCATTCGGTGTGCTGATCCGTCTGCTGATCGCCATGGCTATCGGTGCAGTTGCAACATTTGCCATGGTATTCAGACGCGGCGGTCATGTGACAACCAATAGCCGGACTTATTTCGATGCTTCCGGTTCTCATTTGGACGCCAAAGAGGATCGTTTCATGAACCGGACAGTGACAAGACGTCATATTGAGAAACCGAAGGGCGGCGGAGGCGACCATGGCGGTTCAGGTGGAGGCGGTGTTCACGTGAGCAGCGGCGGAGGTACCCATGGAGGCGGAGGCCGAAGCTTCTAAAGAGCAGTCGGAATACTCGGTACAATATAGATAGTAAACGCAAAACGTGGCGGAACGATGATCAATCGTCCACCACGTTTTTCTTAAAACCTATGGTATAATTTCTCGGGAAACCGATACGATAATAAAACTCATGTGCGTCGGTGCGATGGACGGCGGATGTCAGATTGACATAGCGTCCGTTGTACCGGCGCACATAGTCTTCTACATACTGCATCAGCGCCTGTCCGTATCCCTGATGGCGATAATTCTCGTCAATCACCAGATTCTCAAGGGAATAATAAAAATGGGCTTTGGCTGTCAGATCAAGACATTTGCTGAGGGTAATGGTGCCCGCCAGCTTGTCTGCATCATCAAAAATGCCCACCAGATGATAGTGGGGGTCATCCTTCACTTCTTCCAGGACACGGATCATGTCATGGATGTCTGATGTCCAGTCATCCTCCAGCTGACAGTAAAGTCGGTGCAGGTCGATGTAGTCTTTGGGGGTAATCTCGTGAATTTTCATTATTTAAATTCTTTCTAAAAATGCTTCATAACCGATATATTCGGAATAAAGTAAATCGTATAGTTGTCAACAAGCGTATAGACACCGTACTTACTTCTATAACAGGACAGGGCTTCTTCCAGGTAATCTTCAGGCACATCCAGATATTCGGCCATCTCATAGCGATTCTGGCAGTGATGTTCGAAAGCACGGATAATTCCGCGAAGTCCGATAAGGCGGTTATATCCCCACAGACGGGCGTCCAGCTCCTGCTGTCTGCTGCCTGCATCCTTCAAATCAGTGATGTCTCCGACGCTGGTAAAGTGATGCCCTATTTCTTCTGCAAGAATGGCCGTCTTCTCAGCGGTGGTCTTCAACTGTGAATCCAATGCGATATGGTTATCTATGTAAAGACCATCCAGCCGCTTGGATGATGCTGTGTCGCCGTTCAGATCAATTGCTTCATGAACTGTGACATGTGCGTCATCTGCATCCTGCAATAATTGTTCATAAGTATTCAGATATATCACTTCCTTTGGTCTTCAAACTTGATAAAAGCAGCGAAAGACTTAATCTTCTCAAGCTGTTCAGGTGTAAATTCATCTCCGTCAAAATGGGCGGCGATGGTGGTCGGTTTCTCAGGGGCATAGCCAAAGGTACCCAGGACATCCTTCACCCCGTAAGCCTGACACATGACTAAAAGTGCATCAGGATTGGGCTGGCTGTTGCCGTTCTCCCAGCTGTAAATTGTCTTCTCAGAGGCTTTGAAGCCGTTGGAGGTTAATAACTCTGACATCTCCCGTACGGACTTCCCGGCTGCAATTCTGCATTTCCTTAAGGTTTCACCAACAGTGCTTTTCATTGAAAAAATCTCCTTTTGTAACCGTTAATATTCTTGCAAAACATAACTATCCGCATAAAGATGATAATCGGCAAAATCATCTTGGATACTCAGATGTTTGCAGGTCTTGTTTTTCTGAGATAATTATACCATTTTTCAATCATTCCGTCAACGCAATCTTAAAAAAATAGAAAATAGCTATTGACATTCCGAGAAAGGAGGAATATAATAACCTCAACATCACGGAAACAGAGAAAATAAAGAGATGAATTCTGTTTATTAGAGAACCCCCTTGAAATGAGTATCTTAGAATAAGAGAACACTGGATGCTGAGTGAATTTCTGAAAATTCGGGAATACAGCCGGCGCATGAACTGGGAATACCGTGATGGCAGCGCAAATATCCGGAGCTTTGCATGACACGATCAACTGTAATAAATAAAGACAAAAGACAAGGAGAATGAACAATGAGTAAAGAGTTAATAAACAGTACAGAGATGAGAGAAGATGTGACAAAGAGAACGGCCTGTATGAAGGTGTTTGAACATGCGGACCATAGCTTTACGGCGGCAATCTACGGCACACCGGTGCATTACATGAAGGACGGCCGCTGGGAGGAGATCGACAACCGCCTGGAAGCGGCGGAGGATGAGCCGCCATCCGATGAGGATGAGATTGAAAGTGAAGAAAGCACTGCCATGCAGTCTGCAGACAGTGGGGATGAAGGCACAGGTGTGAAGATCCATGCCCTTGATCCGGCAGCTGACGGTGAAAGTGCGGGTGAGGATACCGGCAGCGGCGATGTGGCGAATATCGCAGGCAGCTTCCATGTCCGCCTGTCCAACAAGGTGAAGAAGAAAAACATGGTCCGCCTGGGCGAGGGGGAGACAAAGCTCACATGGGGCTTCGTGGATGCCCGTTCCGTGAAACGGCAGATCCTGAAATCAGCAGATAACGCTGTGAAGGATCATGCCGGGAACGCCGACTCGACAGCCGCGTATGCGGTGACGAACCTGGAGAGCCGCGTTCTCTACCCTGAAGCCTTTGAGGGTGTGGATATCCGCTATACCATCGGCCCGGACAGGCTGAAGGAGGACCTGGTGCTGAAGCATGCAGAAGCAGTGAAGTCTTTTACCTGGCGATATGCCCCCGGAGAACTGAGAGCCAGACAGGATGGCGCAGATGTTGTATTTGAAGATGCTGAAGGCATGGAAGCCTACAGACTGTCTGCACCGTATATGGAGGATGCGGCGGGCAGTATAAGTCGTGGCCTGACACTGACCCTCACCGATGACGGCGGGAAGAAGAACAAGGAAGCTTATGTAAGGCTGGAAGCAGACGGCGAATGGCTTGGAGCGGAAGACAGAGCCTATCCGGTGACGATCGACCCGGTGGTCTCCACCCCTGTGGACAGGGACAAGATCAGGGACTGCCATGTCTCCTCTGAGCATCACGGGGATAACTTTTATAACAGCCATATGCTGAAGACCGGCCGTGTGGACGGTTCTACCCTGAGAAGCTACATGAAGTTCGAGCTGCCCTATATCAACCGTGCGGACCAGATGATCACATCCGCATGGCTCTGGCTGACAAAATATGCCGGCAGCGGCAGTGCCGCCAGATATATCGATGTGCACAAGGTGACGGGCAGCTGGGACCACAAGACACTGACATGGGACAACAGACCGGGGTATGATGGACAGGTCATCGACTATGCCGTCTATCAGACAGACGGACAGGATACACAGGGCTTTGACATCACAAACCTGGTGAAGGACTGGTACATGAACGGGAAAAACTATGGGCTGATGGTGAAGGACCATACGGAGACGGGGCATTATACGGAGTATGCATCGGCAGACATCCATGAGGATTTTGCCGGCTTCCGCCCGCATATCCTGATCCAGTATGTGAACTATTCGGGCCTGGAGGGCTTCTGGACTTACCACAGCCAGTCCGCGGGCCGTGCAGGCACCATCCATATCAACGACTATACAGGCAACCTGATCCTGGAGCATGAAACCTTCAGCCTGGGCGGCAGCCGCCTGCCGGTGGGCCTGTCCCATGTCTACAACAGCAGTGAGACGGGCGGGAAGGACCTGGGATACGGCAGGGGCTTCAGG
>OGQN01002653.1_pt1 | contig 12525 bp, 12 predicted proteins | sample 1553231 | NCBI WGS metagenome assembly OGQN01 (sample SAMEA2579950, study PRJEB22360) | human gut metagenome | biome: human gut; feature: human-associated habitat; material: faeces | place: Denmark | collected 2008/2010 | reverse complement strand
AGCATTTTGGCAACGCAGATGCCGTGCCGCAGCCGTCGGAGCGGTGCTTAAGCCGCAAGGCGGGAATTGTGCGGTGTTGCCTAAGGTATTATCACAGGATACGCACGCGGATGGCGGTATCAATGCCGCTGAGCTGTGCGGTTAGGCCGGCATCCACGTTGCCTGTTACATCCAGCATGGTGTAGGCAACATTCTTGCGGCCTTTGTTCACCATGTTCTCAATGTTCAGGTTGGCGGCGGTCAAAATGCCGGTGATGGCAGAGATTGCGCCCGGCTCATTGCGGTGAATGATGCAGATGCGCTTGCCGCCAACGCGTGGCTGGCTGACATCCGGCAGGTTGACACTGTGGGTGATGTTGCCGTTTTTCAGGTAGTCGCTCAGCTCATTGGCTGCCATCACAGCGCAGTTGGTCTCGCTTTCCGGGGTGGAAGCGCCCAGGTGCGGCGTGCAGTAAACTCCCTTCACACCCAGCAGCTCCTCCGCCGGGAAATCGCAGAAATACTGGGCAACCTTGCCGGTGCCGAGAGCATCCAGCAGGGCAAAGTTATCAACCAGCTCACCGCGGGCAAAGTTCAGCACACGCACGCCGTCCTTGCACATGGCCAGCGTCTGGGCATTGATGGTGTTCTTGGTGGAGGGCAGGTACGGCACATGGATGGTCAGATAGTCGCAGCGGGGCAGCATATCGCCCAGGGTGACGCAGTGCTGTACGCTGCGGGACAGGCTCCATGCAGCGTCAATGGAAATGTATGGGTCATAGCCCAGAACTTCCATGCCCAGGGCAACGGCGGCGTTGGCGACGCGGGCACCAATGGCACCCAGGCCGATTACACCGATGGTTTTGCCGCGCAGTTCGGGGCCGACAAACTGCTTTTTGCCCTTCTCCACATCCTTGGCCAGGGTGGCGCTGCCTTTCAGGCCCTGCGCCCACTGCACAGCGTCCGGTACATTGCGGCTGCCGGACACCAGCGCGCCGATGACCAGCTCGGCCACAGCGTTGGCGTTGGCACCGGGGGTGTTGAACACCACGATGCCCTGCTCACTGCAGCGGTCCAGCGGGATGTTGTTCACGCCGGCACCGGCGCGGGCGATGGCCAGAAGATTGTCGTTGAAGGCGGTATTCAGCATGTCGGCGCTGCGCACAAGGATGCCGTCCGGGGCATCGGTGTCCACAGCCACCTCAAACTGCTTGTTGTTCAGCTTTGCCAGACCCACCGGGCTGATGGCGTTCAAAGTTTTGATCGTATACATATCTGAATTCCCCTCTTATGCATTTTCTTTGCGGAACTTCTCCATGAAGTCCACCAGCTTATCCACGCCCTCGGCAGGCATGGCGTTGTAGATGGAAGCGCGCATACCGCCCACCAGACGGTGACCCTTCAGGTTCACGAAGCCTGCTTCTGCAGCTTCGGCGCAGAACTTCTTGTCCAGATCTGCATTGGGGCTGGTGAAGGTGACATTCATGGTGCTGCGGTAGCGGTGCTCCACAGGATTCGTGAAGAAGCCCTGACCGTCCAGATAGTCGTACAGCACTTTGGCCTTGGCTTCGTTGATCTTCTGCATGTTGGCAAGACCGCCGATGTCGTTTTCCAGATACTTGAGCACCAGACCGGTCATATAGATGCACCAGCAGGGGGGCGTGTTGTACATGCTGTCCTTGCCCAGCAGGGTGGTGTAGTTCATCATGGTGGGCACATTGTCGGCGGCATGGCCCAGCAGGTCGTCGCGGACGATGGCAATTGCCATGCCGGCGGGAGCTACATTCTTCTGCACGCCGAAGTAGATGCAGCCGTACTTGGTCACATCCACGGGCTTAGAGAGGATCATGGAGCTCATGTCGGCTACCAGAGGCACACCCTCCACCTGCGGCACCTCCACGAACTGGGTGCCGAAGATGGTGTTGTTCTGGCAGATGTGGATGTAGCTGGCATCCTTATCATAGTTGATGGCGTTCACGTCCGGGATGTAGGTGAAGTTCTTGTCCTTGCTGGAAGCAACGATGTTCACCTCGCCGAACTTGGCGGCTTCCTTGGCGGCAAGGTTCGAGAAGTTGCCGGTGACAAGGTAATCTGCCTTGCCGGTGGTCATGAAATTCAGCGGGACCATGGCGAACTGCTGAGTGGCACCGCCCTGAAAGAAACCGACCTTGTAGTTGTCGGGAATGTTCATTACCCGGCGCAGGGTGGCCTCGGTGTCCTTGATGATGGCATCGAACCACTTGCTGCGGTGGCTCATCTCCATCACGCTCTGACCGCTGTCGCCATACTCGAGCAGCTCTGCCTGTGCCTGCTTGAGCACCTTCTCGGGCAGCATGCTGGGACCTGCGCTGAAGTTGTAAACTCGTGCCATAATGAACTCTCCCTTTCCTGTATCGCACAGCACCGCGGTTTTCTGCGGTGCGTTCTGTTGATTGCTGTAGCCGTAGTATACCGGTTTTGCAGGGATGAAAACAAGAGCATCTTTGCACAAAGATACGGCGCAAAAGCCCCTGTGCGGGCACAAAGCACACAAATGTCCTTGATAGAAAAACAAAAACAAAGACAAATGTAAAATAGAGCTGAAAAAGCCTGATTCCATCGGCGTTTCCGGCTCTTGCGCTTTGACGCAGAAATTGGTATAATAATAAAACAAAGACAAACGTAAAAGTAAAAAGATGCCAAAAGGAGGGAGAACAGCAGAATGTATGGCATCCCGGACAGTGTAAAGCCGCTTTCGGCGGCAGAGGAGCAGGTGATGCTGGCGGTGTGGGCCTGCCGTGCGCCCGTCACCCGGCGGGATATCGACGAAAAGCTGCGCGCAAAGGGCTGGGCACCGGCGACCGTGCTCAACTTTCTCTACCGGCTGGAAGAAAAGGGCTGGGTGAAAAGCGGCAAGGACGGCAACCGCAATACCTACACTCCGGTCATCACCCAGCGCGCCTACAACGTGTGGAGTATGAGGGAACGGCTGGATACCCTTTTTGGAAATGATCTGGCCGCGGCGGTGCGCGCGCTGGTCAGCGAGAGCGGCTGCGGCCAGAGCGAGCTGGAACAGGCCATGAAGGTGCTGGAGGAAAAGCATCTGGAAGCGGAAGAATATGATCTGTATGACCCTTATGGGTAAAAAGGAGAACGGAAGATGGATTGCAAACTGCGTGCCAAAAACTGCGGCGGCTGCCCGATGCTGGGCATGGACTACGCCGCACAGCTGAAGCAGAAAGAAGAGACCGTGAAAAAGCTGCTGGGCAGATTCGGCCCGGTGGAGCACATCCGGGGCATGGAAACGCCGTACCACTATCGGAACAAGGTGATCTCCACCTTTACCACCGGCTGGGGGGGAAAACTTACCTCCGGCATCTACGCGGCAAACAGCCACAAGGTGCTGCCGGTGGAAAGCTGCCTTTTGCAGGACGAAGTGCTGGATAAGACCATGCTGGCCGTGCGTGCGGCAGCGGGCACCTGCCATTACCAGCCTTTTAATGAGGATAAGGGCACCGGCCTTCTGCGTCACTGCCTGCTGCGGCGCGGTGTTATGACCGGGCAGGTGATGGTGGTGCTGGTGACGGCTCAGCCGGTGCTGCCGGGTGCCAAGAACTTTGTCAAAGCCCTGCTGACCGAAGCCGGAAAGCAGGGCGTGGCCATCACCACCATCGTTCAGAACGTGAACGACCGCAAAACCAGCGTGGTGCTGGGCGATATGGAAAAGGTGCTGTATGGCAAGGGATTCATTCTGGACGAGCTTTGCGGCAAGACGTATGCGCTCAGCCCGCGCAGCTTTTATCAGATCAATCATACCCAGACCGAAGTGCTGTACGGCCTTGCAGTGGACGCGGCGCATCTCACCGGCAAAGAAGTGGTGCTGGATGCCTACTGCGGCATCGGAACCATCGGCCTGACCGCCGCCGATCATGCAAAGCAGGTAGTGGGCGTGGAGGTGAACCGCGACGCCGTGCACGATGCCATTGGCAATGCAAAGCACAACGGCGTGAAGAACGCCCGCTTCTTTGCCGCGGATGCCACCCGATGGATCGGCGAAGCCGCTGCGGCTGGTGAACGCGCAGACGTGATCTTTATGGACCCGCCGCGGGAGGGTTCTACGCCGCAGTTTATCGAAAGTGTGGCCCGCATGGCCCCGAAACGTGTGGTCTATGTGAGCTGCAACCCGGTCACACTGGCCCGGGATCTGGAGCTGCTGACGAAGAAAGGCTACAAGGTGGAGTGCAGCACGCCGGTGGATATGTTCCCCCACAGTGAGCATGTCGAGGTCGTGTGTTCGATGGTTAGAGTCAAAAAGCATTGATCTAATGTGAAGTAGGGTGAACCGTTTTATGTATTCTGTTACACAGCGTATAAAAATGATCCGGCAATATGAAGGAAAATAAGAAGACCTGTGCAGTCTGGTGAAAAATAACAACACAAATAGTACAGAGAAAAGGAGCATCCCATGAACGCAAATATCAATTATGATGAGATCCCGGATACCAGTGCCGTGCAGGAGGACCTGCTTGCGGCGCTGAGCAGCCAGCATGTGACCGTGCACACGAATGAGGAGCCGGACTTCGACTACATGGAAAACGGGGATGTGGCCTTTGTGGTCAAGAACCCGCACAATGATGAGAATTTGCTCATTGAACTGGGCGGCGAGTTCTCGCTCTTCTTCGGCCTGTGGCATGGGCAGTACAAGGCCGTGGAGTACGACTACGACCGCATGAAGAAGGACATTGCAGCCATTCTGGCGGGCAATGCCGGTGTGCTGAGCCTGTATGTCGACGGCAGGTGGCAGGGCAGCACCCTCAGCCCGGAGAAGGTGTCTGCCGATGCTGACATGGAAAAGCTGCTGGAACGCTGCTGGCAAAAGCAGGAGCCAAAGGAAAAACTGCTGGCACAGGGCGGCAGGGTGGAACTGCTTTATTGGGACCCGGCGGAAAATAAGAGCTTTATGATTCCGGCAAAGAACTGAATTATAACAAAAAGGACACACCACAACGGTGTGTCCTTTTTGTTATAGGATATGAAGCTTAGACCTTCTCGATGGTGATGCTCCAATCAGCGGTCATGGCCTCGTCCGGCTCCAGCACTTCGTGCTTGCCTTCCTCATTGACGCTGTTGGCCCAGCCGTTCCACGGCTCCATGCACACAAAGCTCTCGGCATCCTGCTGCCACAGCACGGCGTGGTCGAAGCTGTCGTCGGCATCCACAGTCACCTTGTGGCCGCTGCCGCTGTCGGTGAGGGTCATGGGGAACTGCACGCCGGTCAGCAGGCGCACGCTGTTGTCAGCACCTTCCTTGCGGGTGAGGGTGATCTTTTCCGGGGCAGCGGGCTGCTCGCCCTTGGCGCTCTCGGAACAGGTGGCGCACTTGATATCGAAGTCCACATTCTCCAGCTTGGAAGCCTTGAAGTAGGGGTGGAAGCCAAAGCTGAAGGGCATGTTGGTGTCGCCCTCGTTGATCACGGTCATGTTGATGGCGGCAGTGTTGCCCTCGAGGTTATAGTTCATCAGCACGGTGAAATCGAAGGGATAGAGGAACTTGGTCAGCGGGGTGGACTCCAAAATCAGGGTCACGCCGTCCGGGCCGACGCTTTCCACATCCCATGCGCACAGGTCGGCAAAGCCGTGGTTCTCCATGGGGTATGCCTTGCCGTCAAAGATGTGCACGCCGTTATCCGGCAGGCCGCAGTTGGGGAACAGCACCGGCACGCCGAAGCGGGGGCGGTTGCACTCGGAAAAATTGGGGTGGCGGGTCCAGATGTACTCCTCGCCGTTCAGGGAGAAGCCGGTGATCATGCCGCCGCGCTCCGGGGTGATGACCAGCTCGGTCTTTGCCTCAGCATCAGTGATAACGTACTGCTCATAGCAGGCACCGTTTTCGGTGACATAACGGGTGGTGATCTGATTCATAGTTCAGTCCTCCTTATGTTTCTGGTTCTGTGCCAGTTTTTCAAAATAATAATCAATGCCATAGCGGATGAGATATTTTATGCCCCTTGCAATAACGGCCACGATAGCGGCAAAAATGCCGCCGTAAAGCAGAAACGCATAGATCATCATGCGAGTGGTCATAGCCATAAAAACACTTCCCTTCCGTTTTCATGCACAAAGAGGCTGCCGTACAGCCAAAGTGCCATACAGCAGCCTCGAAACGATTACAGAACGACGCCGTCCTTGAAGATGGAGATCTCGCGGAAGCCGTGCTTCTCGGCCTTGGTCTGCTCACCGCTTGCAACGCGGATGACCAGATCCAGCAGATCCTTTGCAGCCTCGTCGATGGTCTTTTCGCCATCGGCGATCACGCCGGTGTTGAAGTCGATCCAGCCGGATTTCTTCTGGGCCAGCGGGGTGTTGGTGGAGATCTTCAGGGTGGGAGCCGGGGCAGAGAACGGAGTGCCGCGGCCGGTGGAGAACAGGATCAGGTGTGCGCCTGCGGCGGTCATGGCCGTGGCAGAGACCAGATCGTTGCCGGGGCCGTACAGCATGTTCAGGCCCTTGGTGACAACGGGATCACCGTAGCCGATCACGTCCATGATGGGGGCGGTGCCGCCCTTCTGCACGCAGCCGCAGCTCTTGTCTTCCAGCGTGGTGATACCGCCCTGTTTGTTGCCCGGAGAGGGGTTATCGTAGACCACCTCGTTGTGGCTGATGAAGTATTCCTTGAAGCCGTTGATCATGTGCTCAGCCTTGACAAAGACGTCATGGTTGATGCAGCGATCCATCAGGAAGCCCTCGGCACCGAACATCTCGGGTACCTCGGTCAGCACGGTGGAACCGCCGCGCTGGCCCATCATGTCGGAGAAGCGGCCGATGGTGGGGTTGGCGGTGATGCCGGACAGGCCGTCCGAGCCGCCGCACTTCATGCCCACCACCAGATCGGACACGGGGATAGGCTCACGCTTGAACTGCCCGGCATAGGCAGCCAGCTCCTTGAGGATATCGCGGGCAGCGGTGAACTCGTCGTCCACCTCCTGACAGGTGAGGAACTTCACACGGTCGTGGTCATACTCGCCCAGCTCTTCCACGAACTGATCGTGCTGCAGGTTCTCGCAGCCCAGATGCAGCACCAGAACGGCGGCAGCATTGGGGTGGCGCACCAGCGCAGCCAGCAGCTTGCGGGTCTGTGCATGGTCGTGGCCGGTCTGGCTGCAGCCGAAGGGATGGGTGAAGGTGTACAGGCCCTCGATGGAGCCGGTGACCAGATCCTGATTGTCGGCAACGATCTTCTTGGCAATGTCGTTGACGCAGCCCACGGTGGGGATGATCCAAATCTCATTGCGGATGGCAGCGCGGCCGTCCTTGCGGCGGAAGCCCATAAAGGTCTCCGGCTCGACCTTGGGCAGGGGAGCCAGATCCGGGGCGGGGTTGTAGCTGTACTCTACCTCACCGGACAGGTTGGTGTGCACGTTGTGGGTGTGCATCCAGCTGCCGGGAGCGGCATCTGCGGTGGCGTGGCCGATGGGAAAGCCGTACTTGATCACGTTCTCACCGTTCTTGATGGGCTTCACGGCCATCTTGTGGCCCTGCGGAATGTCCTCCAGAGCAGTCACAGAAAGACCGTCCACTTCCACCAGCGTGCCCTTGGCAATGGGGTGCAGAGCAACGACCACGTTGTCGATGGGGCTGATATGAATTGCCTGCGGCATAGTAGTTCTCCTTATCGTATCGCACAAAAGGGCTGCTGCCCAAAGCAGCAGCCCTTTGTTGTGCGGGTAGGTTGTTTTTTCAGGCTTACAGGCAGCTCTTGTAAGCAGCCTCGGCACCCTGAGTGCGGATCATTTCCAGATCAGCCAGCACAGCGGCCTCCAGACCCTCGATCTTGGTCAGATCCTGATCCCACATCTGGGTGTTGGTCAGCACGGCGTGCACCAGCTGAGCAGCGGTGTCATCCTTGTGTGCATAGTAGAAGTCCAGAGCCCATGCGTCATCCTGGATCTTGTAGGTGTTGCCGGCAGGGCGCTTGCAGATCAGGCCGTCCTCGGTGCGCTCCTGAATGTCGCTGGAATAGAAGGCAATGTAGGCTGCCAGAGACATGGTCAGGCACTTGGGCAGCTGCTTCTGCTCCTCGATGTAAGCCAGGAAGGAAGGCATGTTGCGGGCCTTCCACTTGGAGGTGGAGTTCAGGGAGATGCTCATCAGCTCGTGGTTGACGAAGGGGTTGTTGAAGCGATCCTCAACAGCGGAAGCAAACTCTTCCAGATCCTTCTTGTCCAGCGGCAGGGTGGGGATGATCTCCTCGTGCAGCATCTTGTTCATGAAGCCGCGGATGGTGTCGTTGTGCATGCAGTCACGCACGATGTCGAAGCCGGCCAGATATGCGCCCAGAACGAAGCCGGTGTGTGCACCGTTCAGGATGCGGACCTTGCGCTTCTTGTAGGGGGTAACATCAGGCACGACCATGACGTTGACACCGGCCTTCTTGAACGGCAGCTTGTCCTCCAGCTCAGCGGGACCCTCGATGACCCACACGCCGAACACTTCGCCCACGTCCAGAGCGGCATCATGGTAGCCGTTGGCCTCTTCCATGGCAGCCAGTTCCTTGGGATCGCGGATGCGGCCCGGAACGATGCGGTCCACCAGAGTGGAGCAGAAGGTGTTTGCGTTGTTCATCCAGTCGATGAAGGCAGGCTCCAGATTCCAATCCTTGGCGTAGTTGTTGCAGCACTTCTGCAGCTCCTTGCCGTTGTTGTCGATCAGTTCGCAGGACAGGATGGTCAGACCCTTGTCAGCAGCGCCATTGAATGCCTTGTAGCGCTCGAACAGCACGCGGGTCAGCTTTGCGGGGAAGCTGTTGGGAGGAACCTGATCGAACTGGCTGTCACCCTGCGTGTAGGCGATGCCGGCTTCGGTGGTGTTGGAAACGATGGTCTCGAGATCCTCAGAGCGTGCCAGTTCCAGCACTTCGTCCCACTTGCCGTCGATGTAGGGGCACACACAGTCGGACACGCAGGAGATCACGCGCTTTGCATCGACCTTCTGGCCCTTCTCACTGCCGCGCAGGTACAGGGTGTACAGGCCCTCCTGCTCGTTGATCCAGTCTGCCATCTGGGGGAAGTTGCTGATGGGCTGCACCAGCTTGACCTTGCCGTTGTAGCCGGCCTTCTCGTTTGCGATGTCATAGAAGTAATCCACGAAAGCACGCAGGAAGTTGCCCTCGCCAAACTGCATGACCTTGACGGGTGCATCCTTCAGGATGTAGCCGTTATAGCCGGTGCCTTCCAGAACCTTGTAGTTCAAAGTTTCCATCTTGTTGATCTCCTTTATAAACTTGCTTTGCTCACCAGAAGGCCGCTTTGCCTGCCCTCTGTTCCTTACCCTATTTTATGCTGTTGTATACAAATAAGTCAAGAGCTTTGTGCAATATTTTTAGCCCTAAGGTGACGATTTGGGGCATTTCCAGCGAAAAGCACAATTGTGTGCTGGAAAATTTGTCACTTTTTCAGTTGTATACATGCGCGTTTTCCGTTATACTAAAGGTAAGACAAACCTGCCCGTGCAGGCGGGTGTCCCGTTGTACACAAGGTTTGACGGATTTTTAACAAAAACCATCAGAGAAAAGGAGTTATCGACCCATGAAAGCATTTATGGATAAGGACTTCATGCTCCAGTCTCCCACTGCTCAGCATCTGTACCACGACTACGCTGCGGATATGCCTATCTGCGACTACCACTGCCACATCCCTCCCCGTGAGATCTACGAGAACCGCCGCTTTGAGAACATCGCTCAGGTATGGCTGGGCGGCCGCAACCCGGACGGCAGCTACTTTGGCGACCACTACAAGTGGCGCGTGATGCGTTCCAACGGTGTGCCTGAGGAGTACATCACCGGTGATAAGCCCGACCGCGAGCGCTTCCAGAAGTTTGCAGAGGCTCTGCCCATGGCCATCGGCAACCCGATGTACCACTGGACCAACCTCGAGCTGCATGTGTTCTTTGGCTACGAGGGCGTGCTGAACGGCGACACCGCTGAGGAAGTGTGGAACCTGTGCAACGACAAGCTGCAGCACGATCCCAAGCTGACTGTCCGCGGCCTGATCGAGCAGTCCAACGTGGCCTTCATCGGCACCACCGATGACCCCATCGATGATCTGTACTGGCACAAGAAGATCAAGGAAGATCCCACCATCAAGTTCACCGTGGCTCCTTCCTTCCGCCCCGATAAGGCCATCAACATCAACAAGCCCGGTTTTGCCGAGTACATGGGCAAGCTGGCCGCTGTTGTGGGCAAGGAAAAGCTGGCCTGCATCGACTGCGTCACCGACGCTCTGACCAAGCGCATCGAGTTCTTTGCAGAGATGGGCTGCCGCGCTTCGGACCACGGTCTGGATTACATCCCCTACCGCGAGGCCACCAAGGAAGAGGTCAACGCCATCTACCAGAAGGTGATGGCCGGCGAGACCTGCACCACCGAAGAGGCTGAGAAGTACCAGACCTACATCCTGATCCATCTGGGCAAGCAGTATCATCGCCTGAACATCGCCATGCAGCTGCACTTCAACTGCCTGCGCAATGTCAACCGCAAGCAGTATGCAAAGTTCGGCCCGGATACCGGCTTTGACATGATCAACACCGCTTCCTGCGGCGGCGAGATCGCAGCCCTGCTGAGCGCTCTGGACGAGACCAACGAGTGCCCCAAGACCATCATCTACAGCCTGAACCCGGCCGACAACGAGCAGATCGGCACCATTCTGGGCTGCTTCCAGAGCACCGAGGTGCCGGGCAAGATCCAGCACGGTTCTGCATGGTGGTTCAATGACCAGAAGATCGGCATGGAGAACCAGATGAAGAGTCTGGCAAATCTGGGCCTGCTGGGCAACTTCGTCGGTATGCTGACCGACAGCCGCAGCTTCCTGAGCTACACCCGCCACGACTACTTCCGCCGCATCCTGTGCAACCTGATCGGCCAGTGGGTCGAGGATGGCGAGTATCCCAACGACGAGAAGGCTCTGGAGAAGATCGTCAAGGGCATCTGCTTCGACAACGCAAAGCGCTACTTCAACCTGTAAGAGAAGCGCCTGAACCTGAATAAGGCATAACACAAAGCCCCCGGAACGTTTCACACCGTTCCGGGGGCTTTTGCTGTAAGCAGATAATGTTTACTTTACAAGGCTGCGCAGCACGACACGTGCAGTGGAAACGTCGGAACCAAGCAGGGTGTCGTAGGCGTTCAGGATGTCGCGGATGGCCTGCAGGTTGTCCTTGGTCAGGGTGTAGGTCTTGGTGGAGCCGTCCTTGCCGGTAAAGGTGGCAGTGACGCTCTTGGCGGCAAGCCACTCGTTCAGCCAGCTGGTGCTGTCGTCCATGTCGAACAGCTCATAGGCGAACCATGCCTTGAGGTCGTTGTCGTAGCCGCCGATGAACTCTTCATCACAGGTGAAGTCGTAGTAGTTATCCTCGGTCTCTACCCGAACAGATTTCATGTCCAGCTTTTTATTGCCGAAGTAGGTCATGCCCAGACTGAGATACACGGTGGGATCATCGTTGGTAACGAACAGGTAGGGGTACAGACCGCAGGAGGCCTTTTCCATGCTGGCCTCCTCGTAGGGAGAGTCGATCTGCCAGCCTTCGGCCTCGCTGTCATAGGTGACGGTGAGCTGGGACAGGGCAGAGCGCAGCTGCGCTTCCGACACCGCATTGGTCACAGAAAGCTCTGCCGGGGCAGGCTCGTCCGGAAGGGCGGGGCTCAGGGCAAAGGCGGAGATGCCGCCCATCAGGATGGCGGCGGTGCACAGGCAGGCAGCACCGCGCTTGAACAGTCCGGTCAGTTTCATAGGAATCTCCTTTCGCTTCACAGAAACGCTTTTTCTCTGTCCAGAGCATACCAGATTTTACGGCCTCTGACAAGCAAAACGGCATGAATCGCCCTTCAGATGCATCAGAACGACCGTTCAGATGGTGTGCAGTGCGGATGAAAACGGCTTCTTATACCTGATGGGTCTCCAGCCAGTCAGTCATCTGCTGGGCGATGCCCTTGATGCTGCCGTCCTCAAAGGGAACCTTCAGCCCGGCGGTCTCCAGCAGCTCGGTGTAGCTGGCCATGCCTGCACGGCGCACAAGGCGAAGGTAGCGCTGCCATGCGTCCTTGTGGTCGGTCAGGCTCAGCAGGAAGAACTGCAGTGCGGCCATGGTGGACAGGCAGTAGTCGATATAGTAGAAGGGGCACTCATAAATGTGCAGCTGACGCTGCCAGCCTGCACCGCGGCCATAGAAGGGCAGATTGTCAAAATCGATCCACGGGCGGTATTTCTTTTCCAGCTTGAGCCACTCGGCATTGCGTTCATCGGGGGTCAGATCCGGGTTCTGGTACATGATGTGCTGGAACTCGTCCACCTCACAGCCGTAGGCAAGGAACACAAAGCTGTCCTCGGCGTGCAGCAGGGCGTATTTGTCGGTGTCCTTGCCAAACAGCAGATGATGCCACGGTGCGGTCAGAAACTCCATGGCCATGGAGTGGATCTCGGCGCTCTCCATGCCTGGGCATTCCAGATCGGCGGGCACTTCGGGATCACGCTCGGCCACATAGCCCTCAAAGGCGTGGCCGCACTCGTGGGTCAGC
>OGQN01002650.1_pt1 | contig 12535 bp, 9 predicted proteins | sample 1553231 | NCBI WGS metagenome assembly OGQN01 (sample SAMEA2579950, study PRJEB22360) | human gut metagenome | biome: human gut; feature: human-associated habitat; material: faeces | place: Denmark | collected 2008/2010 | reverse complement strand
GTGACATAAGTAAAATACAATATAAATTATACAAAAACACACTACAAAAGAGAAAGGATGCCACCAAGGCACCCTTTCTCATCGCTCATTTGTAACTATAGAGAGTTAGACTCTCCTTAAAAACGCTGTAAAATTAATAAAATAATTTTAGACGCAAAATTAGTTTTGTAGAAAAATTCAAAAGGTTTTCAAAGTTTATCAGTATTGATCTGCCATAATGAACTGGTACGATAATTTATATTGGTTTTAAATGATATTCCTTGTAAATGAATTACTAACCACGGATATCTTATATTCCATTATTCATATTTCAATGACCGAGCGGGTTTACTATAAACAACCTTTATGGTTTGTCCTGCTACAGTCAGAAAAGAAATCAACAACATCAAGACCACAGGAAGCAGAAAGAACCACACTTTCAATTCTGTTCGGAACGGATAATGAGCCAACCATGCATTCATGCTGCCCCATGCCACAGGCAACGCAATCAGAATAGCGATAATAATAGGAATAAAGAAACCTTTACCCAACTGATAAAACAGATTCCAACGAGATGCCCCCAATACTTTCCGGATACCCATCTCCTTGGTACGGACGGCACAAGAGAACATAACCAACACCCATAAACCTAAGCAGGAGATAAAAATAGCCAATCCGGTAAAACCTCCCATCAATACGCCGAAAGCCTCATCCTGACGGTACTGCCGGTCATAGAACTGGTCGAGGAAGAAATAATCAAAACTGGAATCCGCAAAATAATTATTCCATATTTCTCCTATCTGTGATACTAATTCCGAAGGATCACCCGGTTTCATCACAACCGAAATATAACGCTGAGGAATCCAGTCAATCTTATCTTTATGGAAAAGCATTACCCCTGTATAACCTTTATTCAACGCTTGCTGATGATAATCCTTCACTACCCCGATTACCTGCATGGGCTCTCCTAGCGTTTCAACAGCTATTTCCTCACCAATGGCATCATCATTATCCACATATCCTAACATACGGGCAGCCGTTTCGTTGATAACCAATTTATTCACATCGTCCCCATATTCCTCGGAAAACCCCCGTCCGGCTACCACCTCCAGTCCGTATGCATCTATATAGTTAGGGTCACAACTCAGCATCTCGTACAACCGGTTTTGCTTCAACGCATCATGTGCCCGATGATTGGACAGGAACATGGCCACCTCTTCACCCGGTACCGCCCCGGAACAAGTTACTTTCGACGCCAATGGCAATTTCTTGATAGCTCTCCGCATAGACTCCATCTTTGTTTTCATACCCTCAGTAGGCCCGGGAAACTTGATTACCAAAATCTGGTCAGTCTTTACTCCCAAAGACTGCCGACGCATATAGCTGAGTTGTGCAAACACAATTAATGTACTACAAAGCAATATCATGGATGCCGTATATTGTACTATGACCAATATTTTACGTGTATTTTCTCCGGAACGGCTATTTTGGAATTTACCTTTCAGTAAAACAATCGGCTTCTTACGCAACAATGCGCGGGCAGGATAGTAACCGGAAATATAAATACCGACTATAAAAAGCAATAGAACCCCGCCCCCCCAATATTCCGTAAACCATACAGAGAAAGTAATAGTACGTCCTACCAACTGATTGAAGGAAGGAAGTAATAGTTCGATCAATCCTAACGCAATGATAAAAGCGATCAAATTCATTACAAATGCTTCAAATAGAAACTGACCAACAAGCTGTTTCGGGAAAGCTCCCACTACCCTGCGCACTCCTACCTCTTTGGCACGCTCCATAGAACGGGCAACTGTCAGATTTATATAATTGATCCAAGCAATAATCAAAATAGCAATAGCTCCGAAAATCAACGCGATGATGGCCGAATGGTTTCCTTTCAACTCGGCCTCATAACCTAATTGAGGATTGAGATGAATCTTCTCCAATGGCTCCAACCGCACCCCCCAAGTCTTGTTTTTCAATGCCTCTTCAGTTTTATACTTCTCGGCCAATTGAGGAAAAGCACGTTCTATCTCTTCTTTGCGCTCGGGCGAATCCAGCAATACATATGTATAGGCTTCATGTTTGTACCAATACTCCTGTACCCATTTAAGGTGGCATAAGATAAAAGAAAATTATAATGTATATGCGAATTAGAAGGCATTTCTTTCATGACTCCAGTTACCTCACAAGACACCTTCCCCATATTGCTGTTAAAAATAAGTATCTTCCCGACAGGGTCTTCATCTCTGAAATATTTGCGGGCAATCCGTTCCGTAATCACTACCTGACATGGCATGGAAAGACAAGAAGCGCGGTCACCTTTCAACAATTCAAAATCAAACAAACGGAAAAAGCCAGGATCAGCGTATGCTATCCCATTCTCGCGCAGACATAATTCGCCATATTTTACCAATTGCTCCGGTTGGATAATACATCCTACACGAGTATAATCCTCAATTCCCGCCAGATTTTCCTGCATGGCCGAACCATATCCGAATGAACTGGTCGCCCAATCATCCGTCAGAACTTCCCCCTCATGAAAAGTACTTTGCACACGATAAATCCGTTCACTCTTACTATGCATTTTGTCAAAACTAAATTCAAAAGCAACGTAAGTAAATATCAATAAAGCTGATGCCATGCCTACAGCCAAGCCAAAGATATTGATGAAGCTGAAACCTTTCCTCTTCATCAGATTACGCCAAACGCTATTCCAATAATTTTGTATAATCATAAAATTTCAATTTTGCTGTCAGATTCCATAGGGCGGTTACGATTCTCGGCAATAATTTTACCATCCAGCAAACGGATTATACGATGTGCATAAGCAGCATCACGCTGTGAATGGGTAACAATGATGATGGTGGTCCCCTGTTTGTTCAGTGTACTAAGCAGTTCCATAATTTCCACCCCATTGGTAGAGTCCAAATTACCTGTCGGCTCATCCGCCAGCAAAAGCCTGGCATTGGTAACTACGGCACGGGCTATGGCCACACGTTGCTGCTGTCCACCTGATAACTGTTGTGGCAGATGATTGGCGCGATGCAGCATATTCACTTTTTCAAGCACTTCTTTTACCCGCCTGTTACGTTCTGTCGGCTTTATATTAAGATACACCAATGGGAGTTCAACATTCTCATATACAGTCAGTTCATCAATCAAATTAAAGCTTTGGAAGATGAAACCGATATTTCCTTTTCGGAGAGCGGTCAGCTGGTTTTCATTCATTTTATCCACTCGCTTTCCTTCAAAGAGATAGGAGCCCGAAGTAGGGGTATCTAATGTTCCAAGTATATTCAACAAGGTAGATTTTCCACAACCGGACGGCCCCATGATAGCGACAAATTCTCCCTTTTCAATTTCGAAAGTTACTTCATTCAATGCTTTGGTCTGCACTTCCTCGGTGCTGAACAACATAGAGAGGTTTTCTACTTTAATCATTCTTACGTGTTTTTTATTCGTTTAAAATCAGTTTCTCATTATCTCCAAACAGCTCGTAACCGGAAATAATAACTTTCTCACCGGAAGCCAGCCCGTCAGTCACTTCATAAAACTGAGGATTCTGCCTGCCAATCTTGATAGGACGTCTGACGGCAAATTTACCACTTTCATCCACAACATATATCCATCGTCCTCCGGTAATTTGAAAAAAACCTCCCCGAGGAATCAGAACAGCTTTGACAGGATCCCCCAACTGAAGATTGATATGATAAGTTTGTCCCGCCCGAATGTTTTCGGGACGCCCTGTCGTGAAACGGAAATCTGTACGAAACTGCCCGTCTTTCACTTCAGGATACACTTTGGTTACTTCCAACTTATAATTTTCTCCATCACGGGTAAAGTCAGCGGGAAGCTCTTGGACGACACGCTCCACATAATGCTCATCAATTAATGCCTGTACCTTCAGATCAGCAGTAATAATCTGACCGATATGTTCCCCGGCAGAAATGGATTGCCCGATTTGTGCTTCAAGATTACCCACTTGCCCGTCTATAGGAGCTTTCACTTTCAGGTTTTCAAGACGTTCTCGTACCAATGCCAAACTTCGTTTCATATTCATTATATTCTCGTCCAAACTGCTTATCTGAGTCAAACGAAACAAACTATCTTGACGGATCCGCTCATCCAATACCGACAATTGTTCTTTTACCGCTTCATATTCCTCCGTAGCTTGGAGATAGTCCTCCCTCGCTATCAATTGCCCCTCCATCAGCCGCTTGTATTGTCCGTAACGACGTTTCTTTATAATGAATTCTTTCTGAATACCGATACGATCCTGCTTCAGACTCAACCGTTCCTGCTCCATACTTATACGAGTATTACGCAACTCGTTTTCCTGATAAGCCAGATCTGCTTCACTTTGCATGATACCGATATTCAGCAGAGGATTACTCAGGCGCAGAATCACATCCCCTTTCTTTACCATCACTCCCTCTTCATGAAGGCGTTCCTCCACTCTTCCGCCTTCTATAGCATCGAGGTAAATCATGCGGCTGGGAAGTACTTGTCCAATCACACGGACATAATCATTAAACTCATTTTCTGTAACTGTAGCGATAGTGATACGGCTCTTGTCAATGGTCATGGAGGAACCGGTATCACGAAAAATAAAATAAAAAACGAATACCAATATGAATAATACTCCCGCACCTCCATAAATCCGCCTGGGAGTGAAACGCTTTTTACGTTCAATTAGTGTGTCCATATTTTTTAATGGTTAATAAAACTTCCTGTCCGATAATACATAGTTAGTCGCGATGTCAGTTCGTACTGCAAACGCACTCTTATTTTTTCCGCTTTAGCGACAAGCAGGCGATTTCGTGCTTCCATCAACTGAAACACGGAAACAAGCCCTTCCTCCCACTTCCGTTCCGTTTCTTTCAGCACTTGCGTTTCTGCTTTTACCTGCAGGGAAGCCTGTCGATGCTCTTCCCATCCCGAATGTAATGAAAGTACAATTCGTTCCGTTTCATTACGTAAATGTAATTTCTCTTCCTCTATGCTGTTCCGCACCCGTTGCAAGTTCAATTTCTTCTTCCTTATTCCGGCATTCCGATCTAATCCGCTAAGAATAGGGAATGAAATACCTACTCCTATATATTTATTCCAATGGTCACGCAATTGATGTAACGAGAACAAGGAATTATAAAAATCAGATCCCCATGAGAAACGGGCGAAGATAGTCGGGCTGAACTGTCCAAGGGTCACAGCATACTCCTTACGAGCAGCACGTTCCCACATTTCCATCCGTTTATAATCCGGCAGTACGTGTACGGACCGTAAATAGACTTCTTCTACCTCTACTTGAGGCATTAACAAGAGCGTATCCTCACTAACTGATAAAGAAACAGACAAAACATCGCCCTCTTTCATACCCAGTATTTCCTTTAAATAAAGAAAGGACATCTGACGATTTTTTTCATACATACGCTCTCTGAACACATCTCCTTGATGACGCGCTTTTACTTCCTGCAAGTCCGAAAGCGATTTCAACCCCAGTTCTACAAAAGCTTCCGTCTGTTTCAGATAACGTTCTCCCAAACGAAGCTGTTCAGCTGCCAGTTCTGAAAGCTTTTTATCCAATACCGCTTTATAATAAGCCTCAGCTACCCGATAAGCCAAATCATTTTTCTTTGCCAGATGATCCCACTCCTTCTCTTTTTTAGTCCAATGCGTATATCGCAAACGATTGATCCGGGCAAATCCTTCGAATAAAGAAAGAGTTATATCCATTCCTATAGTTCCTTGATTATATGAATCGGCTGTATATCCATTAGTATCCGGATCGACAGAACGTCCGATATGCCTGCCCACTTCCGCCTGTACTGAAACATAAGGAAGAAATTTACCCATAGCAGCCACATAGTCTGTTCGTGCTTTCTTTACGTCTATTTGGACATTCTTGAAACCAGGATTATGTTTCCAAGCATAACGTATGCAATCGTCCAGTGTACTTTGCCCACATACAGGCAAAGACAGACCGGACAACAAACACACAATTATCAAGTTATTTCTCATTGCATTTTAATTTAAACACAGAATAGGAAGCAAACGATATGCCAAGAAGATCAGAACATTAATAATCAACCAGTTACAAAATAAAATATAAATTAGCTGTCCAAATTTTAGACGGTATAACGTCCAAATTATAAACACTATAAAACCAGAACGAACCAAGGAAGATATTGGAACGCTGACAACACGGACTGAAGACACATTCCAATGTCAAGTCACCGTTATGATAAATAAAAGCATTACAGAAAATAATAAAAAACGTCCAATAATTGGACGCCTCATTTGCAGAAACAATCAAAAGCAGATACCTTTAGCCTCTGAAAGCAAAAATGAGATGGAAAAAGGAACGATTTTAATAGTAGATGATAATAAAGGAGTATTGGCCTCACTGGAATTATTACTGGAAACGGAGTTCAGCGAAATAAAGACAGCCCATCATCCGAATCAAATCATATCTATCATAAATACCTCTCCGATAGATGTGATTATTCTTGATATGAATTTCTCGGCAGGAATCAATAACGGCAACGAAGGGTTATATTGGCTGAAACGAATCCGTGAGATAGCTCCTGCACTACCAGTAGTCATGCTTACAGCATACGGGGATGTAGAACTGGCAGTAAAGGCTTTAAAGAATGATGCAACTGATTTTTTGTTGAAACCTTGGGATAACCGGACCTTAGTGCGCAAAATAAAAGATGCTTTTGGAAGCGGTAAGAAAAGGAAAAACAGAATCCCCGATAGAAACAAATCACCGATGATTGTGGGAACATCACCTGCCATGCAGCAGTTAATGAAGATAGTAGTGAAAGTGGCACGCACAGATGCCAATATATTGATTACCGGAGAAAACGGAACAGGAAAAGAAATGCTGGCACAGGAAATACACCGGTTTTCCACACGAAAGGAACATTCTATGGTAACGGTAGATATGGGAGCAATCAGTGAATCTTTATTCGAAAGTGAACTGTTCGGGCATGAGCGCGGTTCTTTTACCGATGCCTACGAGAGCCGGCCGGGAAAGTTTGAAGCGGCATCCGGCAGTTCCCTGTTTATGGATGAAATAGGAAATCTCCCTTTAGCCATGCAGGCAAAGTTGCTCACCGTATTACAAAACCGAAAAATTACACGCATCGGCAGTAATAAAGTAATCCCAGTGGATATCCGGCTGCTTTCAGCTACCAACAAGAATATTCAGGATATGGTGGATTCCGGGACTTTCCGTGAGGATTTATTGTACAGACTGAATACTATTCATCTGGAAATCCCGCCTTTACGCGAACGGAGGGAAGATATACATTTGTTCATTGATTATTTTATGCAGCGCTATGCTGCTAAATACGAAAAAAAAGAAATCTTCCTGCATGAACATGCTTTAGAGAAATTATGTTCTTATCATTGGCCGGGAAATATCCGGGAATTGCAACATACCATCGAGAAAGCAGTTATTTTATGTGAAGGAGATGTAATCCGTTCCAAAGACATTTTCGTAAAACAAACCTGGAGTCCACAATTCTCCACTACCGTTCCTAATCTGGAAGAAGTAGAACGCCAGGCCATAGAAACAGCCATCCGTCAAAACGATGGAAATCTGACAGCAACAGCCGAACAGTTAGGCATCAGCCGCCAGACACTTTACAATAAAATAAAACGCTTTAAGCTCTGATGATCATGGTATTCAGCAAACATCTATATATGGTTATCCTAAGCTACATCTTATTAATAATTGCTGTAGCCGGAGCTGGTATCGCACTTATTATTACACATACCGCCCTTATTCTAGGCTGTCTTTTCTTGATTATTTCACTTTTTTTTATCAGAGCTTTGGTAAAACAATTGAATAAATTCAATGCCAAAATAAGAATATTCTTGGATGCGATGGAAGATAAAGAGAGCATGATACTGTTCAACGAGCAATCGGCAGATAAAGAAATGAATGCACTTAGCCATTCACTAAACCGAATCAATGAATTGCTTGCCACAACGAAATCGCAAAGCCGGGTACAAGAGAACTTTTATCACTCTTTACTGGAAGAAGTACCAAATGGAGTGCTAGCGTGGAACTCCGAAAAAAGAGTTCTGTTTGTAAATGGTGCAGCCTTACGTTTGCTGGGAGTTGAGTCAATCATATTCCTCCGCCAATTGGAAGAGCAATATCCGATCTTGAAAGATTTCATAACCCATGGAAATGTGGAAAATTCCTTTCTTTTACAATCTAACTCAAAAAAACAACTGTCACTATCCATGAACCGGATGAAACTAAATTCAGAAACGATTACCCTGTTGGCTATCAAAGATATCAGTAATGAACTGAACGAGAAAGAAAGTGAGTCATGGAACAAACTTACCCGGGTGCTTACTCATGAAATTATGAATACCATTGCTCCTATTGTTTCTCTGTCTCAAACACTTTCATTGCGCCCCGGTACGGACGAGAAAGTAATACGAGGACTTGGAGTGATTCGTGAACAAAGCGAAAGACTGATGGAATTCACAGAATCATATCGACGCTTATCGTATATGCCGGAACCGAAAAAGAAGCGATTCTCACTGACCAATTCATTGCACAATCTAGGTCTGTTACTACAATCTGATTTTGAAAATGCTCATATCCATTTCATTCTGCGTAGCACCCCCTCTGATATATATATTGAGGGCGATGAGAAGCAACTCTCTCAAGTTTTTTTAAATCTGCTGAAAAACAGTATGCAATCATTGGAAGGAAAAACAGACGGACAAATAGAAGTAACACTGGAAGTAACAAACAAACTTTATATAAGACTACTTGACAATGGACGGGGAATCCCTATGGAATTGCAAGAAAAAATATTCGTTCCTTTCTTTACCACAAAAACAGAAGGAACTGGTATCGGGCTTAGTCTGTGCCGGCAGATTATAAAAAGACATGGGGGCAATTTCTATTTACAGGAAAGCAGACAAGGAAAAACTATGTTTGTTATAGAATGGCCCGTAGCTTCTTTTATTTTGAAATAACAAAGTTCATTACAGGATCACTCTGATTAACACAGGTTATTCTTAAAAGTAAGGCGGAAATATAAAATAATAACCACTTATCTATAAACCAGCGTTAACCTGAGTAATCCGTAATGAAACATTTTTTTATTTCTTTATCTTCAGTTCATAAAGGTCATGCCTGCGGTCACGCAAATTGCGCACACTGCCATACGTATGCAATTCATTCAACAGATTCAGATCAACATCCGAAACTAAAATCATTTCGGTATTCGGAGTCGCCTCGGCCCGTTTGCCATCAGTTGGGAAAGCGAAATCACACGGAGTAAACACTCCAGACTGTGCATACTGAATATCCATATTGTGCACACGCGGCAAATTTCCCACACTACCGGCTATAACGACAAAACATTCATTCTCGATTGCCCGTGCCTGAGCACAAACACGTACACGGGAATAACCGTTCTGAGTATCGGTGAGGAATGGAACAAACAGAATCTGCATTCCCTGATCGGCCATGATACGAGAGAGCTCGGGAAATTCCACATCATAACAAATCAAGATACCAATTTTAGCACAATCCGTATCAAAAGTCTGCACCATCTTACCGCCCGAGAGGCCCCAACTCTTTATCTCATCGGGAGTGACATGTACCTTTTCATACATTTCGTATGAGCCGTCACGCCGTACTAAAAAACCAACATTATAAAGCCCTCCGTCCTCTTTTACGTATGGCATACTACCCGTAATGATATTAATATTATAACTGATAGCCAAATTGATAAAACGGTCGCGAACCTCTTCGGTATATTGTGCCAAACCACGAATGCTCTGGGCTTCTCCCAAATGATTGAACTTGGCCATCAACGGCGCATTGAAATATTCCGGAAAAAGAACAAAATCACTCTTATAATCGGAAACGGCATCTACGAAAAACTCAACCTGCTCAAATACATCATCCAATGTTTTATAAGGGCGCATCTGCCATTGCACTAACCCTACACGTACAGTGGTTTTCTTATCCACATAATCCTGCGTAGGCTCCTGATAATAAATATTATCCCATTGCAACAAAGTGGCACAATGCTTGGATTCTTCGTCATTGGGAAGATAATTCTTCATGACACGACGCACATGAAAATCATTGGAAAGCTGAAATGTCAATACCGGATCATAAATCTCACGGGAACGCACCTTATCCAAATATTCCTTAGGACGCATCGTATCCGCATACTTATAATAATTAGGAATACGACCACCGAACATGATCGCTTTCAGATTCAGTTTCTCGCATAATTCTTTCCGGTACTCATACATACGGCGTGCCAGACGCAAACCGCGATAATCCGGATGGATAAACACCTCGATACCATACAAAATATTCCCTTCCGGATTATGCGTACAGAAAGTTTCATTACCAGTTACTTTGGCATAGGTATGATCTCCCTTTACCATATCATAGTCTACAATAATAGAAAGAGCACATCCCACTATCTTATCGTCTACCACCGTTACTACTTGCCCTTCCGGAAAAATCCGGATAAGCGTTTCTATTTGCTCGTGTGTCCAAAACACATCCTTATCCGCATACACCCGCTTGAATGATTGTGATAATTGGATGTAATCTTCGATCTGTAAATTCCGGACCTCTACTTTATTAATTTTATGCATCGGTTCCATAATGATTCTCTTATTTATATTTTAAAACAGCGGTGCAAAGGTAGGACAAATTATAAAACGATGTTCTCCCAAACAGAAAAAGATAAAGAGAATATCACTCAGTATGAAAGAAAATATCTATGAACTTTTCATAGGATTTTCAGAAAACTTTTTGTTATCTTTGGAAAGTTAACCAAATAACAAACAAAAAACAACCAATTTTGCTATGAATAAAGAATTAATAATGAACCCCAACCAATTGGTGGCATTTCTAGAAAAACCTTGTGCAGAGTTTACCAAAGAAGACATAAAACGATACATTCAACAGAATAGCATCCGTATGGTCAACTTTATGTATCCCGCCGGAGACGGACGACTGAAGACATTGAATTTCGTTATCAACAACCAAGCATATCTAGATGCTATCTTGACTTGTGGAGAACGTGTGGACGGTTCCAGCCTGTTTCCATTCATTGAGGCGGGCAGCAGTGATCTGTATGTAATTCCCCGATTCCGGACGGCTTTTTTGGACCCGTTTGCCGAGATACCTACACTTTCCATGCTTTGCTCTTTCTTTAACAAGGATGGAGAGCCATTGGAAAGTTCCCCCGAACATACCTTACACAAAGCATGCAAGGCATTCAATGAAGTAACCGGCATGGAATTTCAGGCTATGGGGGAATTAGAGTACTATGTAATTGCTCCGGATACAAATATGTTCGAGGCTACAGATCAGAAAGGCTATCATGAATCAGCACCATATGCCAAGTTCAATGATTTCCGTACCCAGTGCATGGCCTACATTGCACAAGCAGGCGGACAAATAAAATATGGACATTCCGAAGTAGGTAATTTTACCTTGAATGGCATGATATATGAACAGAATGAAATAGAATTCCTGCCTGTCAATGCCGAAGATGCGGCAGACCAATTGATGATCGCCAAATGGATTATACGTAATCTGGCCTATAAACATGGTTATAACATTACTTTCGCACCTAAAATAACTACAGGAAAAGCTGGTTCCGGATTGCATATCCACATGCGTATCATGAAAGATGGACAAAACCAGATGTTGAAAGAAGGTGTTTTATCAGAAACAGCACGCAAAGCTATTGCTGGCATGATGGAACTTGCTCCATCCATCACCGCATTCGGTAATACCAATCCTACTTCTTATTTCCGCCTGGTTCCCCATCAGGAAGCGCCAACTAATATTTGCTGGGGTGACCGCAACCGTTCAGTATTGGTACGCGTACCTCTAGGATGGGCAGCTAAAACAGACATGTGCATGACTGCCAATCCACTGGAAACAGAAAGCCATTATGATACCACACAAAAACAGACAGTGGAAATGCGGTCACCGGACGGTTCGGCCGATCTCTACCAACTGATAGCAGGATTAGCTGTAGCCTGTCGCCATGGATTTGAAATAGAAAATGCACTGGACATTGCAGAAAAAACTTACGTAAACGTCAATATCCATCAGAAAGAAAATGCAGACAAACTGAAGGCATTAGCCCAGCTTCCCGATAGCTGTGCAGCTTCCGCAACCTGTTTGCAACAACAGCGCGAAATATTCCAAAAACATAATGTGTTCAGCCCCACTATGATTGATGGAATCATCAGCAAATTAACCAGTTATAACGATCTGACCTTACGTAACGACTTAAAAGATAATCCGGAAGGGATGTTGGCATTGGTCAATAAATATTTCCATTGCGGATAATTTGACTAAAACAGCGGGAGGAGGGTATATCAATATTTTGATTTGACCTTCTTCCGTTTTCTAACATTTACACCATGATAAATAAAAAAGATCAATGTACTTCTGCACTGATCTTTTCTCTTGAGCGGAAAACGAGACTCGAACTCGCGACCCTAACCTTGGCAAGGTTATGCT
>OGQN01002646.1_pt1 | contig 12556 bp, 5 predicted proteins | sample 1553231 | NCBI WGS metagenome assembly OGQN01 (sample SAMEA2579950, study PRJEB22360) | human gut metagenome | biome: human gut; feature: human-associated habitat; material: faeces | place: Denmark | collected 2008/2010 | reverse complement strand
AATTTTGGAGAGCTATTTTCGACAGATGGCGCATGAGCAAGCACATGAGGAGGAGCGCTGATATGGCAGAGTATCGGTATTACTTGATTCCGGATGCTATGACCCGTGCGTTTCCGGAGCAATTTGAAAAGCAAACGCCAACGGAATTCTTTGATAATATCGCAGATTTGAAAAAGCGTTATCTTCAACTGCGTGAAATGCCCTATAACAACGAACGCACTTGGAATGAACGGGCAAGATTCCCTTATGAACGATTGGTGGTAGGTGTTGATCGTCAGAATCCGGACGGAGCTGTTGCAGTCATACAGGTGCGAAATGGCATCAATTACCTGTGCGATGACTACCGCGGCCCCTACGCAGACGGTAGTGATGCACAAATCACCCAAATGGCTAAGAAACTTGTAGAAGTTATTGGTGTGGACCGGGTACGACCGCATACCTATACCCAGCGGGATGGTTATACATGGGTACAGGTGGAAAAGGATATGCACATTACAGAATGGCTTTACGCACATGAGCTATGCAGCAGTTTGCAATTCACGCGGTTCTTGAACCGAGATGGGCGTGAACTATTTCAGGTGCGTGACGGTCAGCGCGTGATTGAGACAAATGCGGACGGAACAAAATGGCTCAGAGCGGTAAAGAACATTGACGTAACCCATGCTTATGTCGGGCACTATGGCTGTCATATTCAGCAATATGCAGAGGACAACTTCCGAATCGGCTGCTATGTTGCCCCTGAACACCCTCAGCCGGGAGACAATCTGGATAAGCTCCAAGTCTATCAAATTACAAAGGGCGGCTGCGAATATCGCTTTATGAATTATGCCTATTCCAAAAGCCGCATCCATGCAGCCGATTACAGCAGCGTCTACATAGCAAATCTCCCTGCGGACTACGATTTGGACAGATGCTTTCAGGAGTTCAATGCCCCGAATCGTCCGCTGCGCTATCATATGTGTTCTCTTTCGACCAGTGATATTGTAGTCACAACGAAAAACGGAAACGAGACTGCCTACTATGTGGACAGTATTGGCTTCAAGGATGTGAGCCACCTTTTGCCGGAACTGCACGAAGTCGAAGCCCAGCACCAAAAAGAACAGGTTCAGGACGAACCGGAAAGGTGAAGCAATGCCAAATCCACAAGATATTTTCCAACTGGCACAGCAGACCGCTACACAGGTCACAGCCTCACCGGAAAACTGGCGGCGGTTCCTGTATACGGCAGCGCATAACTACCACACCACCTACCTCAACCAGCTGCTGATCCACGCCCAGCGCCCCGATGCCACCGCCTGCGCTACCATGAAATACTGGAATGAACAGGCACACCGCAAGGTTATGTACGGCAGTAAAAGCATCATTATTCTGCAACGCCATCAGGGTGTACCCACTGCCAAACGAGTGTTCTCCATGACAGACACGGTTCTTACTGGTGACAAAGCTGCTGCCCCGTGGGAAGTGACAGATGCCATCCGGCCACTTCTTATGCAGGTCAATTCCGTGGGCAGCTTAATGGATCGGGCAACCGAACAAGTTGTATCCCTGTCCGACCGCGCCAACCGCGTATTGGCGACATCCATTGAGGACAGCGCACTGAATTGGAGCCACCCGGAAGATCAGCGGTTTATCTTGCAGGAACTCGCTGCACAAAGCACCCTGTACATGATCTGCATCCGTTTGGGTATCCCGGTGCAGGAAGAAGATTTCCCGGCTTTCCAGAATGTCACCCAGTTTGATACCAGCCGAATCTCGCTCTGCTTGGGCGGCTATGTGCAGGCAGCGGCAGAACCTTTGCTGGATGAGCTGGGGCACGAGGTCATGCAGCTTGCCCGCGACAGTGTTGCAATTCAGGCTGAACCAGTGCATAATACAGATACTCAATCACCCACACAGACGACCAGTCGAGAGGAGGCTGTCACAGATGATGTACACGAACGTGAAGGGCTATCAGATTCCGAACCTGAGCTTGCCGAAAGCCAAGAAAACCAACCTGAACCGGTACGGCAGGATGCGGCTGTACTACTTGGAGCAGAACGAGCCGAACCTGTGCGACCAGATGATGCTGGAGGGAACGCTGCTGTCGAGCTGCCGCAAGATGGGGCTGGATGCGCAGCAGATGGTGGACAAGACGCTGCGCGATCTGATGCAGAAAGCGCAGATGCCCGACCGCAAGACGAACCCTCTGGGCTGGGCACAGATGTGCAACAGCCTGAAGCAGCAGGCGGAGGAAATGATCCTTCCGATGCTGTACGAAGTATAACGGAAGAACCCGCAGCTGCGGAGAGCGAACCATCGCCCTCCGCTTTTTCTTTGCCCGAATTTCCGGCAGAGCTGTTGCCGTTCCTGCTGAAAGCAGATACGACCTCGCGCGCTTCCAATGCGGACATCCTTTCCTTTTTCAGTAAAACACCGCTGCTGATCGACAGGCTGCGGTATATCCGTGAGAGCTACAAGGTCGTGTTTACGGAGCTTCTGCTGGATGATGATACCCGCGTTGGATTCTATAAAGAAAGCAATGGTCTGCTTGTCTGGCAGGGGTCCTACCTGACCCGCAGCGCGGAATCGCATCTGTCGTGGCACAGCGTTACTGCTGCCATCTCCGCACTGGTCGATAACCACGAACTTATCGCGGCCATTGACCCGAAAAAAGCTGTCAGTCAGGACGAGCAACTGTCCTTTGACCTGCCGGAAAATGCTTCTCGCGGCGATGAAGTAGGCGCGTTGGAAGTGGACGACATCTATTCCGAGGAAGAACAGGACGAAAAAATCAAAGCAGCCCTGCCCACATACCACTACAAAGAGCCCCAACCGGACGATGGCAGTTACATAACGGAAGATGATGTGAACGTCATCATTACAAGAGGCAGCGTTTTTGAGGGCGGCAAGTACCGCATCTATAACCATTTCCAGCAAAAGAAAACGGAAAAGGAAACCGTAGTTTTCCTCAAAAAGGAGTACGGCATCGGCGGTTTCTCTTGGACGTTTACCGATGGTGGAAGCGGCTTCGTCAATTTTGACGGTAAAGGATTCAGCATCCTTTACGATTTCAAGGATGACCTGCGGTATGAGAAAAAGCTCAAATGGAAAGAGGTCGGCAAGCGGCTGGAATGCCTTGTCCGAATGGACCGCTACCTGACGGATGCAGAACGCGAGAAGATGCCTGCATGGATAAACAGGCAGACAGAGTCGAAGCCCCTGCCGCCGCCCATCCCTGACCAGAAACCTGTCTGCGAAGTGGGCAGCACCGTTTACCTTGAAAACGACCAACGATTCACCGTAGAGAGCATCGGACAATTTGACGTCCATCTGCGCAATGAAGATTTTCCGCTGGTAGGCCGCGCCGTCAGCCGAGAACAGTTCCAACAACTGCTGGACGCCAATCCCCACAACGGCGGCATGGTGCTATCGGAGCAGCAGCGTGAATCTCTGGTGCAGGAGCAGCGTGAGCAGGCCCTCTCCTATATCGAGGACTACCTCAAGGATGAGTTTGAAATCACAGAGCCGGATTTCTCCGACCTCACCCAAATCGATCTTGGCTACACCACTACCGAGGACGAGCAGCATACGATTCAGGTCCATGCGGATCTGGAGCATTGCACGATCAGCAAGTTTGTGGACGATACCCTCTATGCGCAGGATACATACGCTTCGCTGGAAGATATGAACCGGATGGCACTTGCCAATCTCGATTTTGACAGCCTGATGGAAGTGGACATCAACGAAATCGAGGAGCAGGAACCCGAAATCAGCGCAGACGAGCCGGAAGAATCCACCTTTGTATCGCAGGTCATGCAGGATGTAGACCGCCTTGCTGCGCGTGAGGAACCTGCCGAGTATGACCGCACGAACTACCTTGCACCGTATGAACCTGCCGTGCCGGAAGGTCCGAAAGCAAAGTTCGCTGCCAATGTGCAGGCCATCCGCACGCTGAAAGAAATCGAGCAGCGCATGGCATCCGGTGGTGCGCCTGCAAGTGAGCAGGAACAGGACATTCTGGCTGGCTATCTTGGCTGGGGCGGTTTGGCAGATGCCTTTGACCCCGGAAAGGATAACTGGCATACCGAGTACGAGCAGTTGAAAGCCCTGCTGACCGAGGATGAATACGCCGCTGCGCGGGAATCCACGTTGACTGCCTTTTACACACCGCCTGCGGTCATTCATGCTATGTATCGCGCCTTGGAGCATATCGGCTGTGTGGGCGGCAATGTGCTGGAACCCAGTATGGGTGTCGGTGCGTTCTTCGGGCATCGGCACAGCAAGTTCGATACCCACAATGCCAAGCTGTACGGCGTGGAGCTGGATAGCCTGTCCGGGCGCATTGCGCAGCAGCTTTACCAGAAAGCAAAAATCCAAATTACAGGGTATGAAAAAGCCGACCTGCCGGACAACTTCTTTGACCTTGCCATCGGCAATGTGCCGTTTGGACAGTATCAGGTCAGCGACCGCCGGTATGATAAGCTGCACTTCCAAATTCACGACTACTTTCTAGCCAAGACGGTAGATAAACTGCGTGTCGGCGGCATTATGGCGTTCATCACCACCTCCGGCACGATGGATAAGAAATCAGAGGACGTGCGCCAATATCTCGCAGCGCGGTGTGACCTGATCGGCGCAGTACGCCTGCCCAACACCACGTTCAAGAGCAATGCCGGTACGGAAGTGACCTCCGACATTCTGTTTCTGCAAAAGCGCGGCAGAGTCTTGGAGCAGGACGCACCGTGGATACACGTTGGAGAAACAGAAAACGGAATCCCGCTGAACCAGTATTTCATCGACCACCCGGAAATGGTCTGCGGTGAAATGCAGATGGTCAGCGGCCCCTACGGAATGCGCTCTGCCTGTGTGCCGAATGAGCAAAGCCCGCTGGCGGAGCAACTGGATGCAGCGCTCTCTAACCTGCACGCGGACTACACGCTGGTGGACGAACAGGAATATGCCGAAGAAGAAAGCGGCACCATTGACGCGGACCCCAATGTGCGCAATTTCAGTTATACGGTAAAGGATGACGTCATTTACTACCGCGAAAATTCCAAGATGCGTGTGGTAAAAGGCGGAGATACCACGTTGGCCCGCATCCGCGCACTGGTGCCCCTGCGGGATACCTGCCGTGAGCTGATCGATGCCCAGTTGGAAAACTTTCCGGATGAGTATATTCAAAAGCTGCAAGCCCGTCTGAACGACCAATATGATGCCTACCGCAAGAAATATGGGCTTATAAACAGCCGTGGCACGGCATCCGCGTTCCGCGAGGATTCCGGCTATTTCCTGCTCTGCTCTTTGGAAGATCTGGACGATGAGGGAAACTTCAAAGGCAAGACGGATATGTTCACCAAACGGACGATCCGCCCCGCACAGGCAGTAGACCATGTGGATACCGCAGAAGAATCACTGGCGCTCAGTCTCTCCGAGCAGGGACACGTTGACTTGGGGTATATGTCCAAGCTGACCGGGAAAACCACTGAAACCGTCATCAACGATCTGACCGGCATTATCTTCCGTGACCCCGTAAAGGTCGATACCGATGGCAACCCTATCTACCTGCCTGCGGATGAATACCTGTCCGGCAACGTCCGTGAAAAACTGCAGGCAGCAAAGGCAGTAGCGGCGAATGACCCGCAGTTTCAAATAAACGTGGCTGCGCTTGAAAAGGTGCAGCCAAAGGACTTGGAAGCCAGTGAAATCAGCGTCCGCCTTGGCGCTACTTGGATTCCCGCAGAATATGTGCAGCAGTTTTTAGAGGAACTGTTGGATGCGCCTTACTACACGAGGCGGGTTGTCAAAGTGGAGTTCGCAGCATATACCGGCAGCTGGGCCATTACCAACAAGAAATTTGGTGACGGCAATATCAAAGCAACGGTGACCTACGGTACGAACCGCGCCAACGCCTACCTGATTGCGGAGAACGCCCTGAACCTGCGTTCTACCCAAATTCGGGATAAAGTTACGGCGGCTGACGGAAGCGTTTCTTGGGTGCTGAATAAGGAGGCGACGCAGGCTGCACAGGAAAAGCAGCGCCAGATTTGTGAGCAGTTCCAAGACTGGATTTTCAAGGAGCCGGAACGCCGCCAGCGATTGGTCGCCATCTACAATGAAAAATTTAACGCGCTGCGTCCCCGCGAGTACGATGGCAGTCACCTAAAATTTCCGGGCATGAACCCGGAAATCACCCTTCGCCCGCACCAGTTGAACGCCATTGCCCATGTGCTGTACGGCAACAATGTCCTGCTGGCGCACGAAGTGGGTGCGGGCAAGACGTATGAAATGGTGGCCAGTGCCATGGAGAAGAAACGACTGGGGCTTTGCAGTAAAACGCTGATCGTGGTTCCCAACCATTTGACCGAGCAGATGGCATCCGAAGCGCTCCTGCTCTATCCGAACGCGGAAATTCTGGTAGCAAAGAAAACCGATTTCAAAAAGGAAAACCGCAAGAAATTCTGTGCCCGCATTGCGACCGGCAATTATGACATCATCGTTATCGGGCACAGTCAGTTCGAGAAAATCCCGCTTTCGGCAGAACGCCAGCATATGTACCTGCAAAGGCAGATTGATGACGTCATTGACCAAATCGCACTTTTGAAAAGCTCCCGCGCCGAGAATTTTACCATCAAACAGATGGAACGCACGAGAAAGCAGCTCAAGAAAAAGCTGGACAAGCTCAACGACCAGCAGCGCAAGGATGATGTCGTCACCTTTGAGGATCTGGGCGTGGACAGCCTGATGGTGGATGAGGCACATTATTTCAAAAACGCCATGATTGCCACCAAAATGCGCAATGTTGCGGGCATTTCCCAGACAGAAAGCCAGAAAAGCAGTGATATGCTGATGAAGTGTATGTATCTTGATGAGGTGACCGGTGGGCATGGTATCGTGTTTGCGACCGGTACACCAATATCTAACTCCATGACGGAAATGTACGTCATGATGCGCTATCTGCAAAGGGGCTTGTTGGAAAAAGAGGGCTTGCTCAACTTCGATTCGTGGGCATCGACCTTTGGGGAAAGCATTACAGCGATTGAGCTTAACCCAACTGGTACAGGATACCGCACAAAAACCAGATTCGCGCGATTTTATAATCTGCCGGAACTCATGAGCCTTTTTAAGATGTCTGCGGACATTCAGACCGCCGATATGCTGCATTTGCCGGTGCCGGAACTGGTGGGCGGCAAGCCCACCAATGTGGTGTTACAGCCAAGTGAAGTCCAGAAAAGAATGGTCAAAGGCTTGGCAGACCGCGCCGAAAAGGTCCGAAGCGGAAAAGTGCAGCCCACGGAAGATAATATGCTGCGCATCACCAATGACGGCAGAAAACTTGCACTGGACCAGCGGCTCATGAACCCTTTATTGCCGGATGATCCCGGCAGCAAGGCCAACGCCTGTGTGGATAAGGTATATGAGATATGGGAAAAGACCAAGGAGCAGCACTCCACTCAGATGATTTTCTGCGACCTCAGCACCCCCAAGGAGGACGGCTTTGACGTATACAACGATGTGCGCGATAAGCTGGTTGCCAAGGGCATCCCCAAAGAGGAAGTGCAGTTCATCCACGATGCGGATACCGAAACAAAAAAAGCTGAACTATTTGGAAAAGTCAGAAATGGCACTGTGCGCGTCCTGATGGGCAGCACCCAGAAGATGGGCGCTGGTACCAACGTACAGACACGGCTTATTGCGTTGCACCATCTGGATTGCCCATGGCGACCTGCTGATATTGCCCAGCGCAACGGACGCATGGTCCGCCAAGGCAACCTGAACAAGGAGGTTTCCATATTTATTTACGTTACAGAGTCAACTTTTGATTCGTACAGCTGGCAGCTTGTCGAGAATAAACAGAAGTTTATTTCGCAAATTATGACGTCAAAATCCCCAGCCCGCAGCTGCGAGGATCTGGACGAAGCTGCGCTCACCTATGCCGAAGTCAAGGCTTTGGCAGCGGGTAACCCCATGATCAAGGAAAAGATGGACTTGGACATTCAAGTGGCGCGGCTGCGGACCCTGAAAGCTGCCTACACCAGCCAGCATTACCGATTGGAAGATGCGATAGCCGTGGCTTTCCCACGCCAAATCAAAGGAACCGAGCATCGAATCCGTGCATTTGAGCAGGATATTCAGACAGCAAAAGAACACCAGTCTTATGATGCCGATAAAAAGCTCATCTTTTCTATCGAGTTGGACGGGAAAACCTACGATAAGCGCGAGGATGCAGGTAAGGCGCTGCTGGGGCTTGTCGGTGCAGCAGTGCGGGCAACGAAACCTGTGCCGGTAGGTCACTATGCAGGCTTTGAAATCACAGTCGAATATAAACCGCTGGAAAAGGTATTCCATGCCCACCTTGTTGGCGAGGCAACGCACACGACAGAACTGGGTAATGATGCTGCCGGCAACATGATTCGCTTCCAAAATGTAGTTTCTGCTCTGCCACAGGACCTGAACCGACTGCATGGCAGTCTGGAACAGCTTACAAAACAGCTTACAAATGCAGAGGAAGAACTGAAGCAGCCGTTCTTGCAGGAGCAGGAACTGAGCGATAAAAGTGCCCGCCTTGCCGAGCTGGATGCCCTGCTGAATGTGGGCAATGATGCACCCATCATTGAGGGCGAAGCGGAAGAATTGGAAGAAGAACCGGAGGATGCACTGATTCAATCGGATGATGAATTGGAACGGTAAATCGACAGCCTTGCAAAATAAAATCATTCCTGTATGATGAGGGTGGAGGTGGAAATTATGCTGATTCAACTTGGAAAAAATGTCGCTTTTCTCTGGATTCTCAGGATTCTTGCGGTGCCGGTCGTGCTGGTGCTCTTTGCAGCGGGCTTTCTCCTCAATCTCCTGTACGGAGTTGTGGGAGCCTTTGGCGGGTTGTTGTCTCTCCTTGGCGGTGTTGCTGCTATGCTGGCGCTGCTGGATGGCTGCTATGGGGAAGCAGCAGCTTCTGCCCGCGGTTCACTCGCTGCCGGTGCATTCCTGATCAGCCCGATTGCGCTGCCGCAGTTGGTTATGTGGGCGGGCAACATTCTGATCTGTGCTGCATCCGCGCTGTTTACTTACCTTTATAGATTGTGAGGAAATCCAGATGAAGAAAACTATTTTGATTTTGACCCTTATGGTTGCTGCCCTATGCGGATGCGCCGCGCAGCAGCCGACAACCCTTGAGACACCCGAAACCAGTGTGCTGGTGGAGGTCACGCCGGAAACCGGCAGCGAGGCAGCGCCGACTTCCACACCTGCGCCTACGCCAGACCTCACGCCGGTGCCAACAGCAGAGCCCACGGCAACACCGGCTCCCACCGCAGCCCCGACTGCGGAACCTACCCCAGCCCCTACCGAGGCTCCTGCGACAACTGTTGCTCCTGTGCAGCAGACGGAAGCATCTCAGCAGGTCAATATGAGCTATGGTGCCGTTCCCTTTGACCTTGCAGCAGGGAGCGACCAGTGGTGGAGCATTGACAGTTCAGATTCGGCGTATTGGGCAGTGGCGGAAAACATCAACGCAATGCGCGCTGCAGTTGGTTTGCCTGCGCTTACCGTAGATGGTGGCTTAAGTTCTATTGCAAACTCCCGTTGTGACAGCTTTGCATCTGGCGGCTCGTTTGACCATTCCGGTGCCGTCTGCGGTGAAATCATTGCAGCCGGTCCGTTTGCATCCGCAAGCAGCGTTTGTGCTGCATGGCAAAGCAGCCCCGACCACTACGCCAGCATCGTGTCGCCCAACTATTCCAGCATGGGAATCGGATGCTGGTTTTGCAGCACGGAAGCAGGACAGTATACCTATTGGGCAGTAACTTTTCAGTGAGGTCATAAACATGGAACGAAAAAAGACAAGGCTGAACGAGTCCGAAATGAAAGTTATGCAGATTATCTGGAACGCCGGGCACCCCATTACAGGGCAGCAGGTTCTAGGCCAGATCACCGAGCAATACAAAGGTTCATGGCATCCGCGAACGATTTACCCTCTGATGAGGAAACTAAGCGAAAAAGGGATGATCCGTGATGTCGGCAGTGCCCGCGTAGGCAAAGTCTATGCGCGGCAGTTCCTGCCTGCAATCAGTCGCCCGGAGTACATGGCGCTGAGAATCATGGAAACACTGCCGGAAGCAGAACTTCCGCAGTTTCTCAGCTACTTTTCCTACTAAGTGACAATTCGTATAATAGCTTTTCCCGGCAGCAATGCCGGGACTTTTTATTGGCTTTCCAGCGTCTGTACCCACAGGCGCTGTTTTTATATAGATGAATTTTGACAAAGAAAGGACTTGTGTGCAATGAATCACAAATTCAAAATGAGGCAGCGCGTTACAGCCCTTTGCATGGCGGCGATGATGTGCTGCGGTATGCTCCCCTATGGGGCACTGGCGGAGGACAGCACAAAACCGATTGTGGCCGCAACGCCGGAACAGGCGGCAACGCAGGAAGCAAAAGCCGAAAGCGATGCCAACAGTACCGTAACCCCGGAAACAGCCGATGAATCCCCGGACGAGGATGCTCCACAACAGGAACCTGAAACCGAGGGTGACACTGGCGGCAGTGACGAACTGTACGAAATCTGGCATAAGATGTACCCCAGCTTGACGCAGGAGCCGACCGGATATTATCTGGATTCCTATGGCCTGCCGGTACTGGTTGGTGAAACCAAAATCAGCATTGAGGGCTGGGGCAATGAAGATTACAGCAGCGTCAGTGATGATTCTTTCCAGCAGGTGGCGCTTGATGCTGCACTTCTGGATGCGGACAGCACGACTGCTGCGTTCCCGCACATTGATGGCGAGAACTACGCCATCGTGCCTATCAGTATGCAGGTTATGTACCCCGCCAACGGCAGCAGCGCGGACATTACGCTGCCCGATAACGTCGAGCTGCTGGGATATAGCTTTACCAGCGGCGATTTGACCCCGGCAACCGAAGAAGAACGCCAGAGCCAGCTGCATTATGAATTCTCTGAAATTTCCGCAAGTGTGGCGGGCATCTATGTGAAAGCCAGCGAAGATTTCAGCGTCACCATGACTTACACGGATGCAACGCAGACACTGATGAAAACCGTCCATGTTACGCTGGACGATTCCGCACCGGTACCGGGTATTTTGCATGATCGCTTTGCACAGGAAACGCAGGTTGCAATGTGTTCGGTGGATGAAGGTATTGCAACTTACGCCGGATTGCAGGTTACCCAGTGCGTGAATACCTCGGTTGGTTGGATGAACTATCTGGGCGGTCAGCCTGCCCTCTGCGGTGATCGCGGCAAGTGGGCATGGGGCCCCGGTGCTACCTATAAGAACAAATATCCACCGGTAGCCAATTATACCCCCGCTGGTCAGGTGTGGGTCGAAGCTGAATACTTCAACAAAGGCTGGGTGCCGGATCAGGCCACTTTGTGGTCGAAAGGCTTCAATAACGGTGCGCCTGCGGTCGCGAGTCTTGCCTTAGATGCAGCAGATAACGCAACAGACAATTACCTCGCACTGCTGTCTTGGCAGGCAGAACAGTATCCTGACAGCATCGCTGCCGAGATCGTCAATGCACCGGAAGCCTATGCGGCACCGACCGGCAAGACCGTGTATGTGGGCACGCTGTATACGCCCAGCAATGCTGCATGGCAGCGCTTTGTGGTTCTGAACTATACCCCGGTTGTGCTTAGCGGCGACAGCGAGATTCCCGGCTTTGAAACCGGTGGCGAATCGGTGGATAAGCCGTGGAGCGCCAGCTATGAGCGCAGCGAGTCCTTGGATTTTTCCTACACGGTCAATACCGACAAAATCCAACGGGACACATTGGAAAAAGTGGATGGCGCAGGCATTGAAATTGCACCGATCCTTGATGGCATCCCTGCCGACATTGACGGCGGCAGCTGGACAATTACACCGGATGGGATGCAGTCCGTCACGACCAGCGGACATACGGCAGATGACAATTACCACCTGAACGGCGGCGATGGTTCTGTAACATGGACGGTGCATTTCAGCGTCAGCAAGTCGGCCTCCCAGAGCGGCAGCATTACAGCAAACAGTGAGCAGGACGCCGATGCACAGGCATCCGCCGCACAGTCTGCTGCACAGAGCGCCTGCGAAGGTCAGGTCAACGGCGAAATTGAAGCTGCACTTTCTGCTGCCCATAACTACTTTGACAACCTGAAATTCTCCTACAACGAAGTGACGGTGCCCCACGGCTTTGATGCTTTCGGCGGCGACCTTGGCAGCAGCCAGACCATTACGGTTCCCGCCAACAGCAGCAACGATTACCTCATGAAAAACGACGAGTGGTCTGTCAAAGTTGCCATCGACAAAATCGACAGCGAGAGCAAACAGCGTATCAAAGGTGACACAGAGTTCAAGATTTATGAATGGGATACCGTGCTCCAGCGCTATATTCCCGCAGGTGGCTATAACCAGTATGCGGTGGAGCGCCAGCCGGACGGCACCTACAAAGTCATCAACCACAGCAGCTATGCCAACGGTTCGGATAACATCTACTATACTCAGCGCAATGAGGGCCGTTTTGTGGTTGTGGAGAGCCGTGCCCCCAGTGGCTACTATGGCGACTGGACGGATGTAACGAACCCCGGTGC
>OGQN01002629.1_pt1 | contig 12625 bp, 10 predicted proteins | sample 1553231 | NCBI WGS metagenome assembly OGQN01 (sample SAMEA2579950, study PRJEB22360) | human gut metagenome | biome: human gut; feature: human-associated habitat; material: faeces | place: Denmark | collected 2008/2010 | reverse complement strand
TGTCTGGTTTTGATAACAAATAACAAATTAGTATTTTAATCTGAGAGAGAAATAAGGGGGTTGCTCAGAATTCTATGATTTTCGTCAGAATGAAAATCTCCGGAAGGTCATATCCTTCTGGCACATTCCATGTTGTTAAACTGTAGATTTGTATAGTCAGAAAAAAGAAAACATAGCCTATCCCAGATGCGGCTTCGGAGCGGGTTTAAGATGCGAACAAGCATTTTAAACACAGCGACTACAGAGCAGATGGGATAGGCTATGTTTTCTTTTTTCGTCTATACGAAATCTACAACTCAGTATTTATTTAAAATATTCTACTCCGCTTTCAAATATCTTCTGATCCTGTTTTGCGTAGATATTCTTTGCGATATTGTCTCCGATACGTTCGGAATGTGCCATCTTACCAAGGACACGACCATCTGGACTGGTAATACCCTCAATAGCATAATAAGAACCATTTGGATTGAAACGGTCATCCATTGTAGGTTCGCCATTTAAGTTAACATACTGTGTTGCAACCTGACCATTCTTAAATAATTTCTCAATCCATTCCTGACTGGCAACAAAACGACCTTCACCATGAGATGCAGGGATTGCATAAACCTGATCAAGTACTGCTTTACGAAGCCATGGGGACTTATTTGTTACTACTTTTGTATATACCATAGTAGACACATGACGGCCAATCTCATTCATTGTAAGCGTTGGTGAATCTGCTGTCTGGTTTACGATTTCTCCATAAGGAACAAGTCCCAGTTTGATCAATGCCTGGAAACCGTTACAAATACCAAGTGCAAGACCATCTCTTTCATTAAGAAGTTTCATAACAGCTTCTTTAATCTTTTCATTTCTGAATACAGTAGCAAAGAACTTCGCTGAACCTTCTGGTTCATCACCTGCACTAAATCCACCTGGGAACATAATGATCTGAGCCTGGCTGATTGCTTTTTCAAATGCATCTACAGAATCAAGGATATCAGATTCTGACTGATTCTTAAATACGAGTGTCTCTACTTCTGCTCCTGCACGACGGAAGGCTTTTGCAGAGTCATATTCGCAGTTTGTTCCAGGAAATACTGGAATAAATACTTTTGGTACAGCAACTTTATTCTTGCATACATAAATATCATTTGTGCGATATAATGGCTGTGATACATTATGTTTGCCTTCATTTGTTTTTGTAGGGAATACAGATTCTAACGGTGCCTGCCATGTATCACACATCTCTTTTAATGAAATCTCTTCTTCACCAACCTGGAAGAATGGATCATCTGTAACTCGTCCTACGAATGCATTTGGAAGAGCGGACATTTCATCCATCCAGTCCGTAGGAATCTCTACAAGAATAGAACCATAATATTTCTTTGTAAGGTCTTCAAGTTTAAAGTCTTTCATAAACTTCACACCATACATATTTCCAAAGCTCATCTTGCTTATTGCTTCAATCAATCCGCCTGAACCAAGTGCATATGCTGATGCGATAACATCTCTACGCATTAATTTATGAATTGTATCATAAATCTCTCCTGCTTTTTTATAATCAGGAATACCATATTCATCAAAAGGAATATCGATACGTAACAGATTATTGCCTGCTTTCTTCAATTCAGGAGTTACAACATGAGAAGCCTTTGTGTAATCAACTGCAAAGGATACTAATGTTGGTGGTACATCAATATCTTCAAAGGAACCTGACATACTGTCTTTTCCTCCGATCGAAGGAATTCCAAATCCTTTCTGTGCATTATAAGAACCAAGTAATGCAGCAAATGGTTTACCCCATCTCTTTGGATCTGTGCCAAGTTTCTCAAAATATTCCTGGAATGTAAGACGAATCTTACGGAAGTCTCCTCCGGCTGCTACAATCTTCGCAACAGATTCAAGAACAGCATATACTGCTCCATGATATGGACTCCAGCTTGACAGATATGGGTCAAATCCATAAGACATCATTGTTGTAAACTCTGTTTTGCCTTCTAAAACAGGCAGTTTTGCTGTCATTGTCTGAATTGGAGTAAGCTGTGTCTTTCCACCAAATGGCATCGTAACTGTTCCAGCTCCGATAGAACTGTCAAACATTTCTACAAGACCTTTCTTGGAACATATATTAAGATCAGAAAGAGTTTCTTCCCACATTTCTTTTACATTTTTAAGTTCAGTCTGCTTTTTATAGTAGCATTCTTTCTCGTCAGGCATCTCTACTTCAACCGTAGTCTCCTGATGTGCACCATTCGTATCTAAGAAAGCACGTGAAAGATTTACGATTTCTTTGCCTCTCCAGGACATTACAAGACGTTTCTCTTCTGTTACTTCTGCAACAACTGTTGCTTCAAGGTTCTCTTCTGCTGCATAGGAAAGGAACTGCTCTACATCTTTTTTATCAAGTACAACTGCCATACGTTCCTGAGATTCTGAAATCGCAAGCTCTGTTCCATCAAGACCTGCATACTTTTTCGGCACTTTATCAAGATCAATGCGAAGTCCGTCTGCAAGCTCACCGATTGCTACAGATACACCACCGGCACCAAAGTCATTACACTTCTTAATAAGAGAACTTACCTCTCCACGACGGAATAATCTCTGAATCTTACGTTCTGTAGGAGCATTACCTTTCTGTACTTCTGCACCGCAGGTATCAATAGACTTTGTTGTATGTGCCTTAGAAGAACCTGTTGCTCCACCACAACCATCACGACCGGTACGTCCACCTAAAAGCACAATGATATCTCCCGGATCAGAAGTTTCTCTGATAACATTCTTTCTTGGAGCTGCACCAATAACTGCACCAATCTCCATACGCTTTGCAACATAACCTGGATGATATACTTCGTCTACCAATCCTGTGGCAAGACCGATCTGGTTACCATAGGAACTATATCCTTTCGCTGCACCTGTAGTCAGCTTTCTCTGTGGCAGCTTGCCCTTCATGGTATCTGCCATCGGAACAGTAGGGTCTGCACAACCTGTGACACGCATTGCCTGATATACATAGGAACGTCCTGATAATGGATCGCGGATTGCTCCTCCAAGACAGGTAGCAGCACCACCAAATGGTTCAATTTCTGTTGGATGGTTATGGGTCTCATTCTTAAAACTGATAAGCCATTCTTCTGTCTTATCTTCAAATTCTACAGGAACAACAATGCTGCAGGCATTAATCTCTTCACTTTCTTCCATGTTATCAAGAAGTCCGTCCTGTTTTAACTTCTTCATTCCCATAAGTGCAAGATCCATCAGACAGATAAACTTATCTTTTCTGTCTCCATATACTTCCGTACGGTCAGCAAGATATTCATTATATGTTTTTTCAAAGAGAGGCTTGTAATATCCATCACCAAAAGCAACATCTTTTAATTCTGTTGAAAATGTTGTATGACGACAGTGATCAGACCAGTAAGTGTCTAATACACGAATCTCTGTCATAGAAGGATTTCTGCTTTCTTCTCCCTGATAATAATTCTGGATATAACGGAAATCTTCAAATGTCATTGCAAGACCTAAAGAATCATAAAGCTTCTTCAATTCTTCTTCCGGCATATCTTTAAATCCATCAAAAATCGCAACATCAGCCGGATCTTCATAATCCATAACTAATGTTTCCGGTTTCTTCTCGTCTGCTTCTCTGGAATCTACTGGATTGATACAGTATTCTTTAATCTTCTCCAATTCTTCATCACTGATATTGCCAGAGAAAACGTAGGTTGTTGCAGAACGAATGATTGGTTCTTCCTTCTCATCAAGAAGCTGAAGACACTGTACTGCTGAATCTGCTCTCTGATCAAACTGTCCAGGAAGAAATTCTACGCTAAATACTTTATCTCCATCTTTCTTAGGAAAATCTTCCTCATATAAATCATCTACAGGCGGTTCTGAGAATACGGTAACTGCCGCTTTTTTCATAGTTTCTGCTGAGACATTCTGCACATCATAGCGAATTAACTCTCTAACATCACTGACATCCTCTATGGAAAGATATGCCTTTAATTCTTCTGCAAGTTCTTTTGCCTTTACCGCATATGACGATTTCTTTTCCACATATAATCTCTTTACCTGACTCATTACATCCTCCAAGTATGTTTAATTAAATTGTGGGGACAATTTATTAATCAGCCCCATATTTTCTGTTTAAATTATCATATCACTTTTTTATTCTATTTCCTATGGTTTTATATCAGTTTCTATAAAACCATGAATTCTGACAAAAATCGACGACAAAATTTCAAAAAATTTTTAGATTTTTTACAGATGAATTCTCTTGATTATCTGAAATACCAAAAGATTTGAATAGACAACAGGCCTTGTCTCTGCGTAAAAAATGATACCGTCTGTTGGTGCTGTAACTTCCGAAATAATTTCTCCGCTATCTGCCTTCATGATCTGCGCCAAAACATCCCCCCGGCTTACTTCCTGACCACACTCTGCTTTTCTTATAAAGATACCTGCCGCCTCTGTCATAATTGGCTCCAGATCACTTTCCTTTAAAACACTTGCGATATATCCACTATGAGAATAATAACGGATAATACCCATTCTTGTAAGGAAACGCAGAATAGAAGAAACTGCCTGTGTTGCAAGCTCATCATCAATTTTCCCTGTCATTCCTGTGTATAAAGAAAATGCTTCTGTTCCATTTCTTTGCCAGTTGTTATGTAATGTTGTTCTGTCAAACGGTCTGCTTTTTGCTTCAATAACATAGGGAAGTCCGAACAGATTGGCAAGACTGGTGCTTCCATGTTCCGGGTCAAGGAGACGGATATGTGGCATAAAAGTTCCTCCAAGATAAAAAGAAGGTAAATGAATTCCATACCGGTACCCTCTTGTTGTTTCCATAATCGCATATGCCACACGACTTCCTGATTCACCTGACGGATTCCCCGGAAACAACCTGTTTAAGTCCGTATCATCAGAAATCCAGAAACGTTTACCAAAATCCATCGACATATTGTTTACGGAAGGAATCACTAAAATACCATTCTCTCCTACCATATCTCCATGCTTTTCTATCTTTTTTAATACATCGATCAGTTTTGAACAAATATATAATTGCTGATATTCATTTCCCCTCAAAGCTCCCACAATGCAAGCAGAGCGTTCTTTCCCTTCATTTTTCCCGAAATAATATCCTTTTACATTAATTTCCTGCTGAAAAGGAGATTCCATCGAATACAATATTTTTTCTTCCATTATGCCCAGTCCTCCTTTTGCTATTCATATTTTCCGGCAGGTCTTTCTGCCTTGCAGATTCTTGCCAGAAGTTCTCCCTCACAAACCGCCGGATATTCTCTCAAACTAAAAATCATTCCGTCACAGGAAGACTTTACCTCCTCAAGCTCTGCCCCAAGAATCGGCCGCACGATACAGCCAAGTACCTGATTTTCTCTTACAAAACTTCCAATCTGTATTTTAGGAATAAAAATTCCACTCGTATTACAGTGAATAACTTCCACATCATTTTTCTTTACTGTCACTGTTTTTTTCGTAGGAGAAACTTCTCCTTCAAAAACTTCCAGTTCCTTCATCATCCGAAAAATACCATCTATTACCTTTTTACAGTACTCATAATCAATTTTAAGTGCAATCCCCGACTCAATCACCAGGTTCGGGATACCTTTTCTCCGAAGGCTGTACGCAAGACTTCCTTCCCAAACAGAAGAAGAATTACTGTTCATCCATAAAACTGGAATTCCTGACTTTTGCGCAAGCTCTGTCACTTTTTTCCCTGCATTCTCCGGCACTCGTATCTGGGGAAGTTCCCGAATAAAAATATCACTTGAATGGATATCAATACAAAAATCTGAACCTTTTAAATCCTCAATTACTTCTGCTGCCATATATTCTATCGTATGTCCATGATGACTTCCCGGAAACATCGCATTCATATCAAGAGCTCCTGGAGCATTACGCTTTCTTATTTCCAGTGCCATAGGAGCCACACATGGATATACATCTACAATTCCTTTCAGATTCTCTCTTTCCTCTTTAATCCGCCGAATCAGTTCATAACAAATATACTGTCCTTGCAGTTCATCACCATGAACACCTGCAACAATACTTAATCTCGGCATATTTTCCTGTATCGTATCCGGCTCTAACCTGTTCTTCTTTATTTTTATCGGAAGTCCTACCGGCATCTGTGCCGTCATTACTGTCTCTATCATATATAGTCTCCCCTCTGTCAATCAAAAAAATTTCTGTTGTTTCTTATATTGACCTTTTTAATTTTGTAAGCTATCATTAGCTTCGTATAGAATATACTATAAAATTATGTTTTGCAAATTTTATATAAGGAGGAACCATATCATGGATAAAATAGCAAGTTTTACCGTAAATCATTTAGATTTAATCCCGGGAGTATACGTTTCAAGAAAGGATTATGTAGGAAAAGAAGTTCTCACCACCTTTGACCTTCGTATGACCGCTCCAAACAGAGAACCCGTTATGAACACAGCAGAACTTCACACAATTGAACATCTTGCCGCAACGTATTTAAGAAATAATGACGAATGGAAAGAAAAAGTCATTTACTTTGGACCAATGGGCTGTCGTACCGGATGTTATCTTATCCTTGCAGGTGACTATGAATCTAAAGACGTTGTTGGTCTTGTACGCGATACTTTTGCTTTTATCGCTGATTACGAAGGTGAAATTCCTGGAGCCGCTGCAAAAGACTGCGGAAATTATCTTGATCAGAATCTTCCAATGGCCAATTATCTTGCAAAAAAATATTTAAAAGAAGCGTTAAACAATCCTTCTGAAAAAAATCTGATTTATCCTGAATAATATTTTAACTTTTTCACATACTACCTCCGTACCTGATAAATGTACTCTCGAAATTATTTTGGTACTGACAGAATTTAATTACAAAAGTAAGTGCAAGAAAGACTCCGAGAGTACATTCTTGAAAAAAGGAGGATTTATCATGAAAAGTTCAAAGAAAACCTATCAGGAAGTCGCAGAAGCATGCAGCAAATATGAACCGGTATCTGAGGAATCCGCATTTAAAAATTCTTCCTGCGAATGTAGTACTCCAAGCTGCTTAAACTGTACACATTTCACGAAGCAGGAGCACTGCGATTTAGACTTATATGATCAGATTGTAGAAAAAATTAAATAATTCTGGGTTGCCGCAGGCAAAGGGAGAGACGCGCCCAAAGAGAGAAGCACCGCTATATTTGTGACTCTATCACTGCGGGTTGAATGTTCGCTTATCCGCTCGTATTCAATCCTCGCTCTAAGGCCACAAATATAGCGGTGCTTCTCTCTTTGGGCGCTGTTCTTTGGCTAGAGCAGGCTCAGGATTCTACCACTTTCTCATGTCATCATCCCCAAATCTTTTCACCTGATTTGGGAAAGGAGACACAAGAGACAGGGTATCAATGAAACCAAAGTTATAAAAATACTGTAATATGTAACAATAAATTTCGTATCGGTTTTTAATATTTTATTTTTGGAAAATCCACAACTTTCTAGAAAATCTCCAAGATTAAATTCTGAATTTGCAGGTATAACTGAACAGCTCCTAAAGAGAGCAGATCCCCTATATTTGTGACCTTAGAGCGAGGATTGAATGTGAGCGTGAAGGGCGAACATTCAACCCACAGTGATAGCGTCACAAATATAGGGAATCTGCTCTCTTTAGGAGCGTTTGTTTTGCTACGCAACTCAAGATTGATCCGGCTTGCCAAATCAGAATCCAATGTTGTATAATACCCTTAGTGGTAATTTTTTTCAATATACAGGGGGTTTTTATTATGCAGTTACTTAAAGTTTATTATGCGTATTTTAGTCCGGGAAATACTACAGAAAAAGTTCTTTCCCGAATCGCATCATCTTTTGAAAACTATCCAGTGGAATCTATCAATCTTACAAGTTATGATGAACGCCAGCAAGAACATCATTTTAAAGAAAATGAACTTCTTATCATCGGTGTACCTGCCTACGGTGGCAGAGTTCCCGTTCCAGTTGTCGATGCATTAAGCCGCTTTTCCGGTTTAAATACACCTGTTGTCCTTGTTGCAACATATGGAAATCGTGACATTGATGATACGTTGATGGAATTAAAGAAAAATGTAACAGATAAAGGATTTATCCCGATTGGTGCAGCTTCTTTTGTATGCCAGCATACCTTCTTAAAGGAATGTGCCGAAGGCAGACCAGATGAAGAAGATTTAAAAATGGCCAAAGAATTTGGTGATAAATTAAAAGAACGCCTTCGTCTTCTCGTTACATATGATACCTCTAACTTAGAAGTTCCTGGTTCTTTCCCATACACAAAGCCACCTATGGGTGAATTTCCATTCAAAGTTGAAACAAACGACTACTGTATCTACTGTATGCTTTGTGCCGATGTATGCCCGGTAAAAGCAATCAGTGACAGCAATCCAAAAGACATTGATAACAGCAAATGTCTCCGCTGTGGCTCCTGCCTTAGAATCTGCCCAACACAGGCAAAGTCCTTTACAGAAGAGCCATTTAAAGCGTTACAGCAGAAATTAGCACCACTTTGTGGAATAAGAAAAGAAAACTGGTATACGATTTGTTAACTATGATGGTGCCAACTACGATCTGGCTTTATGGGCTGCTTATTATAACTTCCTGCGGTCATATAATTTAAATCTGCCAGCCGAAGGCTCTAACTGTTCTTAGATTCCAAAGCAGAGGTAATAAACCAGCCACCGCATTAGCGGCTATACCCTTGATGGCACATAAAAAAACTGCTACACTGCTGTAAACGACGGAAAAATCACTAACTATTCCTGAATTCTTCGCCGTCGGTGAATCACCTACAATAGTTCTTTTGTGTGCTGTCAAGGGCGGGGCAGTCTACCTCTGACTAAAATATCTGCAATTTTCAAGGTTCCATTGAACCTTTTTGTTTTGGCTCATTTTTTCATAGGTCACTTGACACTATTGTCAAACTTGAAGTTAGCGATTTCCTTGCAATAGAAAACAACAGTCTGATTATTCTCCCATATAACTGGGACTTCAGTGTCATTAAAATATAACTTCATGTATTCTTTCTCATCATCAATTACCGATTTGTCGGTAATTTCTGTTTTCTCTAATTCTTCAGCTGAAATTTGAATATATCATTTTCAAATGGAACACTTCCTTTTTCTCTACATCCTACAAACCCAAATAAAACTAACACACAAAGACTAAGTAATAGTACTCTTTTCAAACTTATAATTCCTTTCCAAGTTCATATGCTTTTTTCATCGTATCCACATGATCAGCCGCTGTATTTGCGTCATCAATTCCACCGCCACCGACCATGCCTTTTAAGGAAGCCTTTTCAAAACAGTCTACCCAGCCTTGCAGACCATTGTAGGCTTTTTCGAATGCAGTTTCATCATTCTCAGCGGCAGTTGCAATCATATAAATATCTCTGAATGAATAATCTGTCGAATATAATGGATTCAATCTATCAAGAAGTGTTTTCATCTGACCGCACATCTCATAGTAATAAATTGGCGTTGCATAGACAATGACCTCCGCCTCCTTTACCTTTGCCATAATATCTGCAACATCATCCTTCAGTACACACATTCCAGTCTTCTGACAGGATAGACAACCGATACAATATTTGATATCTTTTCCTTTCAAAGAAAGAAGTTCCACATCATGCCCAGCTTCTTTAGCTCCCTTTGCACACTCATTTGCAAGTATATCAGAATTGCTGCCTCCTCGAAGACTTGTCGATATAATCAATACTTTTTTTGCCATAATTAAATTTCTCCTTTTTCAGCGTCTTTTTTAATCTTCCGTATAACTTTCGCCGGCACTCCTGCCGCAATCATATTGACTGGAACATCCTTTGTTACAACTGCTCCGGCTGCAATGACCGAACCTTCACCAATCGTAACCCCCGGGAGAACCGTTACATTCGCTCCAAGCCACACATTTTTTTCAATGTGAATCGGCTGAAATATCATACCTGCTCTTTTCTCGGGATCTTCCATATGATTGATCGTTGCCAATACTGCATTATGTCCAATCAGGACTCCATCCTCTATATAAATACCACCCTGATCCTGAAACTTACATCCTGCATTAATAAAAACATTTTTACCTATATGGATATTTCGTCCGCAGTCTGTATAAAACGGAGGAAACATTCCAAAACTTTCATCTATTTTTTGTCCGGTAAGTTCCGACATAAGCTGTATAATTTCTTCTTTTGTATGATATTTGTTATTCAGCTCCATCGTTATCTTTAATGCCCTTTGAGACAGCTCATGCATAACCAGATGTTCTTCACTTCCACCATCTACGATATATCCGGGCTTCATATTACTCAAATATTCTTCACACGTCATAATTAACCAACTCCGTTTTCTTTAAAAAATTTCTGAATTTTGTCAAATGGGATCACATCCGGATTATCGTATAGATCTGTATGAACAGCTCCCGGAATTGTCAGCAGTTCTTTATTGGATGTGTACTTGCTGTTCTTGATCATATTTTCATAAGCATCTTTTCCAAAATAATAGCTGTGTGCTTTTTCTCCATGAACGATAAGGACTGCACTTCTGATTTCATTACTGTACTTTAATATTGGCTGATTCATAAATGACATACATCCAATACTGTTCCAGCCATCATTGGAATTCAGGCTCCTTTTATGATAACATCTGCCTTTATAATACTCACTGTAATCTTTTACGAAGAAAGGTGTATCTTCCGGAACCGGAAGGGGAACACAACCACCGCCTCTTGAATATTCGCCTTTACGGTATTCTTCTGTCCTGAGGGTATTCAGTGACTGTTTCTTTGCATAACGTGCTTCTTCACTGTCCTCAGAATCAAAGTATCCATTCGCATTTACTCTTGTCATATCATACATGGTAGAAGCAACGGTTGCTTTTATTCTTGTATCCAACGCAGCTGCGTTAAGAGCCATTCCACCCCAGCCGCAGATTCCAATGATTCCTATTTTATCCGGATCCACATCTTCCCGAACAGAAAGGAAATCAACAGCAGCCATAAAATCTTCTGTATTAATATCTGGAGAAGCCATAAATCTTGGATTTCCACCACTTTCCCCCGTAAAAGATGGATCAAATGCAATCGTTAAATATCCTCTTTCAGCCATTGTCTGTGCATATAATCCGGAACACTGTTCTTTGACTGCCCCAAATGGTCCGCTTACGGCAATCGCAGGACATTGCCCTGATACATTTTTTGGCTTATACAGATCTGCAGCAAGTGTGATTCCATAACGATTTATAAATGTCACTTTCGTGTGGTCTACTTTTTCACTCTGTGGAAAAGTTTTATCCCATTCAGATACCAGCTTTAATTCTTCTGTTTTTAACATATTTAACATCTTCCATATGCAAAATTTCTTGTAATTACACTAACAATAGTATATGATATAAATATCATACAACCTAAAGTTAGCTTTAGGTCAAGCATAATTTTGAAAGAAGGTTTTTTATGTATACAATCGGTCAGGTCTCTGCAATATTTGGTCTTCCTGTTTCTACCTTAAGGTATTATGACAAGGAGGGCTTTTTCCCTAATCTGAAACGCAAGGGAAATATCCGTTATTTCAGCGATAATGAATTGGAAGCGCTTCGTATCATTGAATGTTTGAAGAAATCGGGTCTTGAGATCAAAAATATAAAGCAATTTTTTATCTGGGTATCTGAAGGCAGCTCCAGCTATGAAAAAAGGAAAGAATTATTTGAATCCAGAAAATCAGCTGTTGAAACTGAAATCCAGGAACTTCAAAAAACTCTCTCCCTCTTAAAATTCAAGTGCTGGTATTATGAAACAGCAATGAAAGATGGTAATGAAGATACGATAAATGCCATGTTACCTGATAAACTTCCAAAAAATATACAGAAACTATATGACAAAGGACATGAATGATTTTTGTTTCTTCTTCAAGCTGGAATTGATCGTGCTCTGTCTTTCGCTAATGCAACTCCATTTTACTGTGCAAACATAAGTTATGCCCGTCTCAAGATTCGCTTTATATCATCCAGATTTTCAACAAAAAAGATTCCCTCCTGTCGCTCGTTAGAAGATAATCCTTTTTCAATCATATGATTTAGAAGTGCTTTCAAATCATCGTAGTAACCGTTCAGGTTGTAGAGAATGCAGGGTGCCTCCAGATGTTTCAAAGACACCTTCGACATTACCTCTGCAATTTCCTCCAATGTTCCCGTGCCGCCCGGGAAGGCAATAAAGGCTTCTCCTAACTCAATCATTTTGTTTTTTCTCTCAGACATATCCTTAGTCACAATCAGTTTTGTCAGTCCATCATGTTGAAACTCATTTTCAATAAAAAAAATCGGCTCAACACCCGTAACATCACCGCCTGCCTTCAATACACTGTCTGCCAATGCTCCCATTAAACCACCTTTAGAACCACCGTAAACAAGTGCATTTCCACTGTTTCCAATCCATGCCCCCAATTCCTCAACTGCTTTTCGTAAGCATGGGTCATTTCCTTCGTTTGCCCCAAGATAAACTGTTATATTCATTAAAAATTTTCTCCTACAACTTCCGATTGTTCGAGCTTTTCAAATACTAACGTACTTAATTCTGTTCAATAAGTGATTTATAGTAGTTACCAAAGTCAGCAAGTGAATTAACAATTGGAAGCATTTTT
>OGQN01002628.1_pt1 | contig 12629 bp, 10 predicted proteins | sample 1553231 | NCBI WGS metagenome assembly OGQN01 (sample SAMEA2579950, study PRJEB22360) | human gut metagenome | biome: human gut; feature: human-associated habitat; material: faeces | place: Denmark | collected 2008/2010 | reverse complement strand
ATACCGGAGTCCGAAGGAATTCACCGAACAGGGACTCGTCCTCTAAGAACCTGTCCAACACACCGTTGCCAATCCATCTTCAACCGCACGAAGCGCTACCGCAAGGCCGCCACCCGCTACGACAGGCTCGACGAGGCCTTCCTCGCCGACCTCCGGCTCATCCTCATCGCCACCTACCTGAAAAAAACACAGCCAAAAACCCAACTAGCGTAAACACACCCTAATGCCTGCATATGGACGTTGGCGCACCTCCATAGGGGGTATCCACACAGACCATACATAAACGAGATGCTCCGGGATGGATTCCGGAGCATCTCGTTATTCATGGATTCGTCGAGAAATCTTGGCCTTCTCGACTTCTCATGCCTTACTTGCCAAGTTCCTTGGCGACGTATGTCTTGAGGGTTTCCTCCCAATCCGGCGCGTGGTACCCGGCGTTCTCGATCTTGGCGAGGGACAGGGCGGAATGCGTCGGACGCGGGCTGACCGGGGCCTTCGCGTTCGCGAAGTACTCCGCGGTCGAGATCGGGCGCACCCTGTCGCCGTTGCCGTTGGCCTGGTCGAACACCTTGCGGGCGATGTCCGCCCAGCTCCTCACCGCGCCCGAACCGGTCAGGTCGTACGTGCCGAACGGCGCCCCGGAGTCGAGCAGGTGGAAGATCGCCTCGGCCATGTCGCGGGTGAAGGTCAGGCGGCCGTACTGGTCGTCCACCACGGTGACCTCGTCCAGGCCGTCCCGCGCGTCCGCGACGCGGTCGGACAGGGCCATCATGGTCTTGACGAAGTTGCGTCCCTCGCCGATCACCCAGCTGGAACGCAGGATGTAATGGCGCGGCGCGTTCGCCACGGCGATGTCGCCCGCGGCCTTGGTCTGCCCGTACACGCCGAGCGGCGCGAACGCCTCCTCCTCGTCATGCTCCTCGGCGGTGCCGTCGAACACGTAGTCCGAGCTCACGTGCACCAGGGTGATGTTGTGCTCGTGGGCGACCCTGGCGAGCAGGGCCGGGCCCTGCGCGTTGGCCTTCCACGCCACGGGGCGTCCCTCCGGGGTCTCCGCCCTGTCGACCGCGGTGTACGCTCCGGCGTTGATGATCGTGCCGTACAGGCTCCAGTCGAACCGGTCGTACTGGGCCGGGTCGGAGAAGTCGAACGTGTCGATGTCGTTGAACTCGAAGCCCTCCAGGCCGTGCTCCTCCACGTAGTCGCGGATGGCGTGGCCGAGCTGGCCGTTGCAGCCGGTGACCATCGTGCGGCGCGGGGCCATGGGCCTGGCGTCCCTGAGCATCGGGTGGTGCAGGTCGGCCTCGCTGCGCTCGGACTCCTCCAGCGGAATCGGCCACTGGATGTCCAGCTCCGGGTCCGCGAGGTTCACGAAGGTGTAGGTCTTCTTCTGCTCGAGGCTCCAGTGCGCGTTGACGAGGTACGTGTACGCGGTGCCGTCTTCGAGCGCCTGGAAGCTGTTGCCCACGCCGCGCGGCACGTAGATCGCCTTGGACGGGTCGAGGCGGGTGGTGTACACCTGGCCGAAGCTCTCGCCCGGGCGCAGGTCGACCCACGCGCCGAACACCGCGCCGGTCGCGATGCTGATGTACTTGTCCCACGGCTCGGCGTGGATACCGCGGGTCACGCCCTTCTTCGCGTTGAACGAGATGTTGTTCTGCACCGGCCCGAAATCGGGCAGGCCCAGCGCGGTCATCTTCGCGCGCTGCCAGTTCTCCTTGAACCAGCCGCGGTTGTCGCCGTGCACCGGCAGGTCGAACACGATCAGGCCGGGGATGTTCGTCCTCTCGACCTTCAGTTCCTTCTCAAAATCCATGAGTCCCATTCCTTGATGTTGTTATTCTGCTCAAATAGTAGTCAGCAGAATAGAAAACGACTGTTTCCCAACAGTCTTATTCTGCAGAAGTCCATTTCTTATTCTGAAATCTCCTATTCTGCAGAAAAGCCTTGCTTCAGTTCCCACTCTGGGTACCTTCGCGATCCCGCGTTGAAAATACGCCCCTCTCTCTCCTCAAAGAAGTCAGAAGATTCCCGACTTTTTTGTTTTTTTCGTCATCTGTGAGCATATCGCCCAGCTTCGTAAACAACAACTTATTAATATCCTGCCGAGAGGCCGAACCAAATTCCTCAAGATAGCTAATAATTAGCCTCTGGTAAAACATATCGTCCTGATTATGTGCTTTCACATATTCGGCCTTAGTGTCCGAAGCTGCAGCAATTACCGGCGCAACTTGAAGATGCGGTTTTCTTCCAGTAATCAGCTTCTTCTTTCGTAAACGCGCGACAACATCTTCTGGAATGGCCATTCCTTTCTGAACTCTATCCAATGCAAGCACATCAGGCAACGGAAGACCAGTGTTGCTCAGAAGCAAGCGAGTGTACTCCTGGTCAACCACTCCGCCATACATGGTCAAACGAACCTTGCTCACTTCACTCAGGTCATAATCGGGGAGCGGAAGATACCTGCCGGCTTGGACTTCGTTCATCCTCTTAATCCCGTATCCCATACGATCAATCATGTATAGCTCACCCATGGCCCTGACCAAAAATGGGTTACGGTAACGATCAGGAGACTTATCTCCCAAGATATAGTCATCTGGATGTCCTTCAAAGAAGGAACCACTGTTATCGAAAACCAGACGGTCCGGATATTCTGTTACCAGAATCCGCGCGCCTCTGCAATAATCTTGATGCGCAATACAATTATGCAGAGCTTCCATAACGGATTGCTCGTCATATTTCGACACTTCCTGCGGCATTAACTGTCCCGGAGGAAGCAACCGTAACTGAATATTCCTGATTCGTCGATACAGCCGATAACGCCCGAATTCTTGCGCACTTTCGGATTCCGGCCCTGACGTAAGAGGGCATGGCCCGCGTCCTGTGTACGATTTTCATTCGCCAAAACAAAAAACCGCGATTGGAAGCCAGGAGACGGAACCATGCCCGAGAACATCATACAGATCGACCAGAACCTGCTCGAGACCAGGCTCGACCGGCTGATCACCGAGAAGATGACGCAGATCCTCAACGCGATGCTCGACGCCGAGGCCGACGAGATCACCGGGGCCGCCAGATACGAGCGCAGCGGGGGACGGAAGGCGTACAGGGCCGGCCACTACGAACGCAAGCTCACCGCCAAGGCCGGCAGGCTCGAGCTGAAGGTGCCGAAACTCAAGGGCGCCCTGTTCGAGTCCGCGGTGATCGAACGCTACCGGCGGCGCGAGCAGAGCGTCGAGGAATCCCTGATCGACATGTACCTGGCGGGCGTGAGCACCCGCCAGGTCGACGACATCAGCCAATTGCTGTGGGGAGACCGCATGCCCTCGCAGACATTGAGCGACAAGCTCAAAAGGATCTACGGGGAGATCGACCAGTGGCGCACGAGGCCGTTGGAATCCGAATACCCGTACGTGTTCGTGGACGGCGTGTGGCACAAGCGCTCATGGGGCGGGCACGTGGAGAACGTGAGCGTCCTGGTCGCCATCGGAATCAACGCGGAGGGGCATCGCGAGGTCATCGGCGTCACGGAGGGCATGAGGGAGGACTCGGCCAGCTGGGAGCAGTTCTTCAGAGGCATGATCGAACGCGGCCTGAAGGGCGTCAGGCTCGTGGTCGGCGACCGGTGCGCCGGACTGGTGGCCACGGTCGGCTCGATGCTGCCCAAGGCGAAGTACCAACGCTGCATGGTGCATTTCATGCGCAACGTGCTCTCCAAGGTCCCGCCGATCCACAGAGAATGGGCGTCCGCCGCCCTGAAGGCGGTATTCGCCATGGAAAGCCGGGAATCCGCGCTGGACAAAGCCGAACAAGTCGCCGCGGAGATGAGGTCTAGGAGGCTGAGGGCCGCCGCCAACTGCCTGCGGGAGGGCGTCGGCGAGACGACGACCTACCTGCTGGACGAGTTCCCGGACGGGCACCGCAGGCGCATCCGCACGAACAACATGATCGAGCGGTTGAACAGGGAGATCCGCCGGCGCACGCGCGTCGTGGGCGGCTTCCCCGACGGGAACAGCGCGCTCATGCTCGTCTGCGCGCGCATCCGGTACGTCACCGCGAACGAATGGTCGACCCGCCGCTACCTCGACATGTCCCGGTTCGATGACAACCTCGTGGAAGCGAACTGATCATCGCTCCATGGACGGCCATGATCCAAAGTGCGCAACTTTTCGGGCACTACCATACAGCCGCGTTGTGCTCAGCAGAAATGGCAAACCAAAATGTTCATAAGCGTTCTCCTGTCCCACCAGCTTCCATGTCATTTCAAACATGCCGGCTGGCAGTTTATCAACTGCTTCAGGTTTACCCAGCAAGAGTAATGCGGCACGAGTCAATTGACCGTTCTTGGTTACACGAGCACGGTTAAGAAACTCCTGATCGGTCCAACAAGCGATTTCTTCTTCGCTAATACGGTTCGCATGAGCCTTTGCAAAAGCCGAGCGGGCGTGACGCATAGCTTCCTCGTCCAAATCGCTTAGCGAAGCATCTTGAACTATTTCTGCAGTCCAATCATTAATGTCAGTTTCGCTTCGGATACGATCCATCTTGTCTGCGGTCAGGGCAACAAGACTCTCGCCACTTCTCCCGTGCCAATATCCCTGCCATGATACAGGAAGTCCGGTTGGAGCAGGTGGAATCTCAAACATGAGCACTCTTCCTTCGGGAAGATTCAACTCATGAATGTCTTTAAAAGATGAGCGCGGCTCGGTATCACGAGTAATCTGCATCTTCAGTTGCGACAAACGTTCCGGCTCTTTGCCGTACTTCGTCCCAACCATTGTGTGCGTCTTGTTGTCTACACCGAACACCAGCCAAGCCGAACATTGCCTCTAAGATTAGCTTCGTTGGATAAAGCAGAAAAATATTTCCCAATTGTGCCAGTCGAATAATCTTCTCCAGCCGCTTTGAATTCAACGACTTCGTTCTCCCAGTCCACAATCAACTGGCGAAGCAATGCTTCCAGCTCAGCCTCATCACTCATCTACAGCTCACTGGCCCTGCTGCTTGTACCTGGCCTCGGTGGCGGCCTTCGCGGGCTCCCACCAGGCGCGGTTCTCGGTGTACCACTCGATGGTGGCCCTCAGCCCGGACTCGAAGTCGGTGTGCGTGGGCCTCCAGCCGAGCTCGGTCTGCAGCTTGGTGGAGTCGATGGCGTAGCGGCGGTCGTGGCCCGGACGGTCCCTGACCCAGTCGAACGCGTCCTCGCCCTGGCCCATCATCTTCAGGATCATGCGCAGCACGGTGATGTTGTTCCTCTCGCCGTTCGCGCCGATCAGGTAGGTCTCGCCGATACGGCCCCGGGTCAGGATGGCCCATACGCCGCTGGAGTGGTCCTCGGTGTGGATCCAGTCGCGCACGTTCTCGCCCTTGCCGTACAGCTTCGGGCGGATGCCCTCGAGGATGTTAGTGATCTGGCGTGGGATGAACTTCTCCACGTGCTGGTACGGGCCGTAGTTGTTGGAGCAGTTGGAAATCGTGGTCCTCAAACCGTAGGTGCGGGTCCACGCACGCACCAGCATGTCGCTGGCGGCCTTGGTGGACGAGTACGGGCTGGACGGATGGTACGGGGTGGACTCGGTGAACTTCGCCGGATCGTCCAGCGCCAGGTCGCCGTACACCTCGTCGGTGCTCACGTGATGGTAGCGGATGCCGTGCTTGCGCACGGCCTCCAGCAGGCGGAACGTGCCCTCCACGTTCGTCTTGAGGAACGGCTCGGGGTTCGCGATGCTGTTGTCGTTGTGCGACTCGGCCGCGTAATGCACGATTGCATCGTGGCCCGGCACGATCCTGTCGAGCAGCTCCGCGTCGCAGATGTTGCCGTGCACGAACTCGACGCGGTCTTCGGGAAGACCGGCGATGTTCTCGATGTTGCCCGCATAGGTCAAAGCGTCCAACACGGTCACGTGCACGTCCGGATGGTTGTCGACCACGTAATGCACGAAATTCGATCCGATGAAACCGCAGCCACCGGTCACGATGATGTTCTTGGGAGTGAAAAGTTCTTCAGACATAGAACTTTATCTTAGCCTTGCCGTTGTATGTACGCCAAGTCCCGGCGGGGCGAACGGAGCCGTTCTCCCCGCTCCCTGCCTGCAGCAATCGAGAACTCGACTTGGGATTAGTTAATCCGCTGCACTTCGTACGGCGTCTCCCCGCTGACCGTCTCGCCGATCTTCACGAGACGATACCCGTCGAACCTGCGCTTGTTCAGATCGTTCGTTGAAAGTACGTAGGTCACTCCCAACCGTTCCAGCTGTTCAGGAGTCACGGTAATCGTATACGCATCGCTGGCGGAGAGCTCGAATGGTTTCTCCGCCGGCTTATCGACAATGTTGATGCTGATGAACGCGTATCTGTTGTAGATGCGCTGCCATGTGCCGTCCGGATCGAGGCGTTTCATGCCTTGCAGGTCCGGGGTAACCGCCAAGGCGTTGAACGTCTTCACGCCGTTCGCCACCAGCAGATTCGCCAGACGTGCGCAGTTACCGCCTTCCGCGACCCATACTCCAGGCTTATGCTCCTGCAGTATGCGCACCTGCTGGACCACCGGTTGATCGGTGATTGGCGTGGAGGAGTACTGCACCGGATTGATTGCAAGACCGGAGAAGGCCATAACCAATGTTGCAAGGGTTGCGACGATCTTACCGACCTTCAAATCGCACGACACCACAGCCGCCGCAAGGACGAACCCGGCTGCCGCGCACGATACGGTCATCGTGACATCCAGATACGGACTGAAGACCATGTATGCGATCACCGCGGCGCATACCGTGTACACCACGGCGACCACAGCCTTGGCCTTCACGGAATGGTTGGCGCACCATTCCCGAGCACACCTGATTAGCAGGATGATGTTGCATACGCCAATGGCGACCGTGGTCCTGCTGCTGGTCACCGATGACATGAACGTCAGCTTTGACAACCAAGCAGGGAATCCGACAACGGCAAATACGGACATAAACACAAGGAACGCGATGAGATAGCAATCGAGGAAATTGGCTTTCTTGCGCTTAATCATGTTCATGACCGCGAACAGCATGCCCAGAGGGCACAGATCGATGAATGCGGCAACTTCCACATTGTTGCCAGCGAGCATTGCGCTCTCGTAGAAATCCTTGAATGGCAGGCAAAGCGTGGCCAAGGAAGAGAACATCAGCAGCGGGGATTGGCCGCCGCCCTTCGACATACGCGACCCCGGGTAGGCGGTGCTCATCATCGCACGGATCGTGTCAGCGGATTTCAGCAGGGCCAAACCCAGCAATGTTGTGAAAACGAGTCCTATCACAACCAGTCCGACGATTTGGACGGGCTTGAAGCGAATCTTCCCCCAGTGCCTGATCACCATGGCGATGATGAGGCCCAGAAGAATGTAACCCATCGGAATCTGCCATGCCGGGTACAGCGTGAGGATGAACATGCCAGCGCACTGCATGATTACCGCACCGCATAGCAGCCGCACCCACGTCTCCTGCCGTTGGAGCATGTAGTCGAAGCAGCAGATGGATACGAATACCGCGATCAGCATTTCCGGCAAACCGTTGACCGCGAACCACCATTGCGTGAGCGGCGCGAAGGTGATGAGCGAAGCGCCGAAAACCGCCATGGGACGGGAGACGGGCTTCTTGTCGCTGCCGACGCACAGGAAGAACTGATAAGTGGAGAGGAACAGGACGATCAGTCGTGCCGACCAGTAGAAGGCCAATCCCGCGGAGCTACCCAACAGCAGGTACCCCCAGTGGAATGGGCGGAACACTTCGGTGGGGAACCATGCCGGAGCGTCCTTGATGATGAACATGTCAGCCGGCTTATCACCGAATAGTCCGTTGAAGTAGCCGTAGTTGTTGTATGCCTGCGAGAAGGCCAGCGGGGTGCCGACCACATATTCGTCGGTGCGGATGGGGCGTGGTGTGCCGAACACGAGATCCTGGGTACCATTTCGGCCAAGCCAGATGTTCCACACGGCCATCGAGGAGCCGTTGACGTTCAACACTACCGCGGCCAGAATGATGGCCACACCCAGACGGAACCGGTTGCGGTGCAGCCAGTCGCCTACCGTGGGAAGGCCAAACGAGAACCATGAGCACACCAACGTCCAGATAGGGAACAGTATGGCGAGCCGCAACAGTTTGATATGCAGATCGACGCCGGCAAGCGTAAGGTTGAACACCTTCGCGGAGAACCAAGGATATGCTTTGACGCAAACACAGCTGATGATGGCGGCGACCAGCAATGTCAACGCCAAACGCACCCATTGGGCGGGCACCGCTTTCACATTTGGGGGTTTCGCGCTTGCGGCCTGCGCGCCCAAGGCCTTCTCATTTTGAACTTCCAACGTCTTCCAATTCTCTGCTACCGGATTTCCAAACACGCTCCTCGCGTGCACCGACCGAAAATCACATTCGCTCATTCCGGCTTCGTGTGCTCAATGATACGAAGCGTCCACTACTATGCGCGTTCCGGCGACCCATCATTCATACTTTCCACAAGTAATACAACGAAATACTTGTCAGTGACCAAATACACAATGGGTTCAATCGGAGTCGAGAATACGGCCTCACACGCAAGTCGAACGGTGACGACACAAACCGATTCACATCATTCGCCTCTCAACCGAATCATCAGAGACGCCTGCCAGCCTAAAAACCACAGTAATCCACAGTAATAGGGTATAGTGATGCTTGTGCCAGAAAACCAATCTCCCACCGTCGCCGTGCTGCTTCCTTGATATAACGAGGAAGTGACTATCGGCAAGGTTGTTCGCGATTTCAAAGCGTCTTTGCCACAAGCAGACATCTACGTTTACGACAATAATTCCACTGATCGCACCGCCGATATCGCTGCGTCAGAAGGCGCTATCGTGCGTAAGGAACCGCGCCAGGGCAAGGGCAACGTAATCCGCGCCATGTTCGAGGACATCGATGCCGATGTGTACGTCATGGCCGACGGCGACGATACGTACCCCGCCGACGCCGCGCCGGCCATGGTGGGCAAAGTCCTCGAAGGCTACGATATGGTGATTGGCGATCGCTTGAGCTCCACCTACTTCCAAGAGAACAAACGGCCATTCCACAACTTCGGTAACCGTTTGGTACGTGGTTCCATCAATGGCCTGTTCCATGCGAACGTCACCGACATCATGACCGGCTACCGTGCCTTCTCGTTCACGTTCGTCAAAACCTATCCGGTGCTTTCGCGAGGCTTCGAAGTTGAGACCGAGATGACCATTCACTCGTTGAACAACAATCTGCGCCTGTTTGAGATGCCGATTCAGTATCGGGACCGCCCCGAGGGTTCGGTCAGCAAGCTCGACACCGTGGGCGACGGCATCAAGGTGATGAGCACCATCTTCCGCATGATTCGCGAATACAAGCCGCTGCCGTTTTTCGGCGGACTTGGCGCCATCCTCGGCATCATCGGCATCGTGCTGTGCGGCAGCGTGACCGTGGATTTCTGGCACACTGGCATGGTGGCGCGATTCCCCACGCTTATCGGCGCTGTCATGCTCGTCATTGCCGGACTGCTATTGTTCATCACCGGCATCATCCTCGATGTCATGGCCAAAAACGACCGCAAAGCATTCATCATTGACGCCAATCAATTCGCCATGATGCGGCGCCAGAAATAGCGCAGATTCCAGATATGGCTGAGAGCAAAAAGATACTTGTCCTCAGCCATATTCTATTGGTTAATCTGTCTGCTATTTCACCCACTTTTGAGCATTCGTGCCATTTGCGGTATACAGTTGCACGTTGGCACCATTCGAGGTAGAAGCACCCGAAACATCAAGAACTTTGTTTTCCGCGAGCGCCGACTGGAACGTGTATGAGCCATCGGAATTCTTGACTGCTATCCACTTCTGAGCGTATGTTCCATTGGAATCGTACTGTTGCACGTTGGTTCCGTTGGCAGATACGCCGCCATTCACATCCAACACTTTGCCGGAGTTCACACTGGTCAAGGTCACGTATCCGTTGGAATCATGCGTCACTTTCCACTTCTGAGCATTGGTTCCATTACCCGCCCAGATCTGCACGTTTCCATAATTTGAACGGGAAGCGCCGCTTACATCCATCTTCATGGACGTATTAAGCCTCGATCCGAACGTGTAGGTGCCATCCGGCAGATCCTGCCTATGCTTGGCTGCGGTTTCGTTCAAACGTTCGCGCAACGTCAACGGCGCCTTTGCGACCAACCACTGCTGAGCAACAGTGCCATTCGGCGAATAAAGCTGCAGCTGAGCCTGCTGCACGGCATTGCCACCTGGAATATCGACAGCTTTGTTGGCGTTCACCGACACCAGCGCAATCCTGCCACTGCCATAATTCCGCACCGTCCACTGCTGAGCAACAGTATTGTTACTCGTATATTGCTGCAATGCCGCTCCATTAGCAGTGGATCCGCCAGCCACATCCAGCACCTTGCCCGAACTAGCATTGATAATCTTATAAGTTCCGTTGCCGATTGATTCAAATCGATATTTCTGGGCGTTCGTATTATTACTTGAATAAAGCTGAACTCGCGCCCCGTTCGCCGTTGACGCACCCGTCACATCCGTGACAAGTTTTTTATTCGCAACCGAAGTGATAATCATCGACACTCCAGTAGCTATTGACATCGCTTGACGAAACAACAAACAGCTGTGAAGCAGTGCCATTGGGCGCATACAGCCGAATCGCAGCACCATTCGCAGTATTTCCGCCACTCAAATCCAGAACCCAATTACCGAGAGCGGACTGCAAATAATATCCCGCTCCGGAATCACGAATAAACCATCGTTGAGCCTGGGAATTATTTCGAGAATACTGTTGCACTACAGCGTTATTCTCAGCAACACCATTACGCACGTCCAAAGCCTTGCCGGAATTCACATTGACGATCTCATAGCTCCCATCAGACTGCCTAGTAAAAGTGAACTGCTGAGCCTTGGAACTGTTGCCGGAATACAACTGAATGGCGGTGGAATCTGCGGCACTTCCACCAGGAATATCAACGCTGGACGCGACTTTGGAACGAACATTGATGTAATAATTGCCATTCGGAATGGTAACTGCAGTCATTTTGCGTACATCAATGGCCGCTTGTAAATCATTGCTACTCCCGCCATTCACATACTCCTTATTCCCAAACGCATTCATATCCACATTGCCCCTGATGCCGCCCACTTTGCCGGAGCTGGTGTATTGCCATCCGCGACTGTTGGTCGGGAACGAGTCGAATCCCATGCGAGCGCCGTACTGCGCCACCCACGTGGTTTTGGCGTAGATGTCGGCATGTTTCAGCGGGCCTTGCAGGTAGCTGGTGTACGAGTAGACGCCCAGGTTCTTGTATCCGGCGGACTGCAGCGCGCCGTACCAATTGTTGACGATATCGCTGTACACGTTCGGATCGGTGGGCGGCTGATGCCCCTTCCACGTCCACTTTTCCAGGTCGTAGTACACGGGGTACGCCAAGTCGCTCGCGCGCACACCGAATCGCTTGAGTTTGGCGACCACGCCGGCACCTTCTTCTTTGGCAATCGACGGAGTGTCCGCGTAGGAATACCAGTAGATGCCGAACGGGATGCCGAGTCGCTTGCATTCGGAAATGTTGCGTTGTGCTTTCCTGTCAGCATTGTTGCCCCAACCGTAGCCGAGGCGGATGATCACGCCTTCCACGCCGTCGGCTTTCGCTTTGGCCCAGTCGATGTCGCCTTGCCATTCGGAAACGTCGATCACGCCTTTGGCTTGCTGCACGAACAGGTTGTTCTGGTAGTCGAAGAAGGCTTTCGTATTGTTGTAAGTGCCCCAGTGCGCGCCGTATTCATTGCCTTCGAATTTGGAGAGCTGTACGTTCGCGTCGGCTACAGCATTTTTGACATCTTCCGCACTCACCGGAATGAAGGATTCGCCATTGGTTTTGGCGAGCGGATCCGGCTGCTGATCCTGCGTACCGACCAGTGTCGCATCGGTCACGGTTTCACCGGTTTCAATATTCTTGACCTCACCTTCAGGGGTGACGGCCAGGTCTTCCGAAACCACGGTGGCATCGTCGGAAATCTCGTCACTGACAGTGCCTGGAAGTTTCGCATTCGGATTGTCAGGCATGCTGTCTTGCGACTGCTGGTCGCCCGACTGGTCGTCAGACTGATCGTCAGACTGCACAACAACGCCATTATCTGCAGTAACGGGACCGCTCTGCGCGACAGCATCCTCAATCGCGATATCCTGCAATGCGTAAGCCGGCGTAACCGCGACGGAAGCCGTCAACGCAACCGCAGACAGCGCAGTCGCAATCTTCAAAAGATGATGTGGCGAAACCATTCGTCAGCCTCTCTCGAATAAAGTCATCAAACCCAAATAATTCGGCGCGAACGCCCTAACCGCCAACTCTAACCACACCCTGCTACCCACCTGGCTGGCGGGATACTCCTACACGATGTATCTGGTGCATTCGCCGCTGTCCAAGGTGCTGATCGGTCCGCGGATTCCCGCGCCCACGGACGGATGGTCGTACGCGGGCATCAGCGTGCTGATGTTCGCCGCCACGCTGCTCGCGGCGTTGGCGTTCGCGGTGGTCGCCGACACCGTGGTGCTCAAGCCCTTGCAACGGCTGCTGCGCAACGTTGACCTGCCGCGGGAAGGCAGCTGATG
>OGQN01002626.1_pt1 | contig 12642 bp, 8 predicted proteins | sample 1553231 | NCBI WGS metagenome assembly OGQN01 (sample SAMEA2579950, study PRJEB22360) | human gut metagenome | biome: human gut; feature: human-associated habitat; material: faeces | place: Denmark | collected 2008/2010 | reverse complement strand
GAGCAGATGGGATATGGTATTATTTCTTTTTTCGTCTACACGAAATCTACAAATTCGTATTTAAATATTTCCTCAGGTACTTTCCAGTATAGGATCTCGGTTCGTCTGCGACTTCCTCCGGGGTACCGCAGGTTACCATCGTTCCGCCGCCTTCGCCGCCTTCTGGTCCCATATCTATGATGTAATCCGCTGTTTTGATTACTTCTAAGTTATGCTCAATGACAACAACGGTATTGCCGCCTTCTGTTAAACGCTGCAAGATATCCACTAATTTGTGAACGTCTGCAAAGTGCAGTCCTGTTGTTGGTTCATCTAATACATAAATGGTCTTGCCGGTGCTCTGACGGCTTAATTCTGTTGCAAGCTTTACTCGCTGTGCTTCTCCACCGGAGAGAGTCGTGGATGGCTGTCCTAACTTAATATAGGAGAGTCCTACATCCCGCAATGTTTCTATCTTTCTTCGAATCGATGGTACGCTCTCAAAGAAATCGCAGGCTTCATCGACGTTCATATCTAATACTTCAAAGATATTCTTGCCCTTATACTTTACTTCTAATGTTTCTCTGTTATACCGCTTTCCATGACAAACTTCACAAGGGACATATACATCCGGAAGGAACTGCATTTCAATCTTTAAAATACCGTCACCGGCACAGGCTTCACAGCGGCCTCCCTTTTTATTGAAGCTGAAGCGTCCTTTATCGTATCCTCTTGCTTTGGCATCTTTTGTCATAGCAAATAATTCCCGGATATGATCGAACACGCCTGTATAGGTTGCCGGATTAGAACGAGGGGTACGGCCGATCGGAGACTGGTCGATATTGATAATCTTATCTAACTGTTCTGTTCCTTCGATTTCTTTATGTTTACCTGGCTTAATCCGGGCTCGGTTTAATACACAGGCAAGCTTCTTATAGAGAATCTCATTGACAAGGGAACTCTTTCCGGAGCCGGAGACTCCTGTGACGCAGGTAAATACACCTAATGGGAACTTCACATCAATATTCTTTAAATTATTTTCCTGTGCGCCTTTTACGGTGAGATAGCCTTGTGGCTGTCTGCGTACTTCCGGAAGTGGAATCTTCCTTTTCCCGCTAAGGTAGGCACCGGTAATCGAGTTTGGATTATCCATCAGTTCCTGTGCTGTTCCGATTGCAACGACTTCTCCACCATTCTCGCCTGCTAACGGTCCGATATCCACTATACAATCTGCTTCTCGCATCGTATCTTCATCATGTTCTACGACAATGAGGGAATTCCCCAGGTCACGCAGGCGCTTTAAGGCTGAAATAAGCTTATCATTATCTCTTTGATGTAGTCCGATACTTGGTTCATCAAGAATATATGCTACACCGACAAGCCCGGAACCGATCTGGGTTGCAAGACGGATTCGCTGTGCTTCTCCACCAGAAAGGGTTCCTGTTGGCTGGGAAAGGCTTAAATAGTCAAGACCGACATCATTCAAGAAGCCGATTCGTCCACGTATTTCTCTTAATACCTGCTTTCCGATCAACTGTTGTCTTTCGGTAAGCTGAATCTCATTAAAATAAGAAATCAAACGCTTTACAGAAAGCTTTGTAAGCTCAGAGATGTTGTACTCTCCTACTGTTACGGCTAATGACTCTGGCTTTAAACGCTGCCCATGACAACTATCGCATGGTGTTACCGTCATAAAGTTCTCATACTCTGCTCTCTGGCGTTCCGAATGATTCTCCCTGTAGCGGCGCTGCACGTTACGGATCAGCCCTTCAAACGCAACATCATATATACCTTCTCCGCGCTTTCCTTTATAATACACCTTTACTTCATGACCATTGGTTCCATGAATGATCACATCCTGTGCTTCCTGACTCAGATCACAAAATGGTGTATTTAGATCAAAATGATATTCTTTTGCTAATGCATCAAGAATCGCTCTTGTGTAACTCTTGGCGTCTGTACAGGACTGCCACCCCATCACTGTGATTGCTCCATCTGCGATGCTTAATTTTTTATCTGGAATCATAAGATCAATGTCAAATTCCATCTTAAAACCAAGTCCATGACAGACCGGACAGGCACCAAACGGATTATTAAAAGAAAAACTTCTTGGTTCAATCTCGTCAATACTGATTCCACAGTCCGGACAGGAAAAACTCTGACTGAAGTTCAGCTGTTCTTTCCCAACGACATCAACAAGAAGAATTCCTCCAGTAAGCTTCATTACTGTTTCGATCGAATCTGTCAGACGATTCTCAATTCCTTCCTTTATCATAAGGCGGTCTACGATAATTTCAATATTATGCTTCTTATTCTTCTCTAACTGAATCTCTTCCGACAGATCATAAAGATTCCCGTCAATGCGAACACGCACATAGCCGCTTTTCTTCGCATCCTTTAAAATCTTGACATGCTCGCCCTTTCTTCCTCTTACAATCGGTGCCAGCAGCTGAATCTTCGTTCTGTCCGGAAGCTTCATCAAAATATCTACAATCTGGTCTACCGTCTGCTTGGAAATGACCTTCCCACACTTTGGACAGTGCGGAATTCCAACTCTTGCATAAAGAAGTCTCAAATAATCATAAATTTCCGTTACGGTACCAACCGTAGATCGTGGATTCCGGTTTGTAGACTTCTGATCGATTGAAATCGCAGGAGATAACCCCTGAATATCGTCTACATCCGGTTTCTCCATCTGTCCTAAGAACTGTCTTGCATAAGAAGAAAGGGACTCCATATATCGCCGCTGTCCTTCCGCATAAATCGTATCAAATGCCAGGGATGACTTACCGGAACCCGAAAGTCCTGTCAGTACTACAAATTCATTCCTTGGTATATCTATATTAATATTCTTAAGGTTGTGCTCCCGCGCCCCTCGAATACGAATGTACTCCTTCTTTTCACTCATTCACTTTATCCTTTCCCAATTAGATATATCTCTTTATCAAATGCATCTCTCTTAATTCAAGAATGCCCCTACTTTCTTGCTCTCCACCTACAGAGGTGGAGTTATCTCACATCTGATATATCTCTTTCAAATGCACCTCTATTAAATGTCTCTCTCTTAAAACCAAAAATCTATTAATCCTCATAATCTCTAAGTGCAATCTTGTACTTCTTCAATTCATCTCGAAGCTCTGCTGCCTCTTCAAAGTTCAGCTCAGCTGCTGCCTTATTCATCTTCTTCGTGAGCTTTGCTATCATTTCCGTAAGCTCTTTGCGGTTCATAGATTCTCTGTCTTTCTTTAAAGCACTGTCTTTTGTATGCTTTCCACCAATACCATCCATGCTATCATCACTATCATTCGTAATTGAGATAACATCACGTACCGCCTTCTGAATCGTTGTCGGAGTAATACCATGTTCCTCATTATAGGCCATCTGAATCTCACGACGGCGCTTCGTCTCTGTGATTGCCGCACGCATAGAATCTGTGATCGTATCACCATACATAATAACGTGACCTTCTGCGTTTCTCGCAGCACGACCAACCGTCTGCACAAGAGATGTTTCCGAACGTAAAAATCCCTCTTTATCCGCATCAAGAATCGCGATAAGTGTCACTTCCGGAATATCGAGACCCTCTCTTAAAAGATTGATTCCCACAAGAACATCAAATACATCCATCCGCAGATCTCGTACAATCTCAATTCGCTCTAACGTATCAATATCAGAATGTAGATACTTGACACGAATATCAAGTTCCTTCATATAGGCGGTCAGGTCTTCTGCCATCCGTTTCGTTAAAGTAGTCACCAGGACCTTATGCTTCTTCTCTACTTCCTTGTTAATCTCACTGATCAGATCATCAATCTGCCCCTCCACCGGACGAACATCGATTGGCGGATCAAGAAGACCTGTCGGACGGATAATCTGCTCCGCACGAAGCATCTCATGCTCCCCTTCGTAAACATTCGGTGTCGCAGAAACAAATAGCATCTGATCAATTCGTTCTTCAAATTCATCAAAATTAAGCGGACGGTTATCAAGAGCAGATGGCAAACGGAATCCAAAATCAACTAATGTCTGCTTTCTGGAACGGTCCCCGGCATACATCCCTCTTACCTGCGGAATCGTGATATGGGACTCATCCACGATCATAAGGAAGTCATCCCCAAAGAAATCGATCAGCGTATATGGCGCCTTCCCAGGCTCTAATCCGGTAAGATGTCTGGAATAATTCTCGATTCCAGAACAAAAACCAGTCTCCTTCAGCATCTCCATATCAAAGTTCGTCCGCTCGGAAATCCGCTGTGCCTCCAAAAGCTGGTCATTCTCCTTAAAATACTCTACTCTTTCATCGAGTTCTTCCTTAATCGTCTTCACCGCACGTTCAATCTGCTCTTGTGGCACAACATAGTGAGAAGCCGGGAAAATCGCCGCAAAATTAAGACTTGCCTTAATCTCACCTGTCAGTACATCCACCTGCATGATCCGATCAATCTCATCACCAAAAAATTCAATATGAATCGCATCCTCAAAAGTAGAAACAGGAACAACCTCCAGTACATCTCCGCGTACACGAAAACTTCCTCTCTTAAAATCAAGTTCATTACGTACATACTGAATATCAATCAGCCGACGGACAACTTCATCCCTGTCAATCTCCATCCCCGGACGCAGTGAGATCATCATCTTCGCATAATCATTCTTACTACCGATTCCATAAATACAGGAAACAGAAGAAACAACAATAACATCCTTCCGCTCGATCAAAGCCGCTGTCGCACTATGACGCAGCTTATCAATCTCATCATTAATCGAAGAATCCTTCTCTATATACGTATCTGTAGAAGGAACATAGGCTTCCGGCTGATAATAATCATAATAGGAAACAAAATACTCCACTGCATTATGCGGAAAAAATGCCTTAAACTCACTGTAAAGCTGTGCTGCCAGTGTCTTATTATGCGCTAAGATCAACGTCGGCTTATTCAACTGTGCAATAACATTCGCCATAGTAAATGTCTTACCGGAACCGGTAACACCAAGCAAAGTCTCAAACTGATTCCCTTCTTTAAACCCTTCTACCAGTTGTTCGATCGCCTGCGGCTGATCACCGGTCGGCGCAAACTCAGACACTAATTCAAAATGATCCATGAAGCATCTTACCTCCCTCTTCATCGTAGTATGCTTCCGATTATATCAAATATACGAACAAATGTACATACCAAAATCCAAATATTTGTTCTGATTTAATGTCTTCCGCTTGGATTATTCATCTTATCGTATCGCAATTCATCTAAACTTCCTTATCTAGCTCTTTCTTAAATTGCTCAGCTGTCATGTTCACCTTGGCCGCTGCACTCACAACAGAAAATTTCTCAAGGTCATCTTCGGTCACCTACACTTTCTCCAATTATTTAATACGATTTTGCCTATTTATATTATATACATATTTTTACATAAAAGTCAATATCTTTTGTGCTTTTATTATTTTTTGTTTAGTAATGTGCCAAGAAAGGGATTGCACTTTAAAAAGTACAATCCCTTTCTTATTATACATACGCTTTCACTATATTTACTCACTATACTTCTTATTCACTTTTGCGTCTTTTTACGATGAGGAATATAATCACAAGGGCTGCGACTGCGCCGATTGCAATCCACATCACGATTGGATTATTATCGCCGGTCTTTGTGCTCTTTGACTTTTTAGATTCTCTTTCGGATACGGTTTCCGTTTCTTTCTTCTTCTTCCTTGTGGTTGGTTCGTCTTCCTCTTCTTCTGTGGAGCTTTCGGCTGCATCGTCTTTTACGATGTTCGTTAAGGTGATGCTGCCTTCTGTATTCTGCAGAGACATTTCTACTTTGCCTTCGCCGCTGATTTCATATGCAAAGTTATCTAAATTCAGGGCGTTACCGTTTGCATCTGTTTCTTCTACGATAAATGTTGTTTTGGATTCATTTGCGTCTATTGGTACCGTTATTCTTACTGTATCATTCTGTTTTAACTGTACGACCTGAATCTTCTCTTTTCCTGTTGAACCGTCAGAGGATGCTGTCTGCTTATAAACGGTTGCGTAGAAGGTGTCATCTACTGTAGTTGTCTGATTATTTTCTATTACGTTTTTCTTAATAGAAAGTTCTCCACTCGTCAAATATTCATCCGGAATTTCTGAATAAATATTGGCAATGTCCATCTGTTTTTGTGCGTGATCTTGCAGCTGGACTTTATTATCTGTGATGCTGCCTGTCGCATCTTCTTTTGATGTATCGGTGTCGGCCTTTGTATTGTTTTTATCGTTTGTTCCGTTTCCGACAACCCAACGATACTGTTTTTGATTCTTGTCTTTTTGTGGAGCATTTATTTTGAGTGGTGTGCCTTCCTGCTCGGTCTCAAATACATAGTATGTTCCATCTGGAAGATTTTCAAACTTTGCTGTTGCGGTGCTGCTGTCTTTAAAGAATAATTCCTTTACATAGTTTCTTCCATATGGGATGGTTCCGCTTTCGTCACAGAAGAGTCCTACATAGTACTTTGTTTCTGTTGATTCCGGAGCGATTAACGGCTTTCTTTCTAATGTATCTGGATCTTCATATAAAATATGCTTGGTGACTTCGATGGAGCCGTTGGTATCTACCTTCTGTGCTTTTGGGGATACCTTTACATCATAGATCCAGTTCTGACCGTCTTCCATATATGGAATAGCAACTAAAAATGGAGAAAATACTCCGTAAGGATTGCTTACCGGCTGTTTGATAAGATAAATGCCCTGGTCTAAATCTTTGAAGTCTGCTTTGCCGTCTGCATCGGTGTTTACCGTGGTGGTCTGCAGAGTGGCTGCTGTTGTCTTATCAAGAGCGCTGATCGCATCATCGAGTGTTTTGGCTGCTGTCTGATTGCTCTCCCCTGTTGTGATGTCGTTTAAGTTGACTCCGGTAGTGCTAAGGGCATCTACCGTGTTAAATGTCAGATGATTTCCGCCCTCTACTACGGTTCCTACCTGATACATACGGATCGGTACATTCTCCCTGTCCGTACCGATGTCGGAAAGAGTTACTTCGATACTTCCCTTCTTATCCTTATCATAACTATCTGCCGCCTTGCTCTGTGCCGGAAGCAACAACCCCGCTATCATCGTACAAGTGACAAGAAAAACGGACAGATATTTACTGCACTTTTTTCTTCGTATAGATTTCATCACTATTTACCTCCTTTTTCCCTGATCTGTCTCTGACGCCTTGCGCGCCTTTCCATTTCCCGACGTTTTTTCTCCCGCCTTGCCTTTATCCTCTGTATGATAAAATAAATAAGCAGCAACAGGAGCAGTGCCACAGACACTAATAATGTCTTCTGCTTCAGAAGCCATTGCCATAAATTCTCTTTCAATGCTTCCTTCGCATCTTTTGTCTCTCCTTTATATGGAACACGCATAGCGTGGATCAAAAGCCTGTGTGAGTTAATTCCGTACGGTGTACAGGTAACAAGCGTTGCTAAATCTCTTCCCTGCTGTATCGCAAGACTCTCCACGTTAGATGGTTCGACTGTTTCAATGTTATAAACTTTATACGCAAGAGTTTTATCAAGGATATGAAGATAAAATATATCATTTTCTTCGATCTGATCAAGATTGGTAAAGAGTTCCGCACTTGGAAGTCCCCTGTGTCCTGTAAGGACGGCGTGGGTACTTCTTCCTCCTATCGGAAAAGAAGTTCCTTCCATATGCCCGACACCACGCTCTAGCACTTCGGCGGAAGTTCCGTGGTAAATCGGCAGATACACTGAAATCTTCGGTATCTCGATACTTCCCATAACTCCGGTATCTTCTTCTAAATTCAAGATCTGGTTATAATCACTGTCTTCCTTGTTTCCTTTATTAGAAAAGGCATCGGTAAGCTGTGGGGTCGTGCCCGCTAACCGTTCATTATACGCCTTTGCTTCCTGCCAGTATTCCTTCTTCTTCTCTTCATTCATCTTCTGGACAGTATCGTCATATGTTGTCAATACTGTTCCCTGGTGCAACTGGTTATACAGAGTACTCAGCGTCGGGTAATTCAGTATCAAAAATCCAATCGCAAGTAGCAAAACTGCCAGTATTCCTACGAACTTATTTCTCATTTCTTCTTAACAACCCGCTTTCTCTTCATTCGTCTGCGCCTCTTCTTCTCCTGATACCTACGATAAATAAAAGCGATCAACAGTAAAATCACTGCGATTATCGCTGCCAGAACATATGCCTTCCACTTAGAATCCTTCTTCGTCTGCGTATGTTCCTTCTTCTTCGCTTCCCGATACGGAATCCTTGTTCCCCGCACTAAAAGACGATGGGAGTTAATTCCGTACGGTGTACAGGTAACCATTGTCACATAATCTTCATTTCTATCAATCAACAGATCACTGGTATTTTCCGGCAATACCACTTTGATCTGATTTACTTCATAAGCCAGTGTCTGATTCAGTACATGAATGTAAAAGACATCCCCTTCCTTTACCTCTGTAAGATTATCAAACATTTTTGCAGACGGCAGACCGGTATGGGCTGAGATAACAGCGTGTGTTCCTCTTCCTCCTACAGGAAAAGAACTGTTTTCGAGATGCCCTGCTCCTTTCTCTAAGGAAGTGCTGTCTGTTCCATGATAGATGGGTAAATATACTTTGATCGACGGTATCTCGATGGAGCCCATCACGCCATCTCCGTCAATGTTTAAAATATTGTTATAATCTGCATTCTGCTCCTTCACCGCATCCGCATCAAACGGGTCGGTCAGTACGACATTACCGAGCAGCTGTGTGTTGTATATATGCGCCTTATCCAGTTCTTTTTTAAGCTCTTTTTGTGACATCTGCGCCGCTTTCTCATCATAGTCTTCAATAACCTGCCCTTGATGGCGGCTAATATACCAGTCACTAAATGCAGGATAGAGAGTGACCCCAAGACCTGCCAGAAAGAACAGGCATAGTATTGCATTTATGATCTTCTGTTTCATCCTGTTCCCATCCTTGTTATAAACCAGAGAGAAACCATATGAGGTTCCTCCCTGACAAAAAGTATGCCTTGTATTGAGCGGCAGTCCCGCCCACTCGGTCACTGCCTTACTCCACTAATCAGTGAAGCATCCACACAAAAAACCTTTTTCACCTGCGGGCGTAAACGCCCGCAGCATATATCAGATTCACTTCATAATTTAAATAAAACGTATTTGTTCAAATATTAAGTCTTAATTAGTCTGTGCGCTATCGCTGCTGACTATGCTCTTTTCTTCTTAGAAGAAACAAGGAGAAGAACAGCACCAGCCATAACTACAAGACCACCGATTGTGAAGATGTATGTACCCATACCACCGGTAGTAGGAAGAGTAAAGCCTTTCTTGTTTTCAATAGGAACTGTTACTACACCATTATCTTCAATAGGCTTATTTTCTTCCTCATTATTAATTTTGTACTCATAGTTATATCCTGTTGAATTTGCCTTTTTACTAATTTCAACTTTAACTTTAGAATTAAGTAAGGAATATCCTTTTGGAGCTTTTGTCTCTTTTAAATAATATTCACCTTCTGGAAGTTTTAATTCTTTCTTTTCACCATTTTCTTCAATAACATTACCATCTATATCTACTGCATAGAATGTTACAAGACCATCTTCTCCTGACGTTCCTTTTCCCCATACAGTATCTGTTCCATCCAATAACTCAAATTCTGCACCAGCTAACTTCTTATACTCATTATTCTCTTTTTCATCACCAGTTTTATTAACTTTAATTTCAAAGGAATAAACTGTATTTTCTTTAGGACTTGTATGTACTCCACCATTTGGATTATTAGTATAGTCTGTACTAGCACTATTGGTATTACCAGTATTTCCAATTGTAGGATCTGTAGCTGTTGCAGAATAAACTACATAAATGGATTTACCTTCTTGTTTTGTTACCTGCTTTCCATTCAATTCTACTTTAAATGTATATGTGTCATTCTCACCTTTTGTTGCCATTGTATAATCTGTGCCTAATGTAAGCAAATCAGCATCGTTAAAATTATATTTACCTTTTTTGTCTTTTGTTGCATTATTATAGACCTTTATATCATCATTAAATGTAAGTCCCGCTGGTAATGTATCTGTAATCCAATATTTCAGTTTTTCTTCAGTATAGGTAGTAAGATCATACTTTGCTACCTGTGCCCCTTTTACCGTGTACATAACTACTTGATTTGTTCCAACTGTTTCGTTATCTGCAGTTTTTTCTGTACCAGGAATTTTTTCATTTTTAGGCATTGCGCTAATTTCATATGTCCATCCATTTCCAGCGGCATTTGTCATAGGAACAGATATAAAGAAAGGTGCTGATGCAACATAGTTATTAGGTGTTGTTGTTTCAACCACTAAATAATAACCTTTTGGAAGATTACTTATAGTAGTTTTTCCGTCTTTATCTGTAGCAGCTGATTCCCAAGTATTTTGTCCTTGTCCCTCTTTTATAAATTGTAATTTTAAGTTTTCATCTTCTGTAATAGCACGCGCATCTTTTGCCTTTTCTTCTAATGCTTTTGTACTAATATTTCCTAAAGTATCAGGAGTCAAATTCAGCGTTTTAAATGGATCCACTAACTCAAACTTACTATAAGAACCATTCTCTCCAGGTGTTAACGTTGCTACTTTATATGCTGTAAACACTGCACCTGAAACTGAGTCCTGTACTCCATTTTCATTTTTTTTGGGTACTTTTTTCGTAAGAGTTAAAGTTCCTGTAGTAGGATCATCAGGATTAATTGTTGCTTCTGCATTTGCCATTGCTGGTAATAAGGTAATTGCCATCATGATTGCTGTTGTTACAGCCAATAATTGTTTTAATAATTTTTTCATAAATTATTCCCCGCTTTCTTTGTGTTTTATGAAGTGTCTTTGTGTTTCTATATTATGAACAAAGCGAATGAGCTTTGTTATAACTTATATTATTTGTCTCTGCCCCTCACCCCAAATGAGGAGCAGAGTGTATATGTTGTTACTATGCAGTTTGCATCTTGGTAATGTGTTAGATTATTCTTTTGCGTCTGTGACGAAGGACGTAACATCCTGCTGCCATAATCATAACTGCTATACCGATGAGTGTGGCTTTGAATCTGCCACCGGAAGCCGGCATGTTGAAGAGTTTGTTGTTTTTGATGGTGTAGGTGATATTGTAATAATAGTTTTTACTATCTATTACAATCGGTGTAGCTGTTGTTGATACATCATCAGTACTTGATGCCGTATATGGCAAGGTTACTTCTATCGGGTTCGCTAATAATGTATATCCTTTTGGAGACTGAACCTCTGTTATCTGATAGGTGCCTGGCGCAATACCAGTAAAGTCTGCTTCACCATTTTTATCTGTTGTTATCTTCTGAAGTTCATCTTCAGTTCCTTTCTTCTTCAGAGTGAACATTGCACCTTCCAAAGGTGTTTTTCCATCTGCATCTACTTTTTTAATATGAATTGTTGATAACCTTGCTTCGTTTGTAAATGTCGCATAACCTTCTGCAGCTTTCGTCGCTTTGATAGCTGTAACCACACCTTCTTTTGATGTTGTTTTCTCTATCTCCGTTTCGTCAAGTCCTGTTACATTACCATTCTTATCTTTTCCAATCACCTTGCGATTTCCATCAGTTCCAATCATAAAGGTAATTGAAGAAGCATCTGTAATTGGATTAGAAATTTCATTGTAACAATTTGTCGTTTTTGTAACACTTTGTGAACCTTCACTTGTTGATGTTGTTGATGTTATTGAATTTTCAATATTTTTCAACTTATATTCTGGATTAAGAGATTCCTTAATTACGTAAGTTCCACGAGGTAACTGTTGACTATCAGGAGTTCCATAAACAACCATTTCTTCTCCAGAAATCTTCGTAACTTTATCTACAATAAGATTAATCTGTTTAAGTTCTGAAGCTGTTCTACCCGGTGCCGTATATTCTACATTAAATTTAAATGTTTTATCACTATCCGGTGCTGGTGTATCACTGTCTAACTTTTTAATTAATTGAATCTTACCAGCTACTACATTTACGTAATAATAGTTATCAGAAGTCTTCTTATCTGTTCCTAAGAGTTCTGTTCCCGGTGCCGTACTTAACGTTCCTGGAGCTTTATTGGTCTCTCTTTCGTTCATAGTATACGGAACATATTCTACATGAAGATTATATTGTTCAACTTGAACTCCTACAGTTGTTGTATTATGTGAGGTCTTTTTATCATTGTCTACCCCTATCGTATATACAAACTTACCAACATTATCCTGTGTATTACCATAGGAATATGTTTTAGAAATAGGTGTTTGTGTACCATTTAATAGCTTGCTTATTTCGCCAGCTATTAAATGAGAGCTTTCTGGAATATTATAGGTGTTCTTTGATGCTCCATTGCTATCCTTTTCAAAACCATTAATTTTCGGCTGCTCTTCATTTAATTGTTTCAATAATTTTTCTGGATTAATCTCGTCTCCTAAAAATACTGTAATTTCTTTGTCACCTTGTGTGATATCAAGTAGCTTAACATTTACTGCTGGCTGTTCAAAATGAACTGTTCCTACATTTTCTAATGTAATTCCTGACTCAGAACCATTTGTTATAATTTTATTACCGCCAATAAAATCATCCTTGGCTTTTACAGTGTAAGTGGCAGATAGCGAGTACCTTGACTAAATTTTGACCGCCTTTTGGCGGTCTTATTTTTTCTCTGGCTT
>OGQN01002623.1_pt1 | contig 12654 bp, 8 predicted proteins | sample 1553231 | NCBI WGS metagenome assembly OGQN01 (sample SAMEA2579950, study PRJEB22360) | human gut metagenome | biome: human gut; feature: human-associated habitat; material: faeces | place: Denmark | collected 2008/2010 | reverse complement strand
CAAAAAGCTGGAAGAGAATGTAGAAATGGCCGAAAAGATTACCGATGAGAAGGACGCAGCATACGCTTACAGAAATGCTGTTTTCATGCAAATGGAAGCTACTCGCTCCATTGCAGACAGACTTGAAGGTATGGTGGGCGACAAATATTGGCCGTTTCCATCATATGGCAGACTATTATTTAGCGTAAAGTAATCGTTTTGTTTTTGCGACTACATATGTGTAAGCATATGTATAAACAAAAATGCATTACACAATTTTGTTTGGAGGTAGAAAACTATGGAAATTTCAGCAATAGATACCATGTGGGTTCTATTCGGAACTATGTTTATTTTCTTTATGCATAGTGGTTTCGCATTGCTAGAAACCGGTTTCTCAAGAGTTAAAAATTCAAGCACAGCTTGGATTGATAACTTGCTAGACTTTGCCATTGCTTCCCTTGTTTTCTGGGCATTCGGCTATGGTATTATGTTTGGTAACAGTAATCCATTTATTGGTGAGTTTAACTTTGTAGCTATGCACAGCTATCCGGATATCAATCCAACAATTCCTAGCTATGCAAATGTTATGTTCCACGGTGCTATTTGTGCTACAACCGCAGCGGTTGTTTCCGGAGCTATGCTGGAAAGAGTTAACTTTAAATCATTCCTCATTTACAGTACTATCATCAGTGGTTTTGTATACCCTGTTGCTGGTCACTGGGCATGGGGCGGCGGCTGGCTTGCAGACTTGGGCTTCCATGACTTTGCAGGCTCTGCAGCAGTCCACAATGTGGGCGGTGTCATCGCTCTGCTGGGCGCATGGATGCTGGGTCCCCGCATCGGCAAGTACGACAAGAACGGCAAGCCTCACGCCATTCCCGGCCACAACCTGACCGCCGGTGCTCTGGGCGTGTTCATCCTGTGGTTCTGCTGGTTCGGCTTCAACGGCGGTTCTTCTCTGAGCCTTGCCACCGACGAGGCCATGACCATGACCGGTCTGGTCTGCTTCAATACCAACCTTGCTGCAGCCGTTGCCACCTGTGTGACCATGATTTTTACATGGCTGCGCTACGGCAAGCCCGATGTCTCCATGACCCTGAACGGTTCTCTGGCCGGTCTGGTGGCGATCACTGCAGGCTGCGATACCGTTTCTCCCTTCGGCGCATTCTTCATCGGCTTTGTGGCCGGCTTGCTCGTTGTTCTGAGCGTTGAGTTTTTCGATAACATCGCCAAGGTGGATGACCCTGTTGGTGCAGTTTCTGTCCACTTTGCAAACGGCGTGTGGGGCACCATTGCGGTGGGCCTGTTCTCCACCGGTGCCAACACTGAGCACGCAGGTCTCTTCTACGGCGGCGGTCTGGCACAGCTGGGCACCCAGCTGCTGGGCCTCGTTACCGTTGACATCTACGTTGTCGTTGTGATGTTCATTATCTTCAAGCTCATCGATAAGTTCATCGGCCTGCGCGTTCCCGCAGAGGTGGAGATCGACGGTCTGGACATCCACGAGCATGGTCTGGCATCTGCCTACGCCGGCTTCTCCATCTCCGATGCAAACTCTGCTGCCATGGTGCCCAACGAGAACACCGACCTCGGCGAGGACGATGTGACCAAGGCCACCGACAAGCAGATCAGCGCTGCCGTTCCTGTGGTGCGCGAGCCTTCGCCCGTGATCCACGATGGCGTGTACGACACCGGTATGCACAAGGTGTCCATCATTGCAAAGCTTTCCAAGTTCGATCAGCTCAAGACTGCCCTCAACGATCTGGGCGTTACCGGCATGACCGTCACGCAGGTGATGGGCTGCGGCATCCAGAAGGGCACTTCCGAAAAGTACCGCGGCGTGCCTGTGGATACCACCCTGCTGCCCAAGATCAAGGTGGAGGTGATCGTCTCCAAGATCAGCGTGGACGCTGTGGTGGAGGCTGCCAAGAAGGCACTGTACACCGGACACATCGGCGACGGCAAGATCTTTGTCTACAACGTGACCCGCGTGGTCAAGATCCGCACCGGCGAAGAGGACTTTGCCGCCCTGCAGGATGTGGAGTAAAACTCCAAAATCTCTAATGGCAACCAAATCAAAAGCCCCGCTTCTGCGCACAAAGAAGCGGGGCTTTTGGCATTTGCTTTACCGGGTATGTAAAAGTTGTATAATATCCTTTGCCGTTCTTTGGTTGACATTGATAGAAAAACATGTTATGTTTTGGCGCATATAGACAAAATCAGATCGAAAATAAGAGAGGTGCGGGGAAGAAACATGTGGAAAATGAAGGAATGGTTCCTGCATTATAAGGAAGCGATCCGGGTCTCGCTTCTGGCGCTGTTCCGGTGGACGCTTCTGGCCGTGTGCACCGGCGTGCTGTGCGGCGGCATCGGAACGCTGTTCCATCTGGCAGTGGAATGGGTGACCGAGCAGCGCACGGAGCATGTCTGGCTGCTATGGCTTCTGCCTGCGGCGGGCATCGCCATCACGGCTCTGTATAAGGCGACGGGCTGTGTCGGCAAGGGCACCAACGATGTGCTGCGGGCCGTGCAGGACGGCAGCTCGGTGACACCGTGGCTGGTCCCGGCCATCTTTCTGGGCACTGTGCTCACCCATCTGTGCGGCGGCTCGGCCGGCCGCGAGGGCGCAGCGCTGCAGATGGGCGGCAGCATCGGCTGGAATATCGGCCGGGTGCTGCACTTCAACAATCATGACTGCCGCACGGCTACCGTGTGCGGCATGGCGGCATTTTTTTCGGCGCTGTTCGGTACACCGCTGACCGCGACCCTGTTTGCGATGATGGTGGTGGATGTGGGTCTGATGCTGACCGTGGCGTTCGTGCCGGGCTTTCTGGCGGCGCTTATTGCATACAGCATCTCGCTGAAGGCCGGCATTGCGCCCACACGGTTTGTGATGGAAGCGCCGCCGCTGGATGCCCGGACGGTGGTGCGCACCGCCGTGCTGGCCATGTGCTGCGCGGTGGTGGCGGTGATTTTCTGCCAGATGCTGCACTTTTTTGAGCATGAGATCCCCAAACTGCTGCCGAATCCGTGGGTGCGGGCTGCTGCAGGCGGTGCGGCTGTGGTGGCGCTGTCCTACCTGATGGGGGTGGGCCGCTATAACGGTGCCGGCATGGATGTCATTATGGATGCCGTTGAGCTGGAGCAGGCTCTGCCGTGGGACTTTGTGTGCAAAATGGTGCTTACGGTGCTGACCCTGAGCGTGGGCTTCAAGGGCGGCGAAGTGGTGCCGAGTTTTTATATCGGCGCAACGTTTGGCTGCGTGGTGGGGCCGCTGCTGGGGCTCCCGGCGGGCTTTTCTGCTGCAGTGGGTCTGGTGTGCGTGTTCTGCGGGGCGACCAATACGTTGGTGGCTTCCATTGTACTGGCGGCTGAGCTGTTCAGCGGGGCCGGGTTTGAGCTGATGGCGCTGGCCTGCGGCCTGAGCTATATGTTCTCCGGCTATCACAGCCTGTATTCCAGTCAGGGGTTCCGCACCAGCAAGCTTTTTTCGGAATTCCTGCAGCCGAAGGAAGAAAAATGAAGAAAAAATTTCATGGCTGCGTCTCTTGATTTTTTCCGCGGGACGTGCTACAATCAGCGTAGTTTCATCCTGTAAAAGCGATGATGCGGACAAACTGAGTTCCTGTTTCTCCATGACCCAGAGAGGGCTGCCCCGCAAGGGCGCTGCAAGCAGCCTGTCATGTGCCGGAGCTCTACCACCGCAGAGCGCAGAGGAGAACCTCTGCCGGGTGCGCCCGTTACAGCACAGCGAGTGGCACGCAGAGGCGTGCAATTCGGGTGGAACCGTGGAACGTTTCTGATTTTTTCAGGCGCTTCATCCCGTGAGTAAGTGTGCGGGATGAAGCGCTTTTTTGTTTTACTTTATCTGTCAAAGGAGCAAACATTATGAAGATCATCTATAAGGACGGTCATGTGGACGAGTGCCCGCAGGATCAGGAACTGCACGTTATCCGCCACACCGCAGCCCACATCATGGCGCAGGCCATCAAGCGCCTGTATCCGCAGGCTGATTTCGCCTTCGGCCCCGCTACCGAGAACGGCTTCTACTACGATGTCGATCTGGGCGACCAGAAGCTCAGCGACGAGGATCTGGCAAACATCGAAAAAGAGATGCGCAAGATCGTCAAGGAGAATTTGCCCATCAAGCCCTTCATCCTGCCCCGCGCCGAGGCCGTGAAGCTGATGGAAGAGCGCAAGGAGAACTACAAGATCGAGCACATGGCGGATCTGGCCGATGAGACCGAGTTCAGCTTCTTCCAGCAGGGCGAGTACGTGGATATGTGCATCGGACCCCACCTGACCTACACCAAGGCGCTGAAGGCCTTCAAGATCACCCAGCAGTCCGGCGCATACTGGAAGAACGACAAGGAAAACAAGATGCTCACCCGCATCAATGGCGTGGCCTTCCGCAATCAGGAAGAGCTGGATGCATGGGAGAAGGAGCAGCAGGAGGCCCGCGAGCGCGATCACCGCAAGATCGGCAAGGAAATGGGCCTGTTCATGACCGACGATCTGGTTGGCCGCGGCCTGCCCATGTTCCTGCCCGCAGGCTACACCGTCTGGCAGGAGCTGGAGAACTATATCAAGGAGAAGGAGCGTGCACGCGGCTACCTGCACGTTATGACTCCCTGCATCGGCACTGTGAACCTGTATAAGACCTCCGGTCACTGGGATCACTACCGTGAGAACATGTTCCCCGCCATGGAGATGGAGGGCGAGAGCTATGTTCTGCGCCCGATGAACTGCCCCCACCACATGATGATCTACGCAAATCGTCCCCATTCTTACCGTGACCTGCCCATGCGCATCGGTGAGATCGCCCACGATTTCCGTTACGAGTCCTCCGGCACCCTGAAGGGCATCGAGCGCGGCCGTCACTTCTGCCAGAACGATGCTCACCTGTTCTGCACCCCGGAGCAGATCAAGAGCGAGGTCGCAAACGTGTGCGACCTGATCTTTGAGGTGTACAAGGACTTCAACATTACCGATTACCGCTGCGTGCTGAGCCTGCGTGATCCTGCCGATAAGAAGAAGTACCACGACGATGATGCCATGTGGAACCATGCAGAGCAGGCCCTGCGCGAAGTGCTGACCGAGCTGGGCATCCACTTCACCGAGGAGATCGGCGAGGCTGCCTTCTACGGCCCCAAGCTGGACGTGAACGTCAAGCCCGCCGTGGGTGCCGAGTACACCCTGTCCACCTGCCAGCTGGACTTCTGCCTGCCCGCAAAGTTCCACCTGACCTACGTGGACAAGGACGGCACCGAAAAGACCCCCGTGGTGCTGCACCGCGCCATTCTGGGCTCTCTGGACCGCTTCATGGCTTACCTGATCGAAGAGACCAAGGGCAAGTTCCCCACCTGGCTGGCTCCCACGCAGGTCAAGGTGCTGCCCGTCTCCGAAAAGACGCTGGACTACGCCGAGGGCGTGACCGAAAAGCTGGTGGAAGCCGGTGTCCGTGTTGTGCTGGACGACGACAACCAGAAGATCGGCTACAAGATCCGCGAGGCACAGCAGGTGGACCGTGTGCCCTATATGCTGGTTCTGGGTGCCAAGGAAGCCGAGGCAGGCAACATCTCGGTACGTGACCGCAAGGGCGAGACCACCACGATGGAGCTGGATGCATTCATCGCAAAGGTGACTGCCGAGATCCGCAACCGCAGCCTGTAAGCAGACACTGCAAAACACAAAGCGCCGCTTTTCCGGCAGGGGAGAGCGGCGCTTTTTTTGCTACAGCGAAACGCCAAAGGCCGCTGCTCAAATGGAAACAGCGGCCTTTGGCGTTGGATGCTTTACAAAAAGGAAATCAGGCATTTTCCTTCTGGACGCTCTTGACGGCCAGAGCCTTGGCGGGCTTCATCAGCAGCACGCACACGCCGTTGAAGAGAACGGAACCCACGATGAAGGTAATGAAGAACTGGGGCAGGTGGGTGGCCAGAGCGGTGGTGTCGATGCAGGCCACAGTCAGGTAGGCAAAGCCCACGTTGTTCAGCACCTTGGGTGCGTAGGGGTGCAGGATGATGAGGATGAACAGCACCACGGCCAGCGGGATGAGGAAGCCGAAGAAGCCGCCCAGCACCGGGGTCAGGGCCGTGATGGAAAGCAGAGCGATCACGGTGAGGATCAGGCCTACAAGACCACCCAGCTCAACGGTGACGAAGCGATCCTTCACATCGCCTTCCAGCGTGAACATCATGATATTGCTCAGGAAGATCAGCCAGCTGTACTCCAGACCGGTCACATGGATGATGGCATTGGCGATCAGGATCCACACCAGAAGCATCAGGCGGAAATACAGCAGAAAGCGCTTGGTAACGGCTTCATTCATGATAAAATACCTCTTTCTTGGTCGTATTGGAAAGATTTGCTTTCACTAAAAGACGCTTTTTGACAGGTAAAACCTGCAATGATATCGCCATTATACAATATTTATATGGCAAAAACAATACTTTTGCAAGAATAAATTGCATATTTTGGAAATTTTGACTTGCAGAAGGTCGGCAACCTCGCCCTCTCCGTCATTGCTTGCGCAATGCCACCTCTCCCAAAGTGAGAGGCCTTGGCAATCCACGCAAAGTATGCGGTTCCGCCAGAGGCTCCCCCTTTGAGGAAAGACTTCCCCCGCGCCGGGGGAAGATGTCGTGCAGCGACAAAAGGGGGAATCTGGCGCGTTAGCGCCTGAGAGGGCGAGCACGGTAAAAATAAGCTGGAATAATGGCACAGCGGAGCCATTTCAAATTGTTTTTCTGTCCAAAATGGAGTATAATGAGACAATAAATATTCTGCCGCAGTTGCGGCCTGAACAGGGGGAGGAACCTTATATGAACAAACCGGTACTGGTGGTCATGGCGGCTGGCATGGGCAGCCGCTACGGCGGCATGAAGCAGATCGACCCGGTGGGGCCGAACGGTCAGGTGATCGTGGATTATTCCCTTTACGATGCCCGCCGCGCAGGCTTTGAGACGGTGATCTTTGTTATCAAGCATGAGATCGAGGATGCTTTCAAGGCAGCGATCGGCGAGCGTGTATCCAAGGCCATGAACGTGAAATATGCCTTCCAGCAGCTGGATGAGCTGCCCGCAGGCTTTGCCGTGCCGGAGGGCCGTGTCAAGCCCTGGGGCACCTGCCACGCCGTTCTGGCTGCAAAGGACCTCATCGACGGCCCGTTTGCAGTCATCAATGCCGATGATTATTACGGCCCGGAGGCCTTCCGGGTGATGTATGATTATCTGTCCACCCACGAGGACGGCAGCTATTACGATTACTGCATGGTAAGCTACCTGCTCCGGAACACTGTCTCCGAGAATGGCAGCGTGGCCCGCGGCGTATGCGTGACCGAACCCGACGGCACCCTGCACAGTGTGACCGAACGCACCCGCATTGAAACGTACGAAAACGGCGTACACTTCACCGAGGACGGCGGTGCAAGCTGGACCGACCTGCCCGGCGATACCCCGGTGAGTATGAACCTGTGGGGCTTTGGCAAAAGCTTTCTGGACGAAGCCGAGCAGCGCTTTGCGGGCTGGCTGACCGAAAATCTGCCTAAAAACCCGCTCAAGTGTGAGTATTTCCTGCCGCTGGTGGTCACGGAGCTGATCGAAGAGGGCAAGGCAAAAATTCAGGTGCTGCGCAGCACGGATAAATGGTACGGCGTTACCTACCGTGAGGACAAGCCGCTGGTGGTGGAAGCCATCGCCCGCAAAACGGCAGGGGGCCAGTACCCGGAGAATTTGTGGGCATAAACTAAAAAAGAGACGGCTGATCGTTCAAATCGGCCGTCTCTTTTTCTTTAGTCACTTATTTCGTCTGGGGGGGGGTAAGAGCTGCATCCTCACAGGAGAAGATCCAGATGGTCTCATCAATGTGCGTTCCGCTCTTGGAATAGGGTGTCACCTTGACGCAGAAGGTGGTGCCGTCGGTCTTTTTATAGGTGCGCTCCACGATGTCACCGGTCAAGACCTTGCTGCGGATATAGTTGTAATCCAGCAGGTCTGCCAGACTCTCGCGGCAGGCGGGCTCCACCAGCGTATCACGGTACTGCTGCAGAACGGCGATATAAGAGCCGCCGGAGGCATCCAGAATTTTCTGGAAATAGTCCGGGACGATCACGCCGCGCATACGGTCGGTCTTCAGATCCACAACGAACACGCTCTGGTACTTGGGGGCAAGGACCCGCAGGAAATGTTCGGCATCCCGCTTTTCGGTCAGGGTCTGCTCCAGCTTCTCGTTCAGGCCCCGCAGCTGGCGCTCCTGGCCGTTGCGGGCGTAATAGGCCTGCTTGTCCTGCCGCATGGCAGCTTCGGCCTGATTCATGGCATCGTCCAGCCGGTGCAGGTCGTTGGTGTTCTGGATGCCCACCGAGATCTCGTACTCCTTCTCGCGCAGGAAAGCACGCATCCTGTCCACAGACACCCACACACTGTAGGGCGGCTGGTTCGGGGTGAGGATCACGAATTCGTCACCGCCGATGCGGTAGATGCGGCTGGAAGCAAAGAACTTGCGGGCCGCATTGGAAATGCAGCAGAGCATGGCATCGCCGCTGCGGTGGCCCAGATGGTTGTTGATCTCGTGCAGGCCCACCACGTCGATGTAGGTGCACACCATGGAGTCGTATTCGCTGGACTGCAGCGTCCGCAGATCGGTCTCAAAGAGGCTGCGGTTCAGCAGGCCGGTTAGGGTGTCGTGGCTGTAGGAGAAGTCCAGCTCCTCGCTGAGATGGTCGGCCTGTGCATCCTCACGCACCACCACGGTGGCCCAGGGGTTCTGGGCGCAGCAGTTGCGGCAGGGCAGAAATTCCATGGTGATCCACACGAACTGACCGGACACGTTTTTGCGGAAGCGGTAGGCCTCCGGCTGCTGGGTGCTGAAAACAGCGGAGCGCAGGGTCTCCAGATCGGTCTGGTCGGTGAACATCTCCGCGTCGTCCGGGTGGATCACCTTATTCGTCACCATGCGCTCACAGTAAGCGGCAAAGTCCTCCTCAGTGTCCGAACCCGCACCGGGCAGGCGCGGGTCCCGCTTGATGACCCGGTATTCGCCGGTGGAAAGGTTCAGCAGAGAAAGCTCCAGCACATTGTCCGCAAAGATCTGGTAGGCCTGCAGCGCCAGTGCGGTCTGCTCGCTGTTGGAGATGGGAACCCGGCGGTCACGGCGCATCAGGTCGCGGCGCATATCCCAGTAATCCTCGCTGTTGGGCTGGGCCAGCAGGGCCTCGGCGTTCTCCACCGGCATGGGCTTGTAGAAATAATAGCCCTGCGTATACAGGCAGTCGGCGGCCTGCAGCATGGAGACCTGCTCCGGCGTTTCCACGCCTTCGGCGATGATGGGCAGATTCAGGCGGTGGGCCATATCCACCACCGATTCCACGATCTGCACGCCCTTGCTGCGGTTTTGCTGGTTCATGTCGATGAGCTTCATGTCCAGCTTGATGGCATCCACGTTGGTGTCCTTGAGCATATTCAGCGAAGAATAGCCGCTGCCAAAGTCGTCCATCATCACAGAGAAACCTTTGCGGTGCAGGCCCTGGATGGTGTTTTCCATCAGAGAAGCGTTTTCGGCCAGCATGGTCTCGGTGATCTCGGCCAGCAGGAGCTTGGGCTCCAGCTGATACTTTTCCACAAGGTTGGAGAAGATCTGCGGCACATCCAGATTGACGATATCCACCACAGAAACGTTCACAGATACAGGCACAAGATTGCTGCCGCTCTCCTGCCACTTGTGCAGGGTCTTGCAGACAGACTCCCAGATGTACTGATCCAGCTGGGTCACAAGGCCGGTGCTTTCCAGCAGGGGCATGAACTCGGCCGGGGGCACGCAGCCGCGGGTGGGATGGTTCCAGCGCACCAGTGCTTCCATGCCCACGATGGCGCGGGTCATGCTGTTGCACTTGGGCTGCAGAAAGAAGCAGAACTCGTGATTTTTCAGGGCGAGCTCCAGCTCGCTCAGCAGCTGACGCTGCTTCTTGAGACGGCTGAGCATGGCCGGAGTAAAGCGGTGCATCCCGCCTACGGCCGGGCTGGGGTCTACCGATGCGATCTGTGCATAGCTGCACAGGGTTTGTGCGTCAGCATCTGGATGCTCGGCCACAGGGCACACACCAAAAGACAAGAAGGAGGTAACGCCCTGCCTGTAGTCGTTCACGCAGGTCTGCAGATGGCTGATGATGGCCAGCTGCTGTTCTTTGTCATCCGGCAGGCAGAGCACAAAATCGTCGCTGCCGAGGTAGCCCACCGGAGAACCGGTCGCCTTGCTGTGCTCCAGCAGAAGGGCTGTAAGAGACAGCAGCAGGCTGTGCGCCTGCTGAGAACCGTACAGCTCGGTATACAGTTTAAAATGCTCGATATCGATGGCGGCAACACACCAGTTCTCGCCTTTGTGCTGCGCCAGAAACTCCTGCAGCTGCTGCAGGAAGTCGTCTTTGCGAGCGATCTGTGCAAGTGCATCGGGTTGCGGTGCGCCGACATTTTCATTCAACTTCAGTTCTTCGAACATGATAAATCCCTCGCTGTTGGATGTTTTCGACAAAATGTGGCATTCTATAAAACAGTATAGCACGATTTTAAACCTTTGAAAATAGATATTTAAAACTTTGCGGCAAAAAAGAACGGAACGCCGGACGGGTCCGGAAGGCGGGGCATAAAAAGACCGCTGCATTCCTGTGCAGCGGTCTTTTGGGCAGCGGTCTCAGGCATCCTTGCGGGTGTCGGAGCCGTTTTTCTTCGGTTCTTCTTCAGGGCTTTCCCGGCGGGCAAGACCAAGGCGCAGGGCCTTGAGGGTGGTCTTTTTTACGCCATGCTTCAGGCCGGGGAAGGCGCGCAGCATACGGCGCGGGCCAACGATGCGGGGGGTGCGCAGCAGCTGGGCCTGCATTTCATCGCTGCGGGCCTGCAGCTCCTCGGCCAGCTGTTCCAGACGCAGCAGCTCGGCAGCGCGCTCTATCGTGCCCTTGGCGGCCAGCTGTGCAGCCTTGGCGGCTTCGGCCGTGTTGAGCTTGGCGATCTCGGAAGCATGCTTTGCCGCCTCGCGGGCCTCAGCGGTCTTGGCACGGACGGCGGCCAGCGTTTCACGCAGGGCACGCTTTTCCGGTGCGGCTTCGCGGGCCTCGGCGGCGGCAAGCTTGAACTGCAGGCGCTGCTCGTCCAGCTTCTGGTCGGCGTTCAGGGTGGTGGTGCCCAGCAGCTGGGTCATGGCATCGCTGACGGCATGGATACTGTCAGCCAGCTGCTCCATGGCATCCAGCGTCTTGGCCAGACCGGAGGCGGCAAAGGCCGTAACGACTACGTCTGCCGCGTAGACTGCATAGAGCACACACATAACGACAAAGCCCACAAAGGGCGGGACCATATCCACAAGACCGGCGACGACCGGGTGGACGATGCGCATGACCACCAGCGTGCCCACGCCCCACAGCAGGCTGAATTCCAGACAGATGTAGCCGCCAATGTTGAAGGGAAAGTCGCTGTAGTCCCACCAGCGGGTGTGATAGAGCTTATACAGTGCCCAGCCGCCTACCAGTTCCAGCGCACTGGGCAGGATGACACCGCCGATGTACAGCAGCAGGACGCTGCCCTGCAGAGGGGTCAGGGCGAACAGCACGATGACCATGCCGAAGCCGTAAATGGGGCACACCGGGCCGTTGAGAAAGCCGCGGTTCACCAGCTGACCGGTGGTGGCGGCGGCAAAGATGACCTCCAGACACCAGCCGGTGCAGGAATAAATGAGGAAGAAGGCCAGCACATGATACAGCGAAAAGCCGCATACTGTGGTGGTCGTGAGAAAGTTGAGCATAAAACACCTCCTGTGAGAATCATGCTGCTGTGCAGGTCAGTTCTGCTTTTGTACGATCTTGTATTCATCGCCCGGCTCAAAGAACGGGCAGGCGGCTGTGCTGCGGGAAAGATAGCGGGCCATCTCGTCCTCGTCCAGACAGCCGCCCTGAGCACAGTACCAGCTGCCATACTCATCCTGCACATTGTTCAGGCAGATCTCGCAGGGGTCATTCATTGTCTTCGCCTTCCTGTGCAGTCTTGGCAGCAGCCTCGGCCTCGGCGGCTTCGCGGGCCTGACGCTTGAGGATCTTCGGCTCGATCCATGTCACGCTGGCGGGGTCCGGGTCCTTGCGGGCGATCAGGGCCTTGATCTTGATGCCCATTTCGGTGAACATGCCCTCGTGTTCGGTGCGGATGTTCCACTCCGGCTCGTTCTCATGGAGGTCAAAGGTCATCCACTCGATGTCGTAGCCGGAAGCGGGGAAGTATTCCAGACTGTCGCGGAACAGATCATCGTCGTCGGTCTTGAAGTAGATCTCGCCGCCGTCCTTGAGGAACTCACGGTAGTTGATGAGCTGGCGCGGGTAGGTGAGGCGGTGCTTGTGGGAAGAGCCGTTCTTGCTCCACGGGTTGCAGAAGTTGATGTAGATGCGGCTGACCGTATCCTCGGCGGTAATGACCCCCTTGATGCGCTCGATGTCGGTGCTCATGATCTTCACATTGTCGATGGGGCGGCCTGCAGCCTGATAGGCGGCTTCGATCTTGCGCTTGGCGAGGATGAGCACCTTATCGGTGATATCGATGCCCAGATAGTTGTTTTCCGGGTGGGCGCAGGCCAGCTGGGAGATGAAGCCGCCCTTGCCGCAGCCCAGTTCCAGCACAAAGGGCTGCTCCGGGCGGGCAT
>OGQN01002616.1_pt1 | contig 12682 bp, 8 predicted proteins | sample 1553231 | NCBI WGS metagenome assembly OGQN01 (sample SAMEA2579950, study PRJEB22360) | human gut metagenome | biome: human gut; feature: human-associated habitat; material: faeces | place: Denmark | collected 2008/2010 | reverse complement strand
CCTCGGCAGCAAAACGGGAAGGGCTTCCATTAGGATAGTATTCCACGGAAAAGGAACGCAGTTCCATCTCATAATCCAAATGATAGGAAACGCCATTCATGTCAAAAGCCTCACGTGCCGGTTCTCCTTTATAAAGAGGAATACGCAATGTCCGGGTATCACTGCTTCCAAAGAATCCGGCGAAAAGTGCCAGCCATAATCCTGCATGGTTCAGCAGGAAACGCCAACGGGCAGTCTTTCGATGGTAATAAGCATGAAAAGTAATCATTGCTAAATTGCTTAAAAGCAAAAAGAGAATGGCAATGAATATCCAAGAAGTCATAAAATTATAACAGCCCAACAAAGCCCAAACACCGGTGCGCATAGCAGCTTCCACATCAGACAACTGAGGAAATAATCCAATAATCAGACTACCTGCTATGAGCAGGAAAATAGATAAAATACTTGTTTGAGGGGAGTAAAGGAAGCGTGTAAAAGCCGATTTTCTACTTTCCTTATATAATTTCCACAATAAGAACAGCCAAATAACCGCAAAAACAATATTCAGCGGAAATGCCACAAACGACAATGGAAAATTTCCCATTAACAGTTGTATGATAGCAGCCAGTGATAGATAGCCCGTTACGTACACATATCGCATATTCGTGTTCCTTTTTGTTATCCGGCTACAAAGTAACGAAATAAAAATGAATTAACATATAAATTTCTTATGAATTTGTAACAGTTACAAGATAATAATCGGACAAAAGGAAGGATTTACTTCAAAAAGCCGGAGAGGTGCTTCAAAAAAAGAACTTGATTCTGTCACCGTGTGTTGTCTCCTCCGGTTTTCAACCTCTGCATACGTTTTAAACTCCCTAAGTCGTTTCATTAGCCGGACTAAGCGTTTTCATCCTTTCTATTATGCCTGTCTGTCAATCGGATTACTACAGTCTACGGCAATGGACTATACAGTCTACGGTAACGGACTATACAGTCCACCGCAACGGACTGTACGGTCCACTGTCGGAGACTGTAATAATCTTCCGTTTAAAAGGCCTTAGCCACCCCTAAGAAACGGCTTATTCTTCCCTTTGTTGGTGATATGATATGTTAAGTGTTCAAACTATTCCCCCAAAATACAAAACCACGCATCATACCTGTCATGAACATAATCCGTTGCTCTCGGCGGCTTGAGTTAAACCTTTCACCATAAACACCTGTAAAACAACAAATTAACCCCATGACACGTGTGAAACGTGGTTCTTACTTATTAATATCTCAGTACTATTATGCTGTTTGTCTACAATTTTACTTTCTTCTTTGCCCCTTTAGATTCGTTATGCAAACGATCGAGAGCCGTCACAACATAGTTGTATTTTGTCTTGCCGTTTTCATAAGGCAATTTATAATAAGTATCACGCGTGATAGCAACAATATGAGAAGGGTCCTCCAGATTCACTTTTTCTTTTTTATCAAAACGATAAACCACATATTGCACAGCCTTATCCATTTCCGTTTTCGCCTTTGGTGCCTGCCAGAAAAGCAACAATCCATCCTGTGTCCAAACATCTTTCACTTTCTTTACTTTATCAGGAGCCTTATCATCCATAAATGGCGATGTAGGCGGCAAAGCCGGATAACGGTGGTAATCTTTTACAAGCATGGTGCGATAGTTTCCTGCATTATCCACCACAGCCGAAGCATACCACTGACAACTTCCCTGCACAGTAGGCAAAGCACGTTGGAGTTTCATCTTAGCCGGCATCTGATTGATAAGCGGATTATGGAGGTCGGGCTTATTCACCGTACGCATCACATCCTGACCAATATACAAAGGACGGGCGGAAGCATTCTTCGCCCACCAACGGATCAATGTATCATAATCGGCAGCCGGATGACCGATTTCCCAATAAACTTGAGGAATATTATAGTCCACCCAACCATTGTTCACCCACATCAACACATCAGCATACAAGTCGTCATAATTTTGCAAACCACGTGTGTTGCTGCCATTGGGGTCACTCTTCACATTACGATAAATTCCAAAAGGAGAAATTCCAAACTTCACCCACGGCTTGCACTCGCGCACCGTCTCATGGATTTCCTTTATCAACACATTCACGTTGTCACGTCGCCAATCGGCTTTATTACTGTATCCGCGACCATACTGTGCAAAACTGATATTGTCGGGAAAATCCTCTCCCGGATTAGGATAAGGATAAAAATAATCATCCATATGAATGGCATCCACATCATAACGGGTAACAATATCGCGTACAATCTTACAAATATATTTACGATTCTCAGGTAATGCCGGATCAAAATACAATTGTCCGGCATAAGTCACAAAACGTTCAGGGTTCCTGTTGTAAGGATGAATGGGCGACAAGGCTACCGTTCCCTTTGTTTTGGCACGATAAGGATTTATCCAGGCATGAAACTCCATTCCACGCTTATGACATTCATCTATCATAAACTGCATAGGGTCCCAATAAGGTGACGGTACCCTGCCCTGCACCCCGGTAAGGAAGCGGCTCCACGGCTCGTAAGATGATTTATACAAGGCATCTGCTTCAGCACGCACCTGAAAAATAATAGCATTAATACCAGCTTCTTGTAAGCTGTTCAGTTGTCTGATTAATAACTGCTGCATCTTCTCTGCAGGCATTCCTTGAAACTGCCCATTTACACATTGAATCCATGCACCCCGAAATTCACGCTTAGGATAACGTGACCTGGCATTGACCGCCGATGTCAGAAGGAGCGTTATCAATAAAAGAAAAATCGTTTTTGCTCTCATTTTAAGTCTTCGCTATTTTAATAGTTTTCGCAGACAAAGATAAAGATAAAATATGAAACAGCGAGATAACGACAGGCAAAATAAAGATTTCATGCCTCTATCTTCAAATAAATCAATACGAACCCTTGGAGGATAATTTTAATTCTGTAAATTTACAACATCTTAGTATTCCTAAATAAACACCAGACCTACAGCATCCACAACATGATAAAAACAGCTTGAACTAAAGTTTAAACAAGAGTCAGGAACCGGCAAATAAGAGACTACATCAGCCAGTTCAGCACTGTTGCCACAGGTTTCATCATAATCTTTTGGAGAAGTGACCTAATTACCCCAAAACACCCGTCAGAAGAAAACTACTGAAAAATTTCTATAGAACAACATTTTTTCACCCTACGGAATGAAACGTATCCGAGCAGGATTGACTATCTTTGCATATCCAACTAAATGCAAAAAGAATGTCAGAAAGTAATTATATATCTATCAAAGGAGCCAAGGTCAACAACCTCAAAAACATTGATGTGGATATTCCCCGCAATAAACTGGTAGTCATTACAGGCTTATCCGGTTCCGGAAAATCATCATTGGCTTTTGACACGTTATACGCCGAAGGCCAGCGTCGCTATGTGGAAAGCTTATCATCTTACGCCCGCCAGTTTTTGGGCAGAATGAGCAAACCGGAATGTGATTTTATCAAAGGAATTCCCCCTGCCATTGCCATCGAACAGAAAGTAAACAGTCGCAACCCGCGTTCCACCGTAGGAACCTCGACCGAAATATATGAATATCTGCGATTGCTGTACGCACGTGTGGGGAAAACATACTCCCCCATCAGCGGACAAGTGGTGAAGAAACACAGTGCGGAAGACATCGTGAATTGTATGCTTTCTTTTCCCAAAGGGACTAAATATACCGTGCTCGCTCCACTACTGCCACGCGAAGGACGCAGCATTGCCGAACAACTGGACATTGACTTAAAACAGGGATTTACGCGCGTGGAAGTGAACCGCGAGGTTATGCGTATCGAGGACTTCCTGCAACAAGTGCCGGCCGAAGGAAAACAACAAAATATCTACTTACTGATAGACCGTATGACGGCCGATGACAGCAAAGACAGCATCAGCCGACTGACCGACTCGGCCGAAACAGCCATGTATGAAGGTGACGGAGCCTGCATGCTCCGCTTTTATTCATCGGACGGCAGCACACAACTTTTTTCCTTCAGCACGAAGTTTGAAGCAGACGGTATTACCTTTGAGGAACCCAACGACCAAATGTTTTCTTTCAACTCCCCCATTGGTGCCTGCCCCAATTGCGAAGGCTTCGGCAAGGTAATCGGAATAGACGAACACCTTGTCATCCCCAATCGCGCTCTGAGTGTATATGACGGAGCTGTGATTTGTTGGCGTGGCGAAAAGATGGGCGAGTGGCTGAAAGAATTCATCCGTGAAGCCCCGAAACACGATTTCCCCATCTTTACTCCTTATTATGAACTGACGCAAGAGCAGAAAGACTACTTGTGGCATGGTCCAAAAGAGAAAGCCTGCATAGACTCATTCTTTAAAATGCTGGAAGAGAATCAATATAAAATTCAGTATCGTGTGATGTTGGCACGTTACCGCGGAAAGACTCTTTGCCCCATGTGCCACGGAACCAGACTGAAAAAAGAAGCCGGATATGTAAAAGTAGGCGGACGCTCTATATCCGAATTGGTAGATTTACCCATTCATGACCTAAAGGAATTCTTCCGCACATTAGAATTGGATACACACGATACTGCTATAGCCAAACGTATACTGACAGAGATTAATAACCGAATCAACTTCCTGATGGATGTCGGTTTAGGCTACCTCACATTAAACCGCCTTAGCAATACATTGTCGGGTGGTGAAAGCCAACGTATCAACTTGGCAACTTCCCTGGGAAGCAGCCTTGTAGGATCGCTTTATATATTGGATGAACCAAGTATCGGACTTCATAGTCGCGATACCGAACGCCTTATTAAAGTATTACGCCAATTACAAGAACTGGGAAATACCGTCGTAGTGGTAGAGCATGATGAGGAAATCATCCGTGCCGCCGACTACATTATAGATATCGGTCCCAAAGCCGGACGCTTGGGAGGGGAAATCGTCTATCAGGGAGACATGAAAGACTTGAAAAAAAACAGTAACAGCTATACGGTTCGTTATTTACTTGGAGAAGAAACCATCGAAATACCCCAATCACACCGCCCCTGGAATAATTATATCGAAATAAAAGGAGCCAGAGAAAACAATCTGAAAGGAGTGGATGTACGTTTCCCTCTAAATATAATGACAGTAGTTACAGGTGTCAGCGGTTCGGGAAAGAGCACATTGGTGCGTGATGTTTTCTATAAAGCGCTGAAACGGGAATACAGTGAAAGCAGTGAGCGACCGGGAGAATTCGTTTCTATCAGCGGTGACATACAGATGGTTAAGGACATTGAGTTTGTCGATCAAAATCCAATCGGGAAGTCATCACGCAGCAACCCGGTGACTTATGTAAAAGCATACGACGAAATCCGTAAACTTTACGCAGAGCAACCCTTGGCCAAACAAATGGGTTACACAGCCGGATACTTTTCATTCAACACCGAAGGAGGACGTTGTGAAGAATGCAAAGGCGACGGAACGGTTACGGTGGAGATGCAGTTTATGGCCGACTTGGTGCTGGAATGTGAATCTTGTCACGGCAAGCGCTTTAAAAGCGATACTTTGGAAGTGAAATTCCAAGATAAGAATATATATGATATACTGGAAATGACCGTGAATCAAGCTATAGAATTCTTTACCGAACACGGACAAAAAAAGATTGTGAAGAAACTCACTCCGCTGCAAGACGTGGGATTGGGATATATTAAATTGGGACAATCTTCGTCTACACTGTCCGGTGGTGAGAACCAACGTGTGAAACTGGCCTATTTCCTAAGTGTGGAAAAGACACAGCCTACTATTTTTGTCTTTGACGAACCCACTACCGGTTTGCATTTCCATGATATCAAGAAGTTGTTGGAAGCTTTTGACGCGCTTATCAGCAGGGGACATACCATCGTTATCATCGAACATAATCTGGACGTAATAAAATGCGCCGATTATGTCATCGACCTTGGACCGGAAGGTGGAAAAATGGGTGGTAATCTGGTCGTTGCCGGCACACCGGAAGAAATAGCCCAATGTGCAGCCTCTTATACCGGACAGTTCTTAAAAGAGAAATATTTATAATCTTAAATAAATAAACAATGAAAAAACTACTTTATTTATCCATGTTCCTATGGCTTGTTCTCACAGGATGCACACAGGAAAAAAAGGAATTTACCGTTTTGCAATGGAATATCTGGCAAGAAGGGACCATGGTTCCCGGCGGTTATGAGGCTATTGTCGATGAAATTATTCGTCTTCGCCCCGATTTTGTAACCCTCAGTGAAGTGCGTAATTATAATAACACCAATTTTACAGCACGCCTCACCCGGTCGCTGAAAGAAAAAGGAGAAACTTATTATTCCTTCTATACATACGATACCGGTTTACTTAGCCGCTATCCGATTACCGACTCACTGACTGTCTTCCCCGAAAACGGTGACCACGGAAGTATTTACCGTTTGACAACCGACATGAATGGAAAGAAAATGGCCGTTTATACCTCTCATCTGGATTATCTGGATGATGCATATTATAATGTACGTGGATATGACGGTTCTACTTGGGAAGAAATTCCTATTCCCACTACAGTTGAAGAAGTTCTGGAAAGAAATGTCGCGTCACAACGTGATGATGCCATCAAGATGTTTATCGAGCAGGCAAAGAAAGACCGGGAAGCCGGATATACCATTATTTTGGGTGGTGATTTCAATGAACCCTCGCACCAGGATTGGACAGAAGAAACCAAGAACCTTTACGACCACCACGGATTAGTAATTCCTTGGACAGTGCCCGTCTTGCTGGATGAAGCCGGTTTCGTTGATGCTTACCGTTCTTTCTATCCCAATGTGCTTGACTATCCCGGCTTTACTTATCCTTCTGACAATCCGGCCAAACCTGCCGAAAAAATCACTTGGGCACCCAAAGCCGATGAACGCGACCGTATCGACTATATTTGGTTCTATCCCGAAAAAGGGCTGACCGTGAAAGATGCAGCAATCTTTGGTCCTAAAGGTTCTATTGTACGTTCTCAGCGTGTACAGGAAACTTCAAAAGATAAATTCATCGAACCGCAGAATGTATGGCCGACAGACCATAAAGGTGTTTTAGTGACATTCCAATACTAATATATTAACTACCTAAAAAATTATCTTATGATTAAGCAGACTTATAAAAAATGGATTGCTGCTTGCACCGTGACGAGCTCATTGCTGTTGGGTGCTTGTACTTCCACTCCTCCCTCTGTCAGAGACGTTTCTATCGTCCCGCTGCCAAACAATGTTCAACAAGACAGCAGCGCATTCGTTCTTCCTAAAAGTTGCACCATCGGCATCACTGATTCCCGGCTGGCTCCGGCTGCCGAATATCTGACAGGAATACTTTCTCCTTCCACCGGATATAACATAAAAGTACAAGACGGAGAAGGAACCATCACCCTCTCATTGGGGGAAGTTGAAGGCAAAGAGGGTGCATACCAATTAAAAACCGACACTAAGGAAACTCTTATGGTGGAGTTATTGCCGGAATTGAATCTTTACGCCAATTATTCCCTCCTCAAATTGAATCCAAACAAATAGTGGACGGTGTAGATTGGGCTATTCCGAGTGTGGAAATCAATGATGCCCCCCGCTTTACTTGGCGAGGCATCATGCTGGATGTTTCACGCCATTTCTATTCCAAAGATGAAGTAAAAGAACTGTTGGATGTAATGGCACTTTATAAGATGAATAAGTTCCACTGGCATCTCACCGACGACCAGGGTTGGCGTATCGAAATAAAGAAATATCCTTTGCTGACCGAAAAAGGTGCTTGGCGCAAATTCAATTCTCATGACAAAGAATGCATCCGCCAATCAAAGGTGAACGATAATCCTGACATGGCTATTCCCGAAAGCAAGATTCGCATTGTAGAAGGTGATACACTGTATGGCGGTTATTATACTCAGGAAGATATCAAAGAGGTGATTGCATACGCTAAAGTACGTGGTATTGACATTGTTCCCGAAATAGATATGCCGGGACATATGCTGGCTGCCATAAGCAATTATGAAGGGGTATCTTGTTTCGATGAAACCGGTTGGGGAACCACCTTCTCCTCTCCCGTTTGTCCCGGAAAAGACTCGGCAATAGAATTTTGCAAGAATGTATATAGCGAACTCATCGAACTCTTCCCTTACAAATATGTACATATCGGTGGTGATGAAGTAGAAAAAACCAACTGGAAGAAATGTCCCGACTGTCAAAAACGTATGCGTGACAATAAGCTGAAGACTGAAGAAGAACTACAATCATGGTTCATTCATGATATGGAAAAATTCTTTAACGATAAAGGAAAAGAAATGATCGGTTGGGATGAAATTATCGAAGGCGGACTTTCAAAAACAGCAACTGTCATGTGGTGGCGCAGTTGGGCTAAGAATGCTCCTTCTAAAACAACAGGACAAGGAAATCCTATCATTTTCACTCCTAACGGACAGTTCTATCTAGACTATCAGGAAGATAAGAATTCAGTAGCCAATATTTATAATTATGATCCGATGAGCGAAATTCAAAACGCTGAAATGCAACCGTTAGTATTAGGTGTGCAAGGTAATGTTTGGTGCGAATGGATTCCTTCACGTGAACGTATGCAATATATGGCAATTCCTCGTCTGTTGGCTATCGCCGAATTGGGTTGGAGCAATCCTTCACAGAAAGACTGGAATGCATTTGCCCGGCGTCTTGCCAACCAATTTGAACGCCTCAACATTATGAATATCAATTACCGTATTCCTGATTTGGAGGGTTTTAACAAGACAAATGCCTTTATCGGTGAAGGTATTGTCAACATCACCTGTCTCGACCCAAGTGCTGAAATACACTATACCACAGACGGTTCTGTTCCCACTTTGCAGTCGCCTAAGTATGACGGTCCGGTAAAAGTAACTGAAACAACTGATTTCACATTCCGCACATTCCGCCCGAACGGTAAACCGGGAGATATCACCACCACTCGTTTTATCAAGAGCGAGTATACTCCGGCCGTTACAGCTGCACCATCCAATCCCGGATTGAAAGCTACTTGGCATGAGTTCAAAGGAAATAAATGTACCGAAATTGAAAAGGCACCGGTAAATGGAAATTATTCTATCGAAGATGTAATGATTCCCAAGAAAGTAAAAGGTAATATCGGTTTGATTATCAAAGGTTACATTAATGCTCCTCAGGATGATATTTATACTTTTGCACTCTTGTCGGATGATGGCAGTACGTTAGTGATTGATGGCGAACAAGTAATTGATAATGACGGTCCTCATGGTCCTCGTGAAGTAGTAGGCCAAAAAGCTTTAGCTAAAGGATATCACCCGATTGAAATTCGTTACTTTGATCAAAACGGCGGTCAACTGAAAATGAAAGTTAGTGGAAATGATGGTAAAGAGATTCCGTTCACTCATTTATATGCCCACTAAATAAAGAAAAAAGAGAAACAAGCTCTGAGAATTTATCATTTACGGTAGGGAAGGTTTAAACCCCATCCCTACCGTATTTTTTTACTTCATACCTTTAAAAATAAAGACCGAATCCTATTTTGAATCCCAATTTGCTGTATTCAGAAGTATGATTAAAACTCAAATCATAATATACAGCAGGTTCTACTGTCAGATTTCGTCCTAAAAAGAATGCATAGCCCACTTCCGGTGTCAGGCAAACAAGATTTTTCTTATAATCCCCACTAGAAAGATGTTTGTAAGCCATTCCAAGTCCACCGTATACTCCACAGCTGGATAAATAATAGCGTCCCTGCGCGCCAATACTAGTCTCATCTGTTCCATGTTCCACATACTGTCCTTTAAAGTTTAACAATACTGCAAAGTTATCGGCTAAAAAAACACCACCTCCCAATGTAAAACCAAAGTTGGTTCCTTCATACTTACTATGAGAGAGGTCAAGTCCTGTCAGTGAGGCATTCACATACCAAACATCCTTTTCAAATTGTGCATGTGCACCCAATGTTGTTACTACCAACATCACCAAGCTGACTAAAAATTTCTTCATACAATTGTCGTTTAAGTAAATATTCTATTTTTTGTTCTCCATATTCTGACCTTCCTGTTCTCTGCGTTTCTCCTGCTTACGAAGAACAATCCAAAGCAAAGCAATAATAAGATAGGATACCCCTATAGTGACATATTTTTCTGCATTACCAATCTCCGTATTCCGCGGAATAAAATAAACAGCCATTATTGTGGTGTAAATAAATAAAGCCACAGGCAACCAGGTTGATTTCTTATATTTCCTCATATACTATACTATTTTGTTTTTTATACCAAGTTATAAATCCTATAACTGCAACCAGCGTACATATTCCTCCCAACACATAAGAGATATAGCCGGAAAGAGCCAATCCTTCGGGCGCAATGCAAATATAAGTAGAACAAACAGCTGTCATAAACAAAGCCGGCAACAGTGTGACATAATAATTCTTTTTCATGCGCACCAAATATACAGTTATCGCCCATAGAGTAAAGACAGACAATGTTTGATTACACCATGCAAAATAACGCCAAATCATATCAAATCCTGCCGCATCGCGCTGACTATATAGCAAAATACCAATAGTCACAGCAAAGATAGGAATACAAATCAATAAACGTCTTGTTATACTTTTTTGTTCCAAATGCATAAAGTCGGCAACAATCAACCGAGCTGAACGCAATGCGGTATCTCCACTGGTGATAGGCGCTGCAATCACCCCCAGCACAGCCAGCAATCCGCCAATGGTTCCTAACCATTCTTTTGTTATACGATCTACTATTATTGAAGCATTACTTTCTTCCATTCCATTCTGATGAAAGAAATAAGTGGCAGCCGCTGCCCATATCAATGCCACAATACCTTCTGTCACCATTGCTCCGTAAAAGATTGGACGGCCATACTTTTCATTCTTCATGCAACGTGCCATCAAAGGTGACTGTGTAGCATGGAAACCACTAATGGCACCACAAGCAATAGACACAAACATGATAGGAAAAATAGGCAAACCGGCAGGATGAGTATTTTGTATACCATCTGTTATTTCGGGCAGAGCCGGATGGTGCCATATCAACATAGCTAATATTCCAACTGCCATAAACAACAAAGCAATGGCAAACAATGGATAAATCTTGCCAATAATCTTATCTACCGGCAGCAGGGTAGCCAACATATAATAAATGAAAACAATAATAATCCAAAAGGTTACGTCCATATAATCGGGTGTTAGCTTGGCCAACAAACCGGCAGGTCCGGCAACAAACACAGCCCCGACCAATATCATCAGAACCACAGTAAAGCCACGCATCAACTGTTTGGTAGGAAGTCCCAGATAACGGCCGATTATTTCAGGAAGACTCTCACCGTTATGCCTTAAAGAAAGCATTCCTGATAAATAATCGTGTACAGCACCGGCAAAAATAGTTCCCAGTACAATCCATAGATAAGAGGCCGTACCGAATTTTGCTCCCATAATGGCACCGAAGATAGGACCCAGACCTGCAATATTAAGAAACTGAATCATGAAAATCTTCCAAGTGGGAAGGGGAATAAAGTCTACGCCATCCTCCATAGTCAGAGCCGGTGTTTTTTTATTTTTATCAGGACTAAACAGATGCTCTACATAGCTTCCATATAAAAAATATCCTCCTATAAGAACCAATAATGCAATAATAAAGGTTATCATATACTCTATTTAATTGTTTTATTATTGCAAAAATAACGATTTAAATGATTACTTCTTATCTTTGCAATAAAATTAAAGCGAATGCGAACACTATTTCTAACTTTATTACTGATAATACTAAAATCTTTACCTGTTATATCACAGCCCAAATACGAAATTCGCGCCACTTGGCTCACGACCTTGGGCGGAATGGACTGGCCGCGTACCAAAGCCGGAAGCGCAACAGGAATTCAACGCCAGAAAAAAGAATTATGTGATATACTCGACCGTTTGAAAGCTGCGAATTTCAATACAGTATTATTGCAAACCCGCCTACGTGGGGATATGATATATCCGTCCTCCATTGAGACCTTTGCCGAATCGCTGACGGGATATACCGGACGTAATCCGGGATATGACCCATTGGCTTTTGCTATTGAAGAATGTCACAAACGAGGCATGGAATTGCACGCTTGGATAGTGACTATCCCGGCCGGAAACACTCGGCAAGTGAAGCTGTTGGGACGAAACTCCATCGTACAAAGGAATAGAAAAATATGCAAACTATATAAAGGTAACTGGTATCTGGATCCGGGCAATCCTGAAACAAAAGAATACCTCTCTCGCATTGTGAAAGAAATCACTTCACAATATGACATAGATGGTATCCATTTCGACTATATCCGCTATCCCGAACAGGCAGATAAATTCCCTGATAAAGACACCTACCGCAGATACGGAAAAGGAAAGGAGCTGAAACAATGGCGTCGGGATAACATTACCGACATTGTACGCCGCCTTTATACTGATATCAAGTCTATCAAGCCATGGGTAAAAGTGAGTAGTTCGCCCATTGGCAAATATCGCGACACTAACCGTTATCCCTCTCGCGGCTGGAATGCTTATCATGTAGTCTATCAAGATGCACAAAGATGGTTAAAAGAAGGAATCCATGATGCCTTGTTCCCAATGATGTATTTCCAAGGAAACAATTTCTATCCCTTTGCTTTGGACTGGAAAGAGAACGACGGCAAACGTTGGATTATTCCCGGACTGGGAATTT
>OGQN01002612.1_pt1 | contig 12691 bp, 6 predicted proteins | sample 1553231 | NCBI WGS metagenome assembly OGQN01 (sample SAMEA2579950, study PRJEB22360) | human gut metagenome | biome: human gut; feature: human-associated habitat; material: faeces | place: Denmark | collected 2008/2010 | reverse complement strand
AGCTTGTCTGGCTGGTTCATGAGCCGGAGAAGTATAAGAAATACCAGGCGGAGAATGTGAAGTTTGTTCGCAATTTTAAGAAGAACACGACGATCCGCAGGGCAGCAGCTTACCGCTATGCATTGACCTCAGCCTTTATTTTTTACACCCAGGCGTTTAACTGGATCGGAATGGCAAGAAAGGGTCAGACTTTTGTAAATCTCTGGCATGGCTGCGGCTACAAGGCGAACAAGAACAACCGCAAGGTATTTTTCGACTACTGTCTGGTGCCAGGAGATGTGTTTATTGAGACGAAGAAAGAGTTCTTTGGCTGCAGTTCCAGGAAGCTTCTTGCACTTGGCTATCCGCGTTACGATCAGATGATGAAGGGAAGCGACGCCGCAAGAGCATATAAGGAAAAGCTTCTGAAAGCAGCTGACAGTGACAGGCTGATCCTGTGGATGCCTACCTACCGTCATGCAAGCAGCGAGAGACTGAATGAGGAAACGCTGAACAATGAATTTAATATCCCGATCCTGGACGATAAGGAGCGGCTTCTTGATTTTAATAATTTCTGTCGTGATAATCATGTACTTGTGGTAATTAAGAAGCATTATCTCCAGATTCCATATGACTTTGGAGAAAATGTGCTGACAAACATTGTTTACCTGGAAAATCAGGATCTGGAAGACAATGGCTTGCAGCTTTATGAGTTTATCAACTGTTCGGATGCCTTGATTTCTGACTATTCCTCTGTGGCAATTGATTATCTGCTTCTCAACAGACCTATTGGATTTACCCTGGATGACTATGATGCCTATACGGAGTCCAGAGGATGGGTATTTGAAAATCCACTGGAATACATGCCAGGAGAACATATTTACAATGTACAGCAGTTTGAACAGTTTGTTCTGGATGTCAAAAATGGAAAAGATGACTATGAGAATCAGCGTAAGGCAATTCTTGCAAAGACTCATAATGTAACAGATAATTACTGCAAACGTGTTCTGGATTATTTCAAAATTACGGTATAACAGAGAAAATACGAAAGCCTTTTTTACATGCTTCAGGATTTATCCCGCAAAAGGAGGAAGCCCCTGCAGGGGTGGTATATAACATGAAAATATGTATCTGGATAACAAAAATCTTTGATCTTGGCGGAACCAAGAGAGTGGTTTCCCTGTTGGCCAACGAGCTGGTGAAAGAGCATGAAGTGACGATCATGACTTATGAAGACCGCTTTCGTGAAGACCGCACCATGTATCATTTAAGTGAAGATATCAATGTGGATTTCATTGACAACAGCCAGTTCGTGAATAAGCATCATACCCCGGCTTTCTGCGCCCGCTATCTGGTGAAGAAGCTCAATGACAGATCTGGTATGTTTAATAAAAAAAGCCTGAATCCCATTCTTGCAGAAGCAATTTTTCCCCAAAAAACAAGAGAAAAATGGGTGGAATATTTCAATTCCCAGGATTATGACGTGATCCTTACCACAGCATCCTTAAGCCTGAGACTTGCCATGATCGCGCCCCGGCTAAAAGCCGCAACCATCGGCTGGCAGCATAACTGCTATGACGGATATCTTCATGTGAAGCCTGTCGTTTTCTGGCAGCAGGAGAACCTTCTTCAGCAGTATCTGCCAAATCTGGACCGCTACATTGTGTTAAGTGATTATGATAAGCGGGACTATATGGAGAAGCTTGGAATAGATTGTGAAGTAAAAATCAATCCCAGAAGCTTTGTCAGTGAAAAGAAGTGCGATGTGAAATCCAAACGTTTTCTCATGGCGACCCGTTTCGTATATGCCAAAGGACTGGATCTGATGATGGAATCCTTTGAAGAGTTCTGCAAAGAGGATTCGGAGTGGGAGCTTGATATCATCGGAGACGGAGATCTTTTTGACCAGATCAGGGCAGACGCGAAGAAGCGTCATCTGGAGAAGCGTGTCCATTTTGTAGGATATACCAATGAGCCTGAGAAGTATTATCTGAATTCTTCTGTTTTCCTTCTTCCATCCAGATGGGAAGGCTGGCCTATGGTGATTATGGAAGCCTTTGAGTTCGGTCTTCCGGTAATCGCTTATCATATGGGCGCCATGGATCTGATCATTGATGATGGAAAGACCGGTTTCCTTCCTGAAGCGTTTGATCCTCATAAATTTGCCCAGGCCATGCTGAAACTGGCACATGATGAAGAGCTTCGTGCCCGGATGTCTGCGAATGCCATTGCCAAGTCTGATGATTTCTCTATTGACAAGGCTGTGAAAGAATGGGACGGACTTTTTGAACGTGTAGTTGCGAAGAAGAGGGGGAAGTGACATGAAGATCACCGTGAACAACCTGAAGAAGCTGGTGAAAAAGCTGGTCCGCCCGGATGAAAATTCCGGTAAAGAAAAGGACACTTTTGAGGCTGCCTTAAAGAGAGCCAGGGATGAGGCAAAATACAATCTTACGGAGGAGCTTCGGGAGAAGTACGCGGATTTTCTTGACAGTCCCATAAAAGAAAAATGTATACTATACGAGGCATTTGGGGGCAGAGGCATGACCTGCAGCCCTCATGCCATTTTCAAGTATTTGCTGACCCAGACAGAATTTCAGGAGTATCTCCATGTCTGGGTCATTGACGATTTTTCGGATAATGAACCCTGGATGGGACTTTACAGGGATGATCCAAATGTGAAATTTATTAAATTCCAGTCTGTAGAATACAGGGAATATCTGGCTACAGCCAAATATCTGATCAATAATGTAAGCTTTCCCGGATATTTTACCAAACGTAAGGAGCAGATCTTTGTGGATACCTGGCACGGAATCCCGTTAAAAACCATTGGATTTGACATTCCGGCAGGCAAGGTGAGTGCAGGAAATACAGTAAGGAATTTCCTTGCAGCAGACTATCTGATCGCGCCCAATCATTTTATGACAGAGATTTATGAGAATGCGTTCAAAATGAAAAATCTTTATCCCGGAAAAATCCTGGAAATCGGGCAGCCCCGTAATGACAGCTATTTTCACACAGACCGGGAGGCCATATTTAAGAAGCTGCAGATGGCAGGCGTGGAGGCAGATCCAAAGAAGAAGCTGATCCTTTATGCGCCTACCTGGAAGGGCAGCAGGTATTCCAGCCCTGATACCAGCCTGGATGCCTATGAGAAGATGATCCGCACTATCGAGGAGAATGTGGATACCAGGGAGTACCAGGTGCTGGTGAAGCCTCATCAGATTGTATATTACCACATTAAAGACACAGTAGGGATAACCGGCCAGTATATTCCTGCAACCGTAGATACCAATGAGCTTCTTCGTGCTACAGATGTTCTGATTTCCGATTATTCCAGTATTTATTTTGACTATCTGGTATCGAAAAAGCCCATTTTGTTCTTTATCCCGGATCTTGCAGAATATAAAAATTACAGAGGCTTATACTTCGGAATTGATAAGCTGCCGGGTCCTGTTGCAGAAACTTATGAGCAGCTTGGAGATTATGTGAAGGATGCCGAAAGAGCCATGGAGCCATACCGGAAGGTTTACGAAAGGGAAGCAGCCTGGGCGTGTCCGCAAGATGACGGAGAGGTCTGCCGCCGCCTTGCAGACATTGTGTTCCACGGAAAAGAAGATTCCCGGTGTATAGCCTGTCAGGATGAGGCGCAGTCACCAAAGAAAAAGCTTCTGATGTATGCCGGTGATTTTTCGGAGGGAGATGACACCGAAGCATTTCTTGGACTTGCAGAGAACCTGGATTTTCAGAAATACGATGTTACCTTGCTTGTGTGCGGTGGTGGAGACGATTTTGCAGAAGAACAGATCATAGGTCTTCCTACCGGGCTTCGGATCCTTTACCGTGGTCAGCCTTTTAACGGAAAAGCGGAGGAAATCGCGAAGAATGAGCTGTTTTTGAAGGGAAAAATAAAAGATATTCCACATGCTTTTTACAAGAGAGAGGCAAGGCGCCTGTTTGGAGAGGCGAAATTCGACTGTGCAATTGACCTTACCGGGAAAAAGAGCCTGTTTTCAGTGGTGGCAAAGGAGATGGAGGGCGTTCGGTTTTTCCAATACAATGCACGTTTTGTCCGGGAAAAACAGATTGCAAAGGAGCTGGCAGGCCAGCAGGTAATCGTATCTGCCACAGAAAGCTACTTTATTGCCAGATACCAGGGAAACAATCCAGCTGTTATTACTGTGGAAGCCATTCCGGCACCGGATACAGAGAAAGTCAATTATATCTGTATGTACCAGCAGAAAGCCCAGAACGTTCTGAAAGCCTTTTGCCGTCTGGAGAAAAATACCTGTCTTTACATTACCGGAAAAGGGAAAGGGTATCAGAAGCTGAAAGCTATGGTTTCAGATCTTCACCTGGAGGGAAGGGTGATCCTTACCGGATGGCTTGAGAAACCCTTTGCATTTATGAATCTGTGCGATTATTTTATCTGTCCGGAAGGGGAAGAAGAAAGCCTGGGTACCCTTGCTGCAAAAACCATGAATATGAAGCTGCTGGCAGAAGACTGCACAACAGAGATGCCTTACAGCTTTCAGGCCAGGTCCTGGAATCAGGAACAGAGTGAGAAGCTGGATGAGCTGATAGAAGGTAAGAGGACTTCAGATGAATGAGATAGAGAAGATTTTGAAAGATAATATGGAGGATTATGAGAGCGTGAAGCGTCAGGCTCTGAAATTCATCCATGAGAATAAGAAAGAACTTTCCAAAAACTATGCCTACGCAGAGGTATGCGGGAATCCGGTGGATGCTTCCCATTTTTTCTTCCTTATAGATGAAAAAAAGCCTGGCAGTGACCTGCTTCTGGAAATGCTGGACTATGCGCTGAAGAATTATGTTTCCTCTGAGAAGGCGAGTGTTACGGCCTGCATAAAAGGCGGTTTTCATCTGGTGAAAAAAACAGGTGTGGACTATGTAAAAGAGGAAAGTCGTGAATATCTGGAGGCGCTTTCCCAGGCAGGTTACATTATCGGTAATATGGTTCTGCCAGGTTCTTTTGTGAAAAAAGAAGCACAGGTTTATTTTAATCCCATGCTGGAAATTTATGATAGGAAGTCTGTGGAGACAGCAGAGTTTCTCTCAGTTACGGCAAGGGAGCTTCTGAAAACAGATTATATCTACGCTCCGTCTAAGAGCAAAGCGAAGGAAGCATGGCTGGAAAAATGCACCCTGGGAAAAGTCTATGATGGAAATGTGATCATAGAGAAAAAGGAAGGATTAAAAGAAGGCAGAGGCAGTCTTCTGGAGTGTATCCGAAGTCAGAATGCAGTGCCTGGAATGGAGTTTTTCTCCCTTCGAAATCAGGAGGAAAGGAAGAAAGTCCTGATCCTTAGCAGCTGGAAAGCCGAGCGGGAGGCTAAGCTTGTTGTCCGAAAGCTTGCAGACAGTATGGACAGGGAAAAATATGATACGGTTATTTATAGTGGCTGGCTTGGAAGCAAGGGAGATGTGAAAGAATTTCTCGCCTTTGAAAAAGAGCTTCCAAAAGTGATGGGCGCAGGAAGGATGACTTTGAGTGAGGAAGATTTCCTGAATTACCGTATGATTGAGAAAAATCCGGCTCTTTATCTGGAAAATCCGGAAATACGAAGATATATGCGAATGCTTGCCAGAAGAGAGTGGGGCAGGCTGTTCGGCAGCAGTTCCTGGGATGTGGTGATCATGGCTGGAAGTACCGGGTATCTGCCATATTATCTGGCAGCAGAGGCACCGGCGAAAATGAAAGTTCTGGTGGATCTTGATTTTCTGCCTTACATCCATGAAAAATATCCGGCAAGATGGCGAAAAGCCCTTACTGTATTTGACCGGATATATGCTCCGGCAGATTGCCAGCAGCTGGGAGACTACGGAAAGGAAAACCGCCTTCGGATAATGCGCCTTCCGGTACTTGCTGCAGCCAGACCAGAAGAAAACCAGGTGGAAACGGTTTCCTACAATGGTGAGACTTACCTTGTGTGTGGGAAATGGAACCTGCAGGGAGAGCGTATTTCCATGAAGCTGGTACAAAAGCCGGTTCCGGGAAGTATTCTGGTAAATGGTGAGCTTGCACCAACTGCAGAGCAGAAAAAAGCTTTGGAGCAGCTGTCGAAGGAGCACAGGATTTATGTGCTGGGGGCACAGAGCGCCGCCTATAAAAGTCTTTTGCCAGAAGCAGTGATCCTGGATGGATATGTGAAAAAAGAACTGTATCTGCAGCCTGCGGCCTGGGAATTTTTTGGAGCCTTTGAGAGTTATGTAGGAAACAAGGCCTTGGAATATGATGCATTGGAAAGAATATGTAAAACTTTTGGAGTGAAGGAGGACATTCCTTGATTCGTTCAGGGAGTGTCCTTTTTCTATAAAATGGGGGGAAAGTATGAATACGAAGAATAAAACCGGGAAATTCCGGATCATTTTCCGTTTCCTGAAAGGAAATATCCGGTTTTTTGTGGGAACGCTATTATTTTCGGTGTTGTTTACAGCATGTAATGCGTTGATCCCACAGATCGTGAAATACACAGCAGACCATATTCTGGTGCTGGATGGAATTCCGGATGGTCTGAATGTGCGGCAGACACTGCTTCTGGCAGCACTTCTGGTAGCTGCTTCGGCAGTTCTTTCGGGAGTTTTTAATTACTTAAGTAAAATGTGCCTGGCAAAAGGCTCAGAGAATTTCCTGAAATCCATCCGTGACACCTTGTATCACCACACCCAGTATCTGCCTTTTTCCTGGCATGTAAAGCACCAGACCGGGGAGATCATTCAGAGATGTACCTCTGACGTGGAAGTGATCCGTAACTTTGTGTGCAGGCAGCTGCCGGAGGTGTTTCGAATCTGTTTCCTGATCGTACTGTATCTGGGAATCATGTTTTCCATGAATGTGCAGATCACACTGGCTGCGGCAGCTTTTTTCCCGGTGATCATCGGTTATTCCTGCTATTTCTATTCCAGGATCGGGAAACGTTTTCAGGATGCTGATGAGGCGGAGGGGGCACTTTCCAGTACCGTGCAGGAGAATCTGACTGGAGTTCGTGTAGTGCGTGCTTTTGGTAGAGAAAAGTATGAAATCGACCGGTTTGATGAGAAAAATAATGCCTACTCCAATTTATGGGTATATCTTGGAAAACTGATGAGCGTTTACTGGGCATCGGGAGATTTGATCACCAACCTGCAGGTGCTGGTGGTCATGGTGACTGGTGTTGTTTTTGCCGTGAATGGACGGATCACATTGGGCGAGTTTATGGCATTTATTTCCTACAATGCGTCTCTGACCTGGCCGGTGCGAAGCCTGGGAAGGATTATTTCAGATATGAGTAAGGCTGGGGTTTCCATGGAGCGTGTGGCTTATATTCTGGAGGCTGAGGAAGAGGATGCTGCTGTAAAGTGTGAAGCTAAGTCTACAGACAGAAATGAAAATGCAGAGAATATTGTGAAAAAGAAGAAGGCAGGACAGAGTGAGGCAACTCTGGATTATAAGATTCCTGCGCGGACAGCAGAGCGAACGAGTGAGGATTCCGAAAATAAAGGCTGTGGAGAAAAGCAGACTTTGGGACATATCATTGGAATGAAACCTGCCATGGATGGCGATATCTGCTTCCGCGATGTATCTTTCAGTTATTCCCCAGACCACCCGGTCCTGAAAAATATCAATTTCACAATCCCATCCGGAAGCACCTTTGCAATCCTTGGCACAACCGGAAGTGGAAAATCAACTCTGGTTCATTTACTGAACCGTTTATATGATCTGCCGGAAGACTGCGGCAGTATTACCATTGGTGGTACAGACATTCGTGACATTGACCGTCAGTACCTGCGCCAGAACATCGGAATGGTACTCCAGGAACCGTTCCTTTTCTCCAGAACCATCCGTGAGAATATTGGCATCACAAAGGAGAAGCTTCTGGATGAAGAAATCCGCCATGCAGCGGAGATTGCCTGTGTAGATGAGTCAATTCTTCATTTTGCAGACGGATATGACACCATCGTAGGTGAGCGTGGCGTCACTTTGTCCGGTGGACAGAAGCAGCGTGTTGCAATTGCCAGAATGCTGATGAAAGAAGCTCCGATCCTGGTATTTGACGATTCCCTATCCGCAGTAGATACGGAGACAGACAACAAGATCCGCAAAGAACTGAAAAAAGAGATGGAGAAAGCAACGGTTATTATGATTTCCCACCGGATCACATCTCTTATGCAGGCTGACTGTATTATTGTGATGGACAAGGGAGTAATCCAGCAGATGGGTACCCATGAGGAACTGATCCACCAGGAGGGACCATACAAAGACATTTATGAGATCCAGATGAACAGTGACATCCGTCTCATGGAAGGAGGTGCAGCATGCGAATAGAAGAAAAAGAATATACAAAGTCCATTGACATTTCCATCTGGAAAAAAGTTTTCCCTTTCCTTGCACCCCGGAAAAATGTGCTAATTATGGTAATTGTGATGAATATTCTCTGCTCAGTAGTGGATATTATCATGCCGTTATTTCAGCGACAGGCCATTGATTCCTTTATCGAGAAAAATACTCTGGCAGGACTTGGAGGATTTATTGCGCTGTATATTGCAGTGATCGTCTTTCAGATGTGGTCCGTCATCTGTTTCACCAGAGGCTGTATGACACTTGATGTGGAAACAGGCCGTGATATGAAAAGGGCATTGTTTGTTCATCTTCAGAAGCTGTCTTTTTCCTACTACAATGCAACTCCGGTTGGATATATCCTGTCCAGGGTAATGAACGACGTAGCCAGGATCACAGAGTTGATCGCCTGGGATGTGATCGATATGCTGTGGGCTATCTTTTATGTAGTGGGTGTGTTTGTGGCAATGCTGTTTCTGAACTGGAAACTGGCTCTGGTGATCATGCTGATCGTTCCAGCTATTGCAGTTCTTACCTGGTATTTCCAGAATAAGATCCTCACATGGAACCGTCAGGTGAGAAAAATCAATTCCAAGATCACAAGTGGCTATAACGAAGGAATTATGGGTGCGAAAACTGTGAAATCCCTGGTTGTGGAGGAGAAAAACTTCCGGGAGTTTGCCTCTGTCACTGAGGAGATGAGAAGTGCGTCTATCAAGGCTGCCAGATTAAATGCAATTTATATTCCACTGGTAGTTTTCTTTGGAGCTCTGGCAACTTCCCTTGTACTGGAGCGTGGCGGCATTATGGTTCTGAATGGAAGTATGGATATTGGAACACTTGCTGCATTTACTGCATATGCAGTTGGAATTTTTGAACCAATTCAGAGGCTTGCAGGAATTTTGTCCCAGTGCATTTCTGCTCAGGCAAATATTGAGCGGGTGACCTCCCTTCTGGAAGAGAAGCCCCAGGTGGTAGACTCCCCAGAGGTTCTGGAAAAATATGGAGATTTCTTTGATCCCCACAAGGAGAACTGGGAACCCATTAAAGGCGACATTGAGTTTGAAAACGTTTCATTCCAGTATCCCGATGGAAAAGAAGAGGTGCTCAGCAACTTCAACCTGAAAATTCCGGCTGGGACCAATGTGGCAATCGTCGGAGAGACCGGTGCAGGAAAAAGTACGCTGGTGAATCTGGCTTGCCGTTTCTTTGAGCCCACTAAGGGAAGGATCCTCATCGACGGCAGAGATTACCGTGAGCGAAGTCAGCTGTGGCTGCACAGTAACATCGGGTATGTGCTTCAGAATCCCCATCTGTTTTCCGGGACTGTGATGGAGAATATCCGTTATGGAAGACTGGATGCCACTGAGGAAGAAGTAAAGGCTGCTGCGAAGGCAGTTCATGCCGATGAGGTAGCCGAAAAGCTTGACAAAGGTTATGACAGTGACGTAGGTGAAGGCGGCGACCGTCTCTCCACCGGAGAAAAGCAGCTTCTTTCCTTTGCCCGCGCAGTACTGGCAGATCCTGCCATTTTCGTTCTGGACGAAGCAACTTCCTCTATCGACACCAAAACCGAGCAGCTGATCCAGCAGGCTACAGACAAACTGCTGAAAGGGCGAACTTCCTTCCTGATCGCTCACAGATTATCTACAATCCGTAATGCCGACCTGATTCTGGTAGTCCGGGATGGCAAGATTGTGGAGCAGGGAAAACATAAGGAACTGCTGGAGAAAAAGGGATATTATTATCAGTTGGTACGGCAGCAATTTGCGGATGAGGAGTCCAGGAAGGTACTTAGCTAAATTGCATAAACTTGCATAATTACACTTGACTTCCTAATATTTTGGTAGTAAAATTACTTCAGTTCGTTAAACAACTAAATTAAAAAGGATTAAATTCCTTGAAGGGAAGAAGTAGAAACAGAAGCACCTTGTCTACAGAGAGCTGTGTCGGTGGAAAGCAGCGTCAGGTCTGTTTTGAAGATCATCCCCGAGAAGGGAAGCCGAACGCTTCATAAGTATCCGTTTTTCAAACAGGAACCAGATACGAAGTGAAGAACTGCATCAAGTAGGTTTCCACGGTTGTTCCCCGTTATCGGAATCGCGTATGTCGGTACGTTGTCTTTTCGTACTTGTTTCAAAGGGGAAACAGGGTGGTTGCGGTCTAATATGGTCCGTCCCTAGTTCAGGGGCGGATTTTTTTTGTGTAACAGGAAATTCCGTTGGAACTTCCTGTTACACAAAAGCCCTGCCGGGCAGGAACGCACTGCGGCTGCATAACAGATAGTTCCATTTTACGAAAGACGAAAACCTGACAAGTAAATTAAGAGGAGGAGAGATCATGAAAGTCTTCAAAAAAATCATGAATGCAGTAGCAGCAGTAGAAAATTGTATTCTGGTAGTGTCTACCCTGCTGATACTGGTTCTGACCGTGGGAAATGTTTTTTCCCGAAAAGTGATCCATCGTTCCTGGTCCTTTACCGAGGAACTTGTGGTCGCAGTCTTTGTACTGATTACCTTAATGGCTGCAGCACTTGCATGCCGCGAAGGAGAACTGGTTAACCTGTCACTGGTTACAGACCGTCTCCCTGAGAAACTGAAAAAACCATCTGTTATCCTTACCACTGTTCTGTGCATTATTTTTACCGCAATCTTATTCTGGTTCGGTATGGAAAAAGTAATCACACAGCTGGAAAACGGAAAACGTACCTTCGTTCTGAACTGGCCGGAGTGGATATTCTGGTCCTTCGTGCCAATCGGATCCGGATGTATGATCTTACATTTTATTGAATACTGTCTTGACTATTGTACAGGCAATCTGAAAAAGGAGGATAAATAAATGATAAGTGCAGTTCTTTTTATTTCATTTTTTGTTTTCCTGATCATGGGAGTTCCCATTGCAATCTGTCTGGGACTGTCCTCCGTCTGTGCAATCCTGTACTCCGGAACCTCCCTTACCATCGTTGCAACCAATATGTATGCCGGAATCAGTAAATTTCTCCTTCTGGCTATCCCGTTTTTCGTACTTTCCGGAAATATCATGGCAAAAGCCGGAATTTCCAAAAGACTTGTCAGATTCGTAGATACCTGCGTGGGACATAAAAGAGGCGGCATCGCCATTGTATGCGTTATTGTAGCCTGCTTCTTCGGCGCAATTTCCGGATCCGGACCTGCAACTGTAGCAGCACTTGGAGCAGTTCTGATTCCGGCAATGGTAGAGCGGGGAGGCTTCAGCGCACCGTTTTCCACAGCCCTGATGGCAACATCAAGCTCCATCGCCATTGTCATCCCGCCAAGTATTGCATTTGTTGTATATGCTTCTATCACAGGCGTATCTATTGCAGATATGTTCATGGCAGGAATCGTACCTGGAATTCTGATGGGCGTTGCCCTTGTGATCGTGGTTATGGTGGAAGCCAGAAAAAAAGGCATTCAGCCAGCCCAGAAGAAAGCGACTGCAAAAGAGCGCTGGGATGCATTTAAGGATGCTTTCTGGGGATTCTTAATGCCGGTTATTATTCTGGGTGGTATTTATGGCGGTATTTTTACTCCTACTGAGGCAGCGGCTGTATCTGTTGTATACGGTCTGTTTGTAGGTATGGTGATTTATCGTGAGGTTAAATTAAAAGACCTGTTTGACATTTGCGTGGATTCTGCGAAAACAACTGGTGGAATCATGCTGATCGTAGCAAGTGCTTCCCTGTTTTCCTATGTATGTACCAAATTCGGTATCGCAGACGCAGCTTCAGCGCTTCTTGGAAGCATTGCACATAACCAGTTTACCTTCCTTCTGATCGTAAACATTATTTTCCTGATTGCAGGCTGCTTCATCGATGCAAACTCTGCTATGTACATTTTTATTCCGGTTATGCTTCCGGTATGCAAAGCACTTGGCTATGATGTGGTTGCATTTGGTGTGATGGCAACTGTAAACCTTGCAATTGGACAGGTAACTCCGCCGGTTGGTGTCAACCTGTTTGTGGCAATCGGAATCAAGATCAAAAAAGGTATGGAGGTTACCCTTCAGGAAATTTCAAAAGCAGTTATGCCCATGCTGGCAGCCTGTGTGGCCGTGCTTCTTGTGGTTACCTATATTCCGGTAACTTCAACGGCTCTTCCGAGAGCACTTGCTAAAAATGGTGCATATTCCGGAGATTCTTCCTCTGGTGACAGTGGCTCATCCGCAGCTTCTGCAGCCGGAGACGGGGATTATTCCTTCAATGAGATCGCAGATTACAGTGATCTTGGCTGGGAGGAAACCACCTGGAATTTTGCATGCTCCACAACTGAGACTTCTACCTGGGCGGACGGCGGCCGCAAGTTTGGCGAGCTGATGGAAAAGGCCACAGGAGGAAAAGTAAAAGTAAACATATAT
>OGQN01002609.1_pt1 | contig 12697 bp, 5 predicted proteins | sample 1553231 | NCBI WGS metagenome assembly OGQN01 (sample SAMEA2579950, study PRJEB22360) | human gut metagenome | biome: human gut; feature: human-associated habitat; material: faeces | place: Denmark | collected 2008/2010 | reverse complement strand
GGGGGCCCTTGTCTTTTCACCTTTCGTTTCCCGCTGCGTAGGATAGACTGTACGGAGTCGCCCGGCTCCGCATACTACGGATACGGAAAAGGGAGTGTCTATGCAATCATCTGTCCTTCAGGGGATATTGCTCCCCTTCTGGGGCACGTCGCTGGGTGCGGCGTGCGTATTCTGCCTGCAAAGAGCGCCCTCCGCCGTTCTGCGCCGCGTGCTGGAGGGCTTCGCTGCCGGGGTGATGACCGCCGCCTCGGTGTGGAGCCTGCTGCTGCCCGCTATCGACTGGGCGGACATGGGCCGCTGGTCCTTCCTTCCGGCGGCGGGCGGTTTCTGGCTGGGGGTGCTGTTCCTGCGGCTGCTGGAGCGACTGCTGCCGGAGGCTGTTACCGACCGTTCCACCACCATGACCCTTCTGGCGGTGACGCTGCACAACATCCCGGAGGGGATGGCGGTGGGTGCGGCCTATGCCGGATGTGTGGCGGCAGGGGGCGCCGCGGCCCCCGCGGGGGTTTCGATCGCCGCGCCCGCTGCGGCGTTTACGCTGGCGCTGGCCATCGCCATCCAGAATGTGCCGGAGGGCGCCATTGTGGCCCTGCCCCTGCGTACCGCCGGTGCGGGGAAGGGGAGAGCCTTTTTGGGCGGCGTGCTCTCCGGCGTGGTGGAGCCGCTGGCCGCCGGTGTTACGGTGCTGGCGGCAGCGCTCATCGTTCCGGCGCTGCCCTGGCTGCTGGGCTTTGCCGCCGGGGCCATGCTCTATGTGGTGGCCGCCGAGCTGCTGCCCACGCGCGGCGATTCCGGCCCGGGGGCGCTGGCTTTTGCCGCGGGCTTTACCGTAATGATGATCCTGGACGTGGCGCTGGGGTAGGGAGGAGGGTTGACAACGGCCAATTCCTGTAATATAATGTCGCTGACAAGTAAATAAACAGTCTGTTGATCCAATGTCGCCGGCGGCCGTACAGCCCACCACGGGCCAGGCGTCGGCATAGAAGGAAAGGGGTAGCCAAACCCCGCACGACCGGTACTGTGAGCGCAAGGATGCACCGAAGCGGCGAGAGCCGCCGGGACGAAAGTCCGCCATTGTGGGTAAGCCCATGAGAAGGTAGGCTGCAAACGAGGAGGGATGTCTGTCCCCCGCGGCGCGAGCCAGGAGAATTGCATTGTGTAGGACAAAGTTGCAGCGGGCGCGCTCTCCGTGTGCGGGAATCTTGTACCACCATGTAGATGTACCACGCTGACCTCCTGAACGGGAGGTCGGTGTTTTTTGCACCGTCTTTTTCGCGGCCGGCCCTTTTGGGCGGGCGGCGGGGGCGGCGATGTCTTTCCGTGGTGCAGGGGTCGTATCTATTGCGTTCGCTGTCCGGCTTTGCGCCGGGCAGCGTTTCATTTTCGCGGGACAGAGTGCACTCTGTCCCGTTTTTCATGCCCTGCATGAAAAATATTTCCCTTGCCAGGCTGACACGCTGCCATACACAGCGAAGCGGTGCGGAAAACTCGACTGTCAAGCTGAGGCGCCGTGCGCTTTCCATCTGACCGTGAAACTGTGCAGACGAGTCCCCTTTGTCAAGCTGAGGCGGCCATTGGCCGCGAGCTTTTCCATAAGTGGGGCGGGGATGTTGCCGCATCCCCGCCCACCCCCTCACGTCGACAAAAAATTTACATAAAGGAGAAAGAGACATGAAGAAGAGAGTCATAAGCTGGCTGCTGACCGTCGTGATGGTTGTCAGCCTGCTGCCCACCTCCGTGTTGGCCGACACGCTGGCCGCGGATCAGGAGCAGCAGACCCAGCAGGAACAGATAGCTCCGGCGGACACGGAGAACACCGTCCCTGCCGGGAATGAGGAGACGCAGGAGCAGCAGGAGCCTGCTCCGGAAACGCCTGCGCCCCAAATGACCAGCAGCGGCGGTGCGGCGCTGGCGCTGGCGGAAGGAACTGTCACAACCATCAGGGTGTTGGGGGAGGTGGCCCCCAGCGGCATCTATACGCTGACGAAGGATATCATTGTCACCGAGCCCTATGCCAGCGACTTTTCCGGCACCTTTGACGGCAACGGCCACACCGTGATGCTGAATATCACCGCTTCCACGCCCAATGTCGGCCTGTTCAGCAAACTGGCAGGCGGCGCCGTGGTGAAGAATGTGATCACCGCAGGCACTGTCACGGCAACAGGTAAGGACAATGTGGGTGGTATCGCAGGATTTGCGAACACATATAGCGGCGATGTGACCATCGAAAACTGCAAGAACACGGCTGCCATCACGGGAAATAACGAAGTTGGTGGCATTTTAGGATATTGTTCGGGCAGTGCCCATAGTGTTACAGTCACAGACTGCGCGAATACAGGAACAATAAGCGGCACACGAAAACTGGGCGGCATCTGCGGCAATTTGGAGAACGCCCATTTTATCAAAAACTGCTATAATTCCGGCACGGTAACAGGTTCTACTATTGGCGGCATTCTCGGAAGAGGTGCCAAGGGAGTTTCAATTGAGAATTGCTATAATGTGGGCAATATCGTTTACAGCGGCACCAACGGAAGCGCAATAGTTGGAACAGGTTACGCTAAAAAGCCGGTTGAGGTCAAGAATTGCTATGCTTTGGAGGGCTCTGCCCAAGCATTTGTGGTTAGTGGCGTTAATGCTGATAGCAATTCCGACTTCAAAACCGCTGACGAGATGCAGTCCGCGGAGTTTGCCGCCACCCTTGGCAGCGCATTCCAGTACAATGGGGGCGGCTATCCTACGCTGAAGGACCCGGAGCCAGTGGTGGAAAAGAACGTCGTGTCTATTTCCGTAAAGTCGGCTAAAACGACGTGCTATACCGGCGATGAACTGGAGCTCAGTGTTACAGTTACCTATGACGATAACAGTAGCGAGGTCATCACCAAGGGTTTCACGGTGGCGGGATTTGACAACACCGCGCCGGGAAAGCAGACGGTGACTGTGACCTACAAGGAAAAAACGGATTCCATTGAGATCGAGGTCATTAAGAAGCCTGAGTTTGATGACTTCTTCGCTGGTATTGTTAACAGTGTTGAGGTGACGAATGATGCCACCTATCCTTATGTGGTGGACATGACCGACAGCGACGGCCTTTGCCTGCGCTCCAGCAATCCGGTTCAAGGAAATACAAGCAGTACATCTACGATTACGCTGAAGGCAAAGGCCAATGTGACGCTTAGCTTTAAGTATTGGGGCTGCAATTATGATTCTTCTTACGCAGCTCTTACGATCGTAAAAAACAACAGCTATAATCCAGAGATGCGGTCATGGGGGAGTACTCAGTGGAAGGACTTCACCATTGATCTGAAAAAGGGCGATACGCTGAGACTGAATCTTATAAAGACGTATGTCTCAGGTGATTACTATGTCAAGCTCAAGGATTTCACAGTTTCGTCCCTGTATGAGGTGAAGTTGACAGCGGAGCCTGAAGAGGCTGATGCGGTCGTTGCACTGAAGGACAGCACAGGCGCAGAACTTAAAGGTACGAATGGTGTATACATCGTTTCTGCAGGTGAGTATACCTACACGGTGTCGGCTTATGGGTATGACACTGTTACGGAAACGATCAATGTTGCTGCAGATGTGGCAAAGACGGTGCCGCTGACCAAATCTGCGGCCTATTCCGTGGCGTTTGATATCTCGCGCCCCGCAGGGATCACGGCGGATCCGACAGTGACCGTCAAAACCAACGGTAAGGCGGTATATACCGGTGATGGTACAGGCTGCAGTCTGTCCAATGGCAGCTACGCTTATACAGTTGCCTGCGATGGCTGCGATAATGCCGGCGGTATATTCTCTGTGAATGGCGATAAGGTGAATATCACAGTGACGCTGGCAAAAAAGGCGATATTTGAGGATTTCTTTGCCAATTGCCAGGGTATCACCGTCAGCGGTGACAAGGGGAAATTTACCATAGAGGGTGCTGGCAAGGACTCCTATCTCAAGACCACAGAAACGACCACACTGGCTCTCACAGCTACAAAGAATGTGAAGCTGTCGTTCAGCTATATCGCCAATGCGGCAGGGTATGTGGAAGGCGACTGGTATGATGATGAGCCGGATGCATACTATTATTTCACCATAAAGAAGAACAGTACACAAGTCAAGCGTGCTGACAGAGAAACTTCTTGGAAAGATTTTTCAGTGGAGCTTACGCAGGGTGATGTGCTGACCATTAGTTATGATGGTTATACCAGTTACTATTACGCAGCCCTGAAGAATTTTGCAGCAGTTCCGTTCTATACCCTTACCCTTAAAACTCCCGATGGTGCAACGGTGGTGCTGAAGGACCGTAGCGGCGCGGAGATCACCGGCAAAAACGGCGCATACACCGTTGCTGCGGGTACCTACACCTATACCGTCAGCAAGTACGGCTATGAGACTAAGACAGGAACCATCAAGGTTGAAGGCGGGGACGTGTCCAAGGATGTGGCCCTCACTGCCCTGACGGCGTACCAGGTGAAGTTTGTCGCTGATCCGGCGGATGCGTCTGTTACGCTGACCCACCCCGTGGGCGGCACCATCAAGCCCGGGGCCGACGGTGGCTACAAACTCTACCTCGGCGAGACCTATGCCTATACCGTCGCCAAGGCGGGCTATATCACGGTCAGCGGCAGCTTTACCGCTGCCAAAAACGACACCATCACGGTAACACTGACCTATGCCGGTGCGGGCTGGGACGGCACGACCAAGACCGCGCCCACGCAGGACAAGAGCGGTGTCTACCTGATCGATACCGCCGCGAAGCTGGCGTGGTTTGCCGATGCGGTCAACAAGGGCGGCACGACCATCAGCGGCAAGCTCACCGCCAACATCAACCTCAACGGCAAGACTTGGACGGCCATCGGCACCGACAGTAATAAGTTTGCCGGCACGTTGGACGGCGATAGTCACACCGTTAGTGGTTTGGCAGGAACTGGCGGATTAGTCTATTATTTGAGCGCCAATGGAACTGTCAAGAGTTTGTGTGTGGATTGCGCCATTGACGGTACAAGTAATGTCGGAGGTATTGCGGATAAGAGTGAAGGCCGGATTGAAAACTGCCTCGTCAGTGGTTACATCAAAGGCGGCAATGACACGATCTTTGGTGTTGGCGGTATTGTTGGTCATGGTGTGGCAGGCAATGTCATTAGTGGCTGTGTGAGCACAGCGGATATTCTGTTCAAGTACTCCCGGTATGCGGTGCAAAATGGCGCGGGAGGTATCGTGGGTTATACTTACGGTACCGTAGAGAACTGCTATTTTGCGGGGAACGTCCACACTAACGCAAAGAGTGTTATGGCTGGCGGATTTGGCGGACTTGTCGGCTGTGCGCGCAGTAATGCTGTTATGAAAGACTGCTACACTGTAGGTGCTGTCACCGGTCCGGAAAGCAGCTTCGGTGCGGTGGTAGGCAAGGTGAACTCCGGCGCCACCATCACCAACTGCGCTTATCTGGACACCGTCGCACCACAGGCCGCGGCGGATGGCACCACCAGCGGTATGACTGCCCGCACCGCGGACTATATGCGCACCCCGGAATTTGCGGCGGAGATGGGGATGCACCTTGACAGCGGCAACAGCAACGGCGGCTTCCCGGTGCTGCCCTGGCAGGGCGGCACCCCCGTGAACAATGCCGACCTCAAGGCCGCTGCCGCCGCCGCCAACGCCTTGCAGCTTCGCGGCATGAGCGCCGCCGACGCCGCCAAGAAAGCCAAGGCCGACTGGTACGCCGAGAATGTGCTGGGACTCTATGAACTTACGGACGGTAACTATAATAAGGCCGATCTCTGCAAGAAATACGGCATCGAAGAGCCCGGCGAAGCGGTCACGGACCTGCACGACTACTTCCTGGACGCCCTGCAAAAGCACTTCTATAAGGAACTGGGGCTCGATGCCGAGAATGCAGACCTTCTGAAGGCCGATGCCACCGGCGTCTATCAGCTCCGCGGCCTTGCCCCGGTGAGCGGCGACCCGGAGGAAGAAGAGGAGACCGCGCAGACCTATACCGGCTTCCTGACCCTGCCCGCGAGCGTCGCCGTTCCCGTGGAGGACAGTGGAGAGAAGACCGTTTCCCTCACATGGACGGCGGATAACGCTCTGGTAAACACCGCCACCGGCGCGCTCACCGCGCCTGCGGCGGATAAGGTCACGGTGACCCTCACCGCCACTCTCCAAAGCGGCGCTGCCACGAAGACCAAGACCTTCACGCTGTGCCTCTGGTCCGAGAATGCGGAAAAGGTGCAGACGCTGGAGGATATTGCCGTCGAGTTCACGCGCAAGAATACCGCCGTGCAGCCCCTGCAAGGCGTGGGGCTCTATGATGAAACCAACATCACTCAAGCCTTCCGCCGCCTGCTGGCAGAGCAGGGCTATGCGGATGTGGCGGACAACTCCGAGATCACCTATGTCAACGGCAGCGCCAAGGCCAACGGCTTTGACGGTACCAAGGTAAAGTACATTGCCGACAACGGCGACATCACCTACTTCACCGGCGACGGCACCGCCCGCCAGACCGTGCAGTACACGGGATTGAAGTTCAACATCACCTATGCCGGGGCCACCAAGGAGATCACCCTCCGTGCCACCGTGGGGCGCAGCGCTGACGCTGTGCAGCAGCTGGTGGAGAGCGCCGCCGGGTCCCTGAACTGGGAACTCATCCGCGGCGAGAATACCAACGGGGCCACCCAAAGCGAGGTGGCGGGCTGGACGCTCTACACCGTGAACGACCGCATCACCTCCAACCTCACGCTTCCCTCCGGCATTGCGGGGCGCTATGATGTGAAGGTGCAGTGGGGCACCCGGAACACCGAGTGGCTCTACATCACCAACGGCACCAACGGCACCGGCGTGGGCACCGTCAACCGCCCCCTGCAGCCCGCCGACGGCACGGCGCTGCCCGAGAAGGCCGGCAAGTTCCGGCTGATCGCCCGCGTGACCTATGACGGCTTCGATGACTACACGCTGGCGCACATCACCGGCGACAACGGCGTGGAGGTCTATGCCGATGTGTTCTTTGACGCCACCGTTGCGCCCTTCGACAGCAGCGTGACCAGCGAGATGCAAAACGCTCTGGCGGAGAAGTATCAGGGGCTCCTGCGTGACTTTGTGGACAAGACAAAGCCCGTGGACACGACTGCCGTCAGCGACGATATGCAGATGCCCAGACCCGCTCTTCTGGAGGAAAAGGGCATCATGAGCGACAGTTATAACCAGAAGGTCACGATGGTGAGCCTCACCCCGGATGTGCTGGACTTCAACGGGTATCACGCCATGGTCTACCGCCCGCTGCCCGGTGAGGAGCCGGTGGAGGCGAAGTATGTGGTGACCATCACCACCCGCAGCTCCGGCCTTCTGCTGGCGCGGCAGGAGTTCAGCTTCACCATTCAGCCTTTTACCCAGCCGGAGTTGGATGGCGCTGCCGCCTTTATGACGGAGGCGCGAACCGAAGACGCCTACTGGGACGGTATCAAGAACAAGAATACGGTTAAGACCAAAGTCACCTCCGACCTGTACCCCTTCGCAGAGATCTGCAAAAACGAGGACGGCACGCTGAAATACGTCCGCGGCACGGTGAATATGACCTTCGACGGCATCGAGGCCGACGATATCCCCGGCTGGCTCGATACGGAGAAATACCGCTGCTTCCGATCCTCCCGACCCTCCGTCATCGAGAATGAGCTCCTGCGTGTGCACCAGCCGGAGTACAATACGACAGTTACGCTGGACAGCGTCCTGACCTACACCAAGTACGCCCAGTATTGGGAGAAATTCGGCCTGAACGGCACTGAGGAGAGCAAGGAACGCTACAAGGACTTTGCCCAATTCTACAAGCAGCCCATCCACATCGACCTGACGGTGATCGGCGAGAAGAACGCCGCTGACCCCAACGAAAATCAGACCCTCACCGTGAAGGTCAAGGTGGACGGCTACAACAAGAACGGCCATACTTTCACGGGAATCTCCGACTTTACCTTCACCGGCAAGGCCAACGAGGATCCCACCGCTTGGGACGCTGTGAAGGCGTGCCTTGACAGTGCCAAGTACACCTATACCGGCAGCGGCGCCTACATCAAGAGCATCACCGATGCGGCGGGCCACACCCTCAAGGAGAAGGGCGACGGCAAGTCCTCCGGCTGGATGTTCGGTCTCACCTTACAGGGCGGCACCGAGACCTTGCCCAAGACCACGCTGGACAACACCTATCTCAAAGACGGCGACACCCTGCGCCTGTTCTTTACCGACACCTATATTCCGCTGGACCCGACGGATCCCGTGGTGCCCGGTGCGGAAGTGCCCGGCTTCGATGAGGCGTATGCCGGCGCCAAGGCGTATATCCAAAGCGCGGTGAGCGCCCCGGTCGTCAGCTATCTCTTCGGCGAGTGGGCGGTGCTGGGCCTGGCCCGCGCCAAGGTGCCCCTGTCCGAGGCATATATCGCGGCCTATTATGAGAAGGTCGTGGCCTATGTAAAGGCGAACATCGGCTCTGACGGCATCCTCCGGGCTCCCGATGATAAAAACACCCCCGTCATCACCGACAATGAGCGTATTGCCCTGGCTCTTACCGCCATCGGCAAGGACCCCGCCAACGTGGGCGGCAAAAACCTGCTGACGGCGCTGCAGGACCGGAATATCATGCAGGTCACCAATACCAGTGACACGGATATCAACGGTCTGGTGTTCGGCCTGCTGGCCCTCAACAGCCGCAACTACACCCCCGACACCTCCTGGCTGGCGCAGGCCATTCTGGGCCAGCAGAATGCGGATGGCAGCTGGAGCGCCAAAGCCGACACAAAACCCGTCGGCGACGTGGACATGACCGCCATGGCGCTGCAGGCGCTGGCACCCTACTATAAGGACGGCGGCAATGAAACCGTGAACACCGCCGTGGAGAGAGCCCTCAACTGGCTCTCCGGCAAGTATCGAAGCGGCTACGACTCTTCCGAGAGCTGCGCGCAGGTGGTCATCGCCCTTTCCGCCCTGAATTTGGATGCCAACACGGACGCGCGCTTTACCAAGACCGTGGAGGGGAAGACCCTGAGCGTGCTGGGGAACCTCCTGCAGTACCGCGTGGCGGAGAACGGCGGCTTTAAGCATCAGTTCGCAGACAAGGCCGTCAACGAGATGGCCACGGAGCAGGCGCTTTGCGCCATGGCCGCCTATGCGCGCTTTACTGAGAAGGCCAACGCCCTCTACGATATGACCGACGCCGCCTGTGCCCATCGCTTCGGCGAGTGGCAAGTGACCGTGGCCGCCACCTGCACCAAGGACGGCGTCAGCCGCCGGATCTGCTCCATTTGCGGCGCCGTGGAGGAAAAGTCTGTTCCCGCGACGGGCCACAACTTCGGCGCATGGACGGTGACCAAGGCGGCCACCTGCACCGAAAGCGGTATCAGCACCCGTAAGTGCAGCGTTTGCGGCACGGAGGAGACGATGATCGTCCCGTCTCTGGGGCACAGCATGACTGCCACGGCGGGCAAGGCTGCTACCTGCACCGAGGCAGGCAACAGTGCCTATTGGACCTGCTCTCGCTGCCACAAGTTCTTCAGCGATGCGGCGGGCAAGACCGAGATCGCCAAGGACAGCTGGGTCATCGCGGCCCTGGGCCACGATGAGGCCACCCGTGCGGCGGTGGCGGCCACCTGCTACGCCTCCGGCCATGAGGCGGATACCTACTGCAAGCGCTGCGGCATTGTCATCACAGCTGGCGCGACCATTCCCGCCACCGGCAAGCACACCTACGTCAACGGCGTCTGCACCGTCTGCGGCGTCAAGAACCCGATGGCCAACGTCAAAGGCGATGACATCAAGGTGGACAGCAAAGACAACAAGACCGCCGCGGGCGACGGCTTGGTCATCAAGGCCGATGATACCATCACCGGGGAGGTGCTGGCGGACATCAAGGCAGCAGTGAGCGACGGTGCAATCACCGTGACCGTGACGGATACGCTCCAGCTCACCAACGAGCAGAAGGCCGCCGACGGCGGCAAGAGCGCCCTGACCGAGGCGGCCAAGACGGCCGGTGACGAGGTTAAGAAGGAGCTGAACAAGCTGGCCGAGAAGCTGGACGCCCTGCGCGGCGACAAATCCCGCAAGAACGCGCAGTTGGAGAAGGTCGTAGACGTGACTGTGGCGCTGGTCAAGACGGAAGGGAACGAGATCAAGACCGTGGCGCAGCTTATCGAGCTGCCCCACAGCGTCACCGTGACCATCCCCATCACCGACGAGCTGTACGCGGCCCTTCAGGGCAAGCGCGTCTGCGTGGTGCGCAGCCACACGGATAGCAGCGGCAATGTGACCACTGCCGAGCTGTCCGCTACGCTGGGCGGCACCAAGGGCAATTATGTCCTGACCTTCCAGACGGACAAGGCCTCCGCGTTCGCTATCGTCTCCTATGAGACGGTGTCCTCCGGGTACTACTACGGCGGAAGCGGTACGGCCGACAGCGGCAAGAAGGACTCCGCCAACACGGCGGACGACAGTCAGATGGTGCTGTGGCTGGGCAGCGCGGTCCTGGCGGCGGCAGCCGTTGTGGTGCTGGCCCGGAAGAAGCGCGTTTCCAAGTAACAACAGAACAGCCGACGCAGGGGCGCGAAAGCGCCTCTGCGTATGGCGCTTTTATGAGGAATGAGAGATATGAAGAAAAACCACCGATTTTGGCTGTTGGCGCTGGCGCTGTCCCTGCTGCTGACCTGCGCCGCCTGCGGAAAAAAGACCGTATCGTACGCCCCCGGCAACATTCCCACGGCAACGCAGGAGCAGACCACGGACACCAGGAAGAACGACACAGCTGAAACGGGCACCACCAAGGCTGACGGCAAGCAGGACGCGGCAAAGACTAAGGATAAGACCGCGGACGACAAGAAGTCTGACGAACAGAAGCCGGCTGGTGAAGCCAAAAAGACCGAGGAGGACACCAAAAAGCAGGAGGATACCAAAAAGCAGGAGGAAGCCAAGCGCCTGGAGGAGCAGAAGCGGCTGGAAGAAGAGAAGAAACAGCAGGAGCAGGCGCAGCAGCCCGCTGTGCCGGGCCCCGATCCCGCGCCTGCACCTGACCCGGCGCCGGCGGCGTCCGTATCGCTGTACATCTCCTGCGCCACGGTGCTCAATAATATGGACAAGTGCTCCGACAGCGTGAAGGGCCTTATCCCCGCCGACGGCGTGATCCTGTCCACCACGGTGACCATCACCGAGGGTGAGTCTGTCATGTCCGTACTGAAGCGGGCCTGCGGTGACGCGGGTATCCCGGTGAGCTCCAGCGGCAGCTATGTCAGGGGCATCAATGGCCTGTTCGAAAAAAATGTGGGCAGGAGCTCAGGCTGGATGTACTGCGTGGGGGGAACCTTCCCCAGCTATGGCGCGGACAGCTATACGCTCTCCGGCGGCGAGAGTATTCAGTGGCTCTACACCTGTAATTTGGGCGCAGACGTGGGCAATACCTACATGGGCTGACAAAAGGGCGGCTTTTGCCGCCCTTTTTCCGCACGCAGGATTGACGTATTCCCTGGCGGCAGGGTATAATCAAAAGGTTAAGACATCATGTATGCAGGAGGTGATCCCATGGACGATACGCTGCGCACTTGCCATCCGGCGGTGAGCTTTGCCTATTTCGCCCTGGTCATCGCCTGCGCGATGCTGCTGATGCACCCGGTGTGCCTGGTTCTGTCGACGCTGGGCGGCGGGTGGTATGTTGCCCGTCTGCTGGGCGGCAAGGGCCTGCGCCGCCACCTGCTGTGGCTGCTGCCTATGGCCCTCCTGGCGGCGGCCCTGAACCCGGCCTTTGTCCACCAGGGCGTCACCATTCTGGCCTACCTGCCCTCCGGTAATCCCCTGACGCTGGAGAGCCTGCTCTACGGTCTGGCCGCCGGCGCCATGCTCAGCGCCGTGGCGCTGTGGTTCGTCTGCGTCACCGATGTCATCACCTCGGACAAGGTGGTGTACCTCTTTGGCCGCGTCATCCCGGCGCTGTCCCTGCTGCTGAGCATGATCCTCCGCTTTGTGCCCCGCTTTGTCCGGCGGCTCCGTGCCGTGGCGCAGGCCCAGCGGCATCTGGGCCGTGATACCCAGACCGGCGCCCCGGCCCGGCGCGTCAGAAGCGCCCTTCGTGTGTTCTCCATCGTTGTTACCTGGAGCCTGGAAAGCGGCCTCATCACCGCCGACAGTATGCGCTGCAGGGGCTATGGCCTGCCGGGGAGGACATCCTTCTCCCTCTACCGCTTTGACCGGCGTGACGGTGCCGTCGCCCTCTGGCTGGCTTTCTGCGGCCTGTATCTGCTGGGCGGCGGTCTGGCCGGCGGCCTGCGCTTTCAGTATTACCCCATGCTGCTCAGCGGCCCTGTCACACCGCTGACGGTCAGCTTTTTCGCCGTTTACGGCCTGCTCTGCTTTACGCCGGTGCTGCTGGACGCCTTGTCCCGGCGCCGCTATCTTGCCCGGAAAGGAGGGACGCCCCGTGCCTGAACTGCTGCGTTTGGAGCATTTTGGCTTTACCTACCCCCAGCAGCCCCGCCCCGCGCTGGCGGATGTGTCCCTCACGGTCCGTCAGGGCGAGTTCTGGGTCCTCTGCGGCGCCTCCGGCTGCGGCAAGACCACGCTTCTCCGCCAGCTGAAGCCCGCCCTGCGCCCCCACGGTGCGGCCGAGGGCCGTATCCTCTTCGACGGTCAGCCGCTGGATGACCTGCCGCCCCATCGGCAGGGCGCCCGCAACCGGCTGCACCATGAC
>OGQN01002603.1_pt1 | contig 12722 bp, 10 predicted proteins | sample 1553231 | NCBI WGS metagenome assembly OGQN01 (sample SAMEA2579950, study PRJEB22360) | human gut metagenome | biome: human gut; feature: human-associated habitat; material: faeces | place: Denmark | collected 2008/2010 | reverse complement strand
CGACTGTTGCAAAGGCTAAAGCTTTGAAGAAATTCGTTGAGCCTTTAATTACAAAATCTAAAGACGACACAACTAATTCACGTCGTGTTGTATTTAGCAACTTGCAAGATAAGTTTGCTGTAACGGAGTTGTTCAAAGAAATCTCTGTAAAAGTAGCAGATCGTCCGGGTGGTTATACTCGTATCATCAAAACAGGTCATCGTTTGGGTGATAATGCTGAAATGTGCTTTATCGAATTGGTAGATTACGATGAAAACATGGCTAAGACTGCAACTGCTAAGAAAGCAACTCGTACTCGTCGTTCTAAGAAGAGTGCAGCCGCTACAGAAGCTCCTGCAGCACCGGCAGCTGAAACTACAGAGGAAGCCCCTAAAGCTGAATAATCTGTAATCATCATATATATAAAAGCCATAGCTATAAAAGCTGTGGCTTTTTTTATTTTATGCCCTGACCGGCAGTAATGAGAAAACAAGCTGTGAGGCTTCTGTCCACATGCATATTACTTGTTCTGTTTACAAAAGTTTTGATACGGACGAGGCATGCAGAACAAGAACAGCTTTTAATTTAAAGTCGGAATTAGAAACATCGAATAATTCCTTCAAAACCGTCATAGATAGGTAACCTGTTGCTTTTCAGGAAGAAACCATGAAGGAATTGAGAACCGATCCTTCATAATTTTGGATAATCCTTCATAGCTCCCTTAAAACAAAATACCTTTGATATGTGTTAATTATTGTATGAAATGAAACCTAAAACGCTATTTATGTTATCTTTGTAAACCAAACAGTAAGCAATGAAAGGATTTGTTACAGTCATATTATTTTTTCTGTTTGCCTTGGCTTTTGCCGGAACAGAATATGTAGATGCAGTTCCAGCTGCATCAATGACGGTATGTACTGTACAGCATACGGATACTACTCCGCAGCACTCCATCAATGAAGATCGTGTCATTCCCTTGGATAGCAATAAGGGAATAGCAGATATGGAGTTTGGGGACGCTCATACTTTAGCACATCGCGTCAGTGCCTCTGCAGAGCGTATGTACCGTTTTTCCTCCATGGAGACTACCCAATTTATCAAAATTTTGTTGCGTAAGATGGCCGCCCGGATGGCCAGTCTTGCAAGCTGTCATACCCATGTGTATGCCTCTTCCTATTCCCTTCCCTGGGATAGTGCTTGCGAGCACTATATCTTTGGTATGAGGCGCATTCTTATTTAGCTTTTATTCTTTTACCAATTTGTTTTTCATGGTTCTGTCTTGCCGGGTGATTGGCGAGATGTGACCTTGGTATGAATTATTGTATTTTTAATTAGTAAAGAATAAAATTTAAATTATTATGAGTAATACAGTTTCTACTGAAGCAACCTTGTTTTCAACAACACACCCTGATGTCGTAAAACGTACTAGTGTTTCTTCTATTATCATATCCGCTATCCTTTGTGTGATAGGTGCGGGTGCATTTGCAACCTCTTTAAAGATGGGGGATTCCTCATCCACCATGAGCATGGTGCTTATGGCCGGTGGAACCATTTTGTTTCTGTGGGCCGTATTCCGCTTTTTCTGGCGAGGCAAGGAATGGGTATATGCACCTACCGGCAGCGTAGCTAAAGAAGGGACCTGCTTCTTTGATGTATGCGATTTACAGGCTTTGACGGATGCGTTGGAGAAAAAAGGTTTTGAAACCAGGAATGACGTGAAAGTAAAGACAAACGGAAACGTACGTATGGACTATATGATTTCTCAGGACAAGAAATTCGTTGCGGCCCAGCTGTTCCGTTTCATCCCCTATACATACGAACCTGCATCTTCTGTGTTTTATTTCACGGGAGATGATGCAAGTGCGTTTGTACATTGCTTGGAAACAAGTGAATTTTGATTTTCTATGACTCTTTATGTTATGAAATAAGGTGTGCCTGTGAAGGTCTGCTTTATTTGCTTAAGACGTTAATGTGATAAATTGTCGGGTGGGGTTAGTCGTTGATGATTAGCCCCATCTTTTTCATCAGGAAGCAGGCATTCATATTTTGTGCGATACCTTCACGGAGTTTGTATGAAAAAGTCAGTTCATCGTTGGTAATATCAGCTTCAAAGCAATAATTCCGTATCTCTTTGGGGAAATATTCTATTAGTTTCCCTAATAGCAGGTCGTGTGTGGCAATGATGCCATTCGTCTTCAGTTCCATCAGTTGGCGTACCAGGGCGAATGAGCCTTTCTGCTTGTCCATCGAGTTGGTTCCTTTTAAAATCTCATCCAGAATGATGAACAACTCCTCTCCCTTATTCAGGCGGTCTATAATTTGTTTCAATCGTTTTAGTTCGGCAAAGAAGTAAGATTCGTTGTCTGTCAACGAATCGGAAGTCCGCAAGCTTGTCACTAGTTTGGCAGGATATATTTCAAGGGAGGAACAGCATACGGGGCAGCCGGTACATGCCAATACATAATTCACTCCGATTGTACGCAGATAAGTACTTTTTCCTGCCATGTTGGCTCCTGTGATGATGACAAAGAACGGTCTTGAGGGGATATCGGCATCATTGGTCACACATTGCCGTGCAGGCATCAGGGGATGTCCCATATCCTTTGCAAGGAATACAAAAGGCTTGCCGGCAATGGTCGGATAGGTGTATGCGGGATGGTTGCCGGCAAATGTCGCCAGAGAACAAAGAGCATCAATGTCACCCAATACGTCCAGCCAGTGGAGCAGATATTTTCCATATTTGTGCCTCCATTGCTCAATGCGCATTACCTGCCGGAGTTGCCAGAACATGGAACCTTCCAGCAAGACATATAGCAGTTGGTTGTTGCGCAAGTCCAGTTTGTCCAGTTCCCGTGAAAGCTCTTTCAAGATATGGGTGGTGGATTTCCCGTTCATGCCGAATTCAGCTTTCAGGTGTCTGAGTAGCGGAGCGTTCATTTCCCGGTTTTCTATCAGGCTGATCAGTTCGGCGTAGATAGACAGGATACGTAATTTCTTGTCATACACTCTTTGCAGGTTGCTGACAGGCTTTATCAGTCCGAAACTACCTATCACGAACAGTCCGAAGGCCAGTCCGAACCATGTCATCGGAATGACCCCCGCCACTCCCAGCATAGCCAGTACGATGTTGACTCCGGGAACGATTCCCAATAACGGGCGGCTCCACCATTTCTTGCTGAAATAGGCAGGTGCTTCCGTCCACTCTTTAATTTCTTCGCGGTCGCTTGTCGCCCCTTTGTAGAGCAGGCCGGTGATCCGGAATGTTTCCCGGAAATCGGAATAAGCAGCCAGTTCCTTTGTCGCCTCCTGCCGTTGGATTATCTCTTCCTTTATCTCCAGATGATTTTGCAACCATTCTGCCAGTTTTTCCTTTCCGAATGAAGTGCAGGTACGGTTCAAGGCCTGGAACAAGGAGTGCCTTCCGAACAAGTCCAGGTCAAAAGAATACCTGTGGGCCGGGTTTGTGAATTCCTTTCCGTCCTCAAATGGCTCATAGTTGTCCGCCAGTGCGGAAAGCTCGTCACTATTCACCCGTATGCAGGTTTCCAGCCAGTCTTTGCGGAAAAACAACCGGTTGTGATACTTCACCAATGCCAGAAAAGGAACGAAAGTGACCGCTATGGTTAGACATATAGTGGGTGTCCCTGCCTGATAGAAGTAGATTGTTCCTATAATCCCTGCTGCAAATAACAAGACCCTCAGCGTGCTGATGCGGAGAATCTTATTTTTTACCTGGCGGAGTTCTGCCTCAGCCTGTTCAATGCGCTGTTCGTATTTTGCTTTCAATTCCATAATGATAGGTTATAAATATTTCCTTGCCATACCGGGCGCGGTTTTGCAGCGGAGAGGGGAAGCCTTCTGCGGCGATGCAAGGGTATGGCGAAGAACTTTTCATTTGTTTTCCGGCAAATATATAGAAAAAAAAACGTCTCCTTCTGTTTCTTGTGTTATTTAGACTTATCTTTTCATTTTAGGAAGAAGAGCCTTCCATCCAGAATGATGGCGGTTAGACCGATGAGGATGCATGACAGGAAATGAAATTTTAACATAGCCGATGAACCCATTGTCAATAGGAAAAAGTATATTTGTCTGTCTGATAAAGATTATAAACTACTTGGGGTATGAGAAAAATGATATTCATTTTATGCATTCCGACCGCTTTGCTTTCGGCTTGCTCACCATCCGGAATGCAAGGCAATCCGGCGGCAGTACAAGCCGGTGCGGCCATCGGCGGGGTATTAGGCGCTATTGTGGGTGACAGGGCCGGCGGATACAACGGTTCGCAATTCGGCGCCCTGCTGGGAACTGTAACGGGGGCTGCTGTGGGAAATGCCATAACTACACCTCGGGAGGAAACTTATCAGGTGGAGGAGTATTACGTAAAGACTTATCCTTCTTCTTCGCAGTATGAGCACACTTCCTCTTATGAGCCTTCATCGGGATTGAGGATTATCAACCTGCGTTTTATCGATGATAACCGTAACCATGTTATTGATGCGGAAGAAGACAGCAAACTGGTGTTCGATGTGGTGAATGATGGTGATGTGCCCGCTTACAATGTTACTCCGGTAATAGAGGAAATGAGCGGCATGAAACATATTTTGATTTCACCTTCGGCTCAGATTGCCTATATGCCTGTCGGGAATCAGATAAGGTACACGGCCACCATTCGTGGAGGCAGGAAGTTGAAAACAGGCCAGGCGCAATTCCGTGTTTTTGCAACAGAGAGCAACGGGGCGGTGACCGAAGCGCATGAGTTTACTTTGCCTACCCAAAAACGGATAAAGAAATAAGTTCCTTCATTGGCGGGGCTTCTACGGGCGGATAACCCTTTTCCGGAGATAACGTAAGCATTCGCAGCCCTATTGTTAAGCCTTTCCGACCGTCCGGTTACTATCTCCAAAGCCTGCGGAGTTATCTCCATAGCCTTTGGAGTTAACTCCGCAAGCTTTGGAGATAACTCCATAGTGCTATGGAGATAGTATATATCCTTTCTTCAGACCTTAGCAGGCGGGAGAAAAGGCCTTATGGTGGGGGATGTGTGGAGTTACTCCTTGTTGATGATGCCTTGTATCTCTTGCAGGGTCAGATTTCCTGTGATGGCGATGATGGTAAATTCATTTTTTTCCTGACTCATCAATACAAATTCCTTTTCTTTGTTTTTGTTCCGTTTCAGATAAATGATGGTCTTTTCGCCTTCATCGTTTATGCGCATCAGTTCCTCGTAGCCGTTCTTGGGACTGATGAAAGCTGTCTCTTTTTTCAGCTTGGCGATAATGTCGGGTTTTTCACAACTTAGAATCTGGATGTTATCCAGTTTGGAGGCTACTTCGCCTATATTTACCCCTTCCGTTTTCATGTCGGGCATCAGGCTGAGCATGGCTTTTGAGATATAGACAGAGGTTACCCCGTCCATATCAGCGAACTTGTCGAAAAAACTGTCCTGTGCGTAGGTGAACAGTGAGCACAGAGAGAGCAATAAGGTAATGATATATGTACGTTTCATTGTTTTATGTTATTTAATCGGTTTAATTGTTCGTTTACGTTCTCTTGAATTTTTCCGGTGGCTTCCTGCACCGATTCCACTTTTTCTATTCCTTTATTCAGGCTGCTGGAAAGCATGATAAGTGCCTTCTGGGCCTGTACGTATGCTTCTTCGGGGGTGGCGCAGGTATCTTGCGGTGCCGGATAGGGCTTGTATAGGTACAGTCCTACGGAGAGCAGGATGAGCAGGCTGGCGGCTATGCTCCCTATCCATTGCAAGCGGAGGACCCGTGTATGTTTTTTTATTTTCAGCGTGCGTCTTTCGCCTGTGTCCCATTGGTCTATCTTGCGGCTCAGCCTGCTTTCCAGTCCTTCCGGTATTTCGGGAGCGGGCTGTGCTGCCAGTTGCATGAAGATTTCCTTCTCGGCAAGTAAATGAGCCGGAACGTCCTCTTCGGTAAAAAAGCGTTTCAGTTCCTTTTCTTCGGTTTCGCTGGTTTCTCCATCGTAATACCGGGTCAATAGTCTTTCTATTTCATTTACTTTCATAGTTCATTATTGCATTATATTGTTCACGTATCTTTTTGCGGGCGCGGCTCAGCAACACACGTATGTTGATGGCATTCAGTCCTGTGGCTTGCTCTATCTCCTCAAAGGAGCAGTCATTGACATCACGGAGCAGAATCACCCGCTTTTGTTGCTCTGGCAGTCTGCCGATGAGCCGGCGTACCTGGTTCACCTCATCCCGTTGTTCCACTTCCCGCGCTATGTTGGTGTCCGTAGGGAGGTTCAGCTCTTCGGGTGCATGTCCGTCTTCATCGGGCCGGCTCCTGCGGAGGGCGTCGTAGCACAGGTTCTTGACAAGGGTGACGCAGTAGGCTTCGGTGTTCAGCACGCCCGCCAGCTCATCGCGCTTGTTCCACAATTTCAGATACGCCTCCTGCACCATATCTTCCGCCTCCTGAGGGTTTTCTGTCAGCCGGAAGGCTGTCCGGTAGAGTTTGCGGTGGTAAGGCAGGAATTGTTGTTTAAACTCAGCGGCGTCCATGCTTCTTCTTTGTTTCCTGATTTACTAATTTGTCTATATCTTCCTTTGTGAATTTTCCGTTTATCTGTACCAGTGTACAATCCTCTTTTCCCGTGCATACGAATAGCAGTTCGCGGATAGTTTCCTTTTTGGTTTTCATCAGCACGCGGACTTTCTCGCCTTCATCGTTTACACGCATCAGCTCATCGTATCCCTTCAGGCTCAGCCTGTTCACTTTTTTACTGAACCGTTCTTTTACGCTTGCCGTACAAGATTCCAGGTCCAGTACTTTTATTGACTTTATTTTTCTTATTATCTCAGCGTCTTCATCGTGTCCGGCGAACATTTTTCCAAGAGACATCATGAAAGAAGATACTTTGACACAATCGGCATTTTTTTCGCTGCCGAATTCATTGAAAAGACCGTTGATGCTTTGGGCGTAGCCCAGATGGCAGACGAAGACTAGCAATAGAGTAAATACAAACTTTTTCATGGTTTTATTTTGTTTTTGTTCATAACTGAATTTGTTTTTGAAAGCGCTTTCAATCAGATAGACGGGGGAAGCGGGAAAGTTGTTACAAAGAGGAACCGTTTTTTTTATGTTATTAATGCGGGGAGGAGGTATTTTTCTCCTCATGGTATGGGGCTGTCTGTCACAATAATAAATCAAATGCCCTGACCCTTGTTGGCAGGTGTCAGGGCATATACCGTATCTCTGTTCGTTTATACAGAGTTCGAAGCGTCTTCTTCTAATAACTCGCTGATAATGTTTGCCATTTTCTTGTTCTGCAATTGGCGGCAGAATTTTACTTCATATCCATCAATCTTTAACTGTTGGAAGAACCGCTCTGCATTATTTATCTTCGCGTCTTCGACTGTTCTCTTGGCTTCATCATTTGGTATATCTTTAGTTTCAATAACAATGTTCAGCTCTTTTTTGCCATCGGCACGTTGCACCACATAGATGAAGTCGGGGCTGTAAAGGTCGTTGGTAATGTTGGGAATACAGATACTCTTTTGTGGAATTTTGCCATACACTATTACATGGTCGACTTCATTCATGATATTCTCCTTTTCCAGTGGTGAGTCGTATACCACTTTGTCATACAGATACTTTTTTGAAGGTTCTGCGTTTAGTACATTTTTGCCTATCGTCCACTGCAACACCTCTTCCTTCAGCGAACCGTCGGCATAGGTAAAGGCTGTTGATTTTGACGAATAGTTTGCCTGACGATATTTCACCAGGTTTTGCAAGTTCTTTATCTTCCATCCGTTGAACTTGGCGATAAATGCGCTCAGTGATGATTCATTGATATATCCATCCATCGGGTGCGTTCTGGCATATTCACAAATGGCGGAATGCAGCATAGTCATCGGTATGCTTGTCTGTCGGCATGCACGCTTCAGGAACTCGTTATAGTGCATCTCTTTACCTGCCAGAATGTATTGCTGGCCAGCCTGCTGCATCGTCACAACTTGACCATCGGCCGTTGTCACTTGCTGGCGCAGGCTTTGTATGGATTGGTGTATAAAAACATCATTTATTAAAATACCGGGTAATGCTGCTCTAATCTGCTGGTCAATGTCGTTTTGGTAAAATACAATGTATTTACGGTTGAGTTGCGCCCACAGTTCTTTTAGTTCTTCATAGCGGGCTTTGCGTATTTTCACCACATCCTTTGTACCTTTGTTGCGGTCTTTTACCTTACCTGTAACATTGTTAAACTCAGGATATTCGGTAAACAAGTCCATCACCTTTGTTGGGTCAAGTGTGCGATCCAAGTCAAGAACATATTTTTTCTGATACAATTCCATGAACAGATCCATTTCTCCCGTTCCACGCAGTGCTGCAACTCTTCGCATATCTTCAAGGGATATGTGTGTGATACTACCCGTCTGTATATCCTCATTTATCTCCATCACCAAACGGTCTGCAAAGTCGCGTTCAGTAAAGTCTACGATGTAGTTCAGGTAGAACGATTCGTCTTTTACCCGGTTGCCATATTCATCCACAGGCAGGCGCAATCCTCGTCCCACTTCCTGTAGTTTGCTGTTTTCGCTGCCACTGCTGCGCAATTTGGCTATTGTAAATACATTCGGGTTATCCCAGCCTTCTTTTAATGTCCACTTCGAGAAGAGGAAACGGCGTGTATTGGGTTGTCCTTTCTTGTTTACGAACGACAACAGTTCAGTTTTGTTGTGCAATATGTCATCCACTTCCTTCTTCACTGCATCGTCCGGGTCACTGTTGTCTTGTGCGAAGTAGCCGGCCCTGCAAGCGGCAAGATCATTGAGGCTTGCACGCAAGTATGTTGCATATCCGGGCGAATTTTCTTTTTGAAGTTCTGTTTTCAATTGTGCTTCAAGCAGCCTGTCGAACAAATCTCTCAGCCAGGCATTGTTGCCCTCATCATCTCCGCGGAAAGAGAGTATGTCGTCTATAAAGAATAAAGCCAGTGTCTTAATTCTGCCTTTTTCTCTATGGAAATTGTCACGTTCTGTTTCAAAATGACGTTGTATGGCAAGGCGGAGCATGCTTTCCTGATAGGACGATGTGTATATGTCCACATCAAACTCGTCTTTTTTGTGCTTCTCCATGCCGTTGCTGAGTATAACCAAATCTTTTGTGATACCTGTAATGGTGAGCCCCGTGAGTTCGGGACTTAGGATTGACAACGAATCTCCGACACTCAATACATGACTGGCCTTGGAGGTTTGAGTGATATGTTGGAAAGTCGCTTTTTTGTCATTGATATCCAATATCTTTACCTTCTCGTTGATGGTTGAAGTGGGTTCAAAGTGCTCTTTCATTACCCCTTTGATGAGTCCCGAAGAGAATGAACGTTGTGCATTAAGGTCATAGAGCAGATGCTCATAATCGCGTACTGTTGTTTTCTTTTTCCCTTTGCCTATGGTAGTCATCGGGAAGGTTGCACCAAAGCGGATGATGCATTGCGGAGTCAGTTCGCTGATGATGGCTTTATATGCCTTCTGGTCACGCGAGAAAGTGTGAGGCTCGTCAATGATTACGAATGGACGTGTGGAACGCAGTGCGTCAAACGGCCGGTCGTATCCTTCGATAGTCACATCATAGTCATTGCGTGTGAGCATCTTGCCGGTAGTGAGCAAAGCACTGTTCACTATCAGCACATATATCTTGTTTCTGTTCAGTCTTGATCCTTCCACGAAGGCACGCACTGCGGTAGGAAAATATTTCCTGCCTTTCTTCTGTTTTTTCACAGCTTCCAGCACACCCACGTTTATCTCCGCATCATAGCCCAACGTGTTTTTAAAATGTGCTTTGACATACGTTTCGTTCAGAAAAGTGCTTGTGCCGGCTTTGATGGCAATGCTTGGAACGGCAATGATGAACTTGTTTATGCCATAACGTTTGTGCAGTTCAAAGATGGTGTGTGTATATACGTATGTCTTGCCTGTGCCTGTTTCCATCTTGATGTCCAGACACAAGGTGTTGCCCACCGGCTGCTCGTTTCTGTATTTTTCCGCCACATTCTGCCGCTCCCTTTGCTGTATGCGGTATATATTTCCAATAAAACGGTTTGAACGAAGGTCTATAACAGGGTTTGAGTAATGTGCCACCTGTTGATTTATCTCCACCTGCTTGAACACCTCGCTGATGGCTTCTACCGCATACTCCTGGTGCGGCAATCCGCTTTCTAATTTCAGTTCCATAATTTGCAGGTGGTTTTAGTAGCGAATATCTATATTTATGCGGCTGCGGTCGGTGATGGCACCCAAATTTTTCTTTATGGCGTCCGTCTGGCCGAAGTTAAAACTATAACCGAAGATAACGACGGTATCGGCTGTGAACGAATGGTCTTTGTTGTATTTATCAACCAGCTCTGTCAAATCATCTCCCAGTATATCAAACCCTTGGTCTATCATATAGAGATGTTTGCCGCAGAGCCAAGCTGTATAGTTGCCAAACTTTACCGGTTCTATTTTCGGTGTCAGTCCGTAACCGTCGCGCACGGCGTATGTGGCAAGAACCGTTTCTTTACCGAAAGCTTTCACTAAATCATTGCCAAAAGCATCAGTCGGAACAAACTTTTCCATGCGGTCAAGCGTGTTTTCGTCCGGCTCCTGGAGTGTGTAGTGCTTGAAGCCATAATCTATATCGGCATGGTTTTCCGACTTTATCTTGGCTGCTGCACGGCGGATACGCTCTTGGCCGATTTGGTCGATAGTCTTATACTTCTCTTTGTATGCCTCTGTGTTTGGTTTTATTTTTTCGGGCAATTGTACAAGGATGTACTGTAAGTTATAACCATCTTCCACACTGTTTAGTTCCATTACGGCTTGTGCGGTGGTGCCCGAGCCGGAGAAAAAGTCGAGTATGATGATCGGTTCATCTTTGTCCTTTTCTACAGCTCCATCTATAAGGTGTTTTATGAGACTTACAGGTTTTGGAAAACTGAAAATCTTGGCATTGAAAAGCTCGTCTAAATCCTTTGTTCCGTCTTGGCTCATGCCGATATGGGATGGAAGATGAGTGCTGACGGCATATTGTCCGAAGCGGTCACCAGCCTTTTGCATATCATTGTCTTTCCAATAGCGGAGCACGGGCTTATCTATTTTTAGGAAATCGTAATCACCGGGGAATACGATTCTTTTTTGTGCATAATAAGAATCAAATGTGTCCTGTGTAATGCACCAAGTACGTTTCGGGTTTGCTGGATATTCTTTACCGTTTTGAGGGTTCCTTATTGTGAAAAAACTGTTGGGGCGTTCCGATGCAGTAGTCTGCTTTGTCAAATCATGCACTCTCCAAGGTTGTCCGGGAAAATCTTCTGTTTCGTAATATTTTCTTCCCTTTCCATCGATACCAGCCAAAAAAGAATCTGTTCTGGCGTATGATACTATCCATTCGTAATCTTTTGATACTCCGAATGGAACATCTGACTTTGCCGTTCTTTTCCGCCATGGGAATAGAGCCACAAAATTTTCCTCTCCAAACACATGGTCGCACAGCAACTTCAAGTTAGCCTGCTCATTATCGTCGATAGAGATAAAAATCACTCCATCGTCAGAGAGCAAGTCTTTAGCGTATTGCAGACGGGGCATCATGAAGGTAAGCCATGCTGAGTGCGAAGCAGCACCACGGGTTGTCATTGCAAGAATACGGTTTGCTTGTTCCTCACCGATGCTCAATTTCTCTTGCAATTCTTCCACTGTAAAGTTGAATTTGTCATTATATACAAATCCGTCAGTACCTGTATTATAGGGTGGATCTATATAAATGCATTTCACTCTACCGGCATACGACTTTACCAGATGCTTCAGCGCGTCAAGATTGTCGCCGCTGATATACACATTCTGACTATTTATATTCTCCGGCTTGCTGTTATGTTCCAGATCGGGCACTAATACGGTAGTCGTATCCATCGAGGCCAACAGACTGGCATAGTTCTTGCCAAGAAAGTTAAAGCCGCTACCTTCCTTTATAAGGTCTACTTTGTCAGTTAGTAGCTCACGAAAAGCAGCTATATCAAATTTGCCTTCTGCATTGAAACATTGCGGAAAGTCCCGGTGTAGCAATCCTAACGTTCTGTCAGTAGGTTGCGCTTCTTCATTTTGATTTATAATATCTCGTATCATAATTTTTATCTTTTCTCTGTTCGGATTTTAGCGATTTGATAATTGAATGCTTGGTGTCAGATAGAATCTTATATTTGTTTGATGTTTAATGTTTGTTCTTTTAATGATGTCTTAGTTGCTGGTTCTTCTTAAGAACAATTCGACATTTTATTATGAAAAATAATCCTAAAATCCAATTACAAAAGTAGTGATAAGTTTGAGATAATGAAAAGACGTTCAGGTAAAAATATGAATTTAGTTCGAATAAGGTTAGTCAGGCAATGCCTCAGCTTGGGAGCTAAGTGCTTTATTGGTTCCGCACAGGCAGCCTCACCCATAGCCATCCGGGAATCAGTTTCCAGAAAAACACCAGCATCTGATAACGCCGGTCTATGACAGCTACTCTTTTCCTTCGGGAGATGGCTCTTACAATTTGTGATGCCACGTAGGGAGCATGCATCAGCAGCGGGTATTTGTCATCTTTCAACAGAGGGGTGGCGACAAATCCGGGACGGATGTCGGTGAAGGAAATGTGTAGCTTGTTCATGTGCGCCAATTGGTCCAAAGCATCCAGATAGGGTAAGCATTCGGCCTCGTGCGTGTTTCTCTCCAAGTTATAATAAAGTCAAAAGCC
>OGQN01002592.1_pt1 | contig 12748 bp, 8 predicted proteins | sample 1553231 | NCBI WGS metagenome assembly OGQN01 (sample SAMEA2579950, study PRJEB22360) | human gut metagenome | biome: human gut; feature: human-associated habitat; material: faeces | place: Denmark | collected 2008/2010 | reverse complement strand
TGGCACTGGTAAGGATGGCAAAAGCAGCTGCCTATATGAAAGAAAGGGATTATGTCATTCCAAAGGATGTGCAGGATGTCTTTAAGGACGTTGCGGCACACAGGATGATTCTGGATTCCAAGGCAAGGTATCAGGAAAAATCTGCCCGTGAGATCCTCTCGGAGATCCTGTCAGAAGTGCCGGAACCGAAGGTGGAAGGATGATAAAGAACAGGATCCTGTGGCTTTTGTGGCTGGTCTGCATGGCAGGAGCAGCAGTAATTACAGGCACATGGCTCTTTGCAGCGGTTCTCTTACTCTCCGCCCTTCTTCTGATCTTTTCCGCAGGGAGTGTGGCCTTATCCGGAAAAAAGGCCGTTATCAAACTGCATCTTCCAAAGGCGGCAGAGAGAATGGGGCGTTTTGACGGGGAAATACGGATGGAAAATCAGTCTGCATGGCCGGTATTTGGCGGGGCAGGAGTGCTCCGGTGGGAAAATCTTTTTACCGGTGAAAAAGGAGAGATCCCTCTTTCCTTTTCCCTGGGAGGAAAGGAAAAACAGGTCATCGGGTTTGAGACCGGAAGCAGCTGGTGCGGCTGCATCAGATTTTGTTTTTCTGACTGGAAATGCCAGGATTTTTTTCGTGTCTTTTCTTTAAAAAGGAAGGCTGATACATGCGCTTATACCGTTGTAATGCCGGAAAGACAAAAAGGTGAGCTTTCCCTTTTTACAAGGGAAGGATTCGACATGGAAAGTTTCCGCTATTCCGGAAGCCGCCCGGGGGATGATCCGGGAGAAACTTATGACATCCGGGAATATCGTTCCGGTGACAGTATCCGGCAGATCCACTGGAAGTTGTCCGGAAAGCTGGATGACATCATGATCCGGGAAAAAAGCTTCCCGGTGGATGATACGGTACTGATCCTGGCAGAAGCATTTCAGGCAGACCGGGATCCGCAGCGTGCGGAAACGGTGGCAGAAGTCTTTTCAGCAGTCATTCAGAGCTTTATGGAAAAGAAGATCTCCTGCCAGGCCGGAGTCTATGACCACAGCACTGGGAAGTTCCGGCTGGAGAAGATCCGTACAGAAGAGGACCGCGAAAACATCCTGTACCGCTTCCTGCGTTATGGAAGTGATGCAAAAACACCGGTCACGGTACGGGAATATCTGAAAGATCCGGGGACACAGAATTTTGCAAACTATGTATATATAACCGGCGACCCGCAGGACAAAGAAGCAGAACTCCTGGCAGCAAAGGGAGAAGTGACTATCGTAGGATGCGGCACAGGCGGCAGAGACAGTGGAGGAGAACAGGTATTATGGAAATACGGATCACAGAATCCAAAAGACAGTCAAAAACAGCATATGGAAAACAACTGTCCGGTATCCTGCTGGAAACTGCACTGATCTGGCTTAGTGCAGGCGGAGGGCTCCTGCTTTTTATGAGTGTCCTTACTGAGCAGGAACGCATGGCACCGATTTTGGGAAGCGTGCTTCTTATGGCAGTGTTCTGTACTGCAACAGAAAGAATGGGAAAATATGGGCTTTATGGACGGCTGGGACTGGGAATGGTTTCCATCGCAGGGATCTTCCTGTTCCATGGACAGCTTTTAGACGGCATGGCATTATACTGGAATGATATGGCAGACATCCTAGGAAGCCGGGCAGGAATTTACCTCAAAAGGTTTGAGACTGCCGGGATACAGGGAGGGGATGCCGCCCGCATGGTATTCCTTATTTATCTTGGAATGGCAGCGGCAGTCTGCGGATTCCTTATCCTGAAATTGAAGTTTTATCTACTGGTGCTTGCCTGGGCTCTGGTACTTCCTGTCCTTTCGGGAATCCTTGGTATGGAACCGGATGCAGGCACAGGAGTTATTTTTTACATGGGGATCCTTTTGGAACTGAATCTTATCCTTTCCCGTTCTGGAAGGAAACGCCACCGGGCAGAGAGCAGCCGGGCATTTTTGACAGGAAGCATCCTGGCATGTGCGGTAATGCTGGCAGCCGGGATCCTTCTGGAACAGTTTATGCCGTCCGAAGACTATGGTTCCTCGACACTTGTCACAGAAGCTAAAAAAGAGGCCCTGGACGGGATCAGCAGCCTGCGGTACAAAAAAGGAAAGATCAATACCCTTCCGGATGGAAAGCTGAAAGAATGCGGTGCCTGGAGTGCCTCAGACGATACGGCACTTTCCGTTACCATGGAAAATCCGGATTCTCTCTACCTGAGAGGATTTGTGGGAAGCGTGTATGACGGTTCTTCCTGGGAAAGCCTGGATACGGAGGATGCCTATAAACAGAGGACGCTCTTTTACTGGCTCCACCAGGATGGATTTTATGGGGAGACCCAGCTAAGCCGTGCAAGGGCACTTGCAGATGATGATGCCCTTTCTGACAAAGTATCCGAAGTGGACATAAAAAATGAAAAGGCAGACAGCCGTTATCTCTATACCCCTTATGAGATCGCAGAACTGCCTGTCGGATACAGGAAAGAGACACTGTTTGCTGACAGTATGTTAAAAGCAAAAGGACTCTTTGGAGCAAGAAACTATCACTATCAGGCAAATGGGAACCTGGTAAAAGATTTTACGGTGCTGGGGGCAAGGGTCTATCAGGCACTTGCCAGGGATGAAGGGGATTCCTACCGTGATGATGAGAGTTATTACAACGCATTTGTGTACAGCCAGGATACGAAGCTGTCCGGTGCACTGGAAACCCTGTTCCGCAAAGAACTGGGGGACGGTGGAAACCGGGAACAGGGGCATACCGATTACTATACAGCGATCAGCAGGATCCGTTCCTATCTGGAAAAGAACCTGACTTACAGCACGGCAGCCGATCCGTATACCGGACAGGGGGATTTTGCAGAGGACTTCCTGACAAACACCAGGATCGGCCACAGTGTCCATTATGCCACGGCAGCGGCACTGATGTTCCGTTATTACGGGATCCCGTCCCGTTATGTGGAAGGCTATCTGATCACACCGGAAGATATCAAAGATAAAAACCCGGGGGATACGATAGAAGTCCCGGGAAAGAATGGACATGCCTGGACCGAGATCTATATGGACGGCCTTGGATGGGTACCGGTAGAAATGACACCGGAATACTATAATGTCATGGAGGAAGCAGACCTCACGGCAGGCCTGGAGGCAAAAGGAGCCAAAGCAGCCGCCATCCCGGAAGCACAGGACGAACCGCCTGCACAGGAGAACATCCAGACACACTGGAGCTTAAAACTGGCACTGTTCGGAATCGAAAAACTTCTGATCCTCCTGCTTGCGGTATTTGACCTCTTCTGCCTGATATTTATCTTTACGGTCTGTGTGCTCCGCATCCACGCAAACAGAAGACGGAGAAAACTGTTTGAAAGTGAAGATGACCGCCAGGCGGTTCGCGCCATGGCCGGATATGCGCGGCTTCTTTATTATCATGGCCCTGAGCTTTATTCGGAAGATGCCATGAAGTGTTACCGGAAAACAAGCGTTATCGGGGAAAAGGCTGCGTTCAGTCCCCATGCCGTATCAAAAGAAGAACGAAAGGATACCGCTCTGTGCGTGCAGAAGATGAAAAAAGAACTGAAAAAAGCCAGAAGCTGGTATGGAAACTGGATCATGAAATATATAGAAAGGCTGTATTAAGGAGGAAATGACCATGAAAAAGAGAAAAAAGAATAACCGGCTTTCCTTTCTGACAGCTATTGTCTGTCTCCTGCTTTTTGCTGGAGTATTATTTCTGGGAATGAAAAACTATGAACCGGAGAAAAGTGAAAATCCGGTACAGGGGGTGAACAGTGAAAGCTCCTTAAAGGGCTATCTTGGAAAGGGATATGCTTATGCCGGAAGCCAGGAAGATGCTTCCACGGGTGAAGAATCTTCCTTTGAAGAACAGGCACAGATCCTGGAAGATGAACCGGAGGAAGAACCGGAAAAGAAAAAGGAAGAGGCACAGGCGACTGTCACCCCGGAGCCGACATCAGAGCCGGAAGCTTCCCAGACACCGGAACCGGACAGCCAGAAGGAAGATACACAAAAAGGGGATACCGATCCGGAAGACGGCTCCACAGGAGAGGATAATGACAGCTCCAAAGACAATACCATCCATTATGACAAAAATGGTGACCAGGATGATGACAGCCGGAAAGAAACACCGGACCAGGACGATGACCGGAACCAGGATGGGGCGCAGGTACCGCTCAGTGCAACGCCGACGCCATCTCCGGAGCCGGAACCGACACAGGAACCGGAGGAAGACCATTATCCAACGATCGCCACAGACCTGACTGACGGGGAAACGGTAAATGCCGCGTACCGTACATTTTATGTACAGGCGGTAGACTGGTACGGGAACAGCTTATCCTCTACGGCACTGGAAGTATATGGAAACGGTGAAAGACTTTCTTCAAAAGGGGAGCCTTCGCCGGGAATCCTGGCTTACCGTCTGGATCTGAATGAGGGCAGCAACACTGTGGATATCAAGGCAACGGATGATGAGGGATGGAGTACCACGCTTTCAACGTTTACCATCTATAAAGGGGATGAAAGCCAGGAAGAACCTGCCGGTTCCATCACGGTCAGCATTGAGGCGGGGACTGTCGGACTTGGGACAATCCTGCCGGCGACATCCATCGACTTTTATCAGGGCGAACAGCTTTCCTCCGTGGTCTTAAGGCTTCTGCAGAACAGCGGGTTTGACTGGAGAAATGATGGAAGTGCAACAGGAGGTTTTTACCTGAAAGCTATCGGACGCGGCGGCATCACTTCCGGAGCTTCGATCCCGGATGACCTGATGGCGCATCTGACAGAAGTAAACTGCCAGCTGTCCGGGCATGATGCCAACTGGCTGGGAGAATTTGATTTTACCATGAATTCCGGCTGGATGTATTTTGTAAACGGTGAATATATGAACATTGGAATGTCGGGCTATTTCCCGGCAGACGGTGACGAAGTAAGGCTTCGCTTTACCCTGTATTCCGGAGCAGATCTGGGTGTCGGGGATAACGGCGAAGTATGGGGGGACTGGTAATGAAAAAAAACAATTTAAAGAGACCGATCATTAACAAATTTATTATCGGGACCCTTTCTGCAGGACTTCTGGCAGGAGGGGCTGCACCAGAAACAGATGTAATCTTTGTCAGGGAAGTTTATGCAGCAGACAGCACAGAGAGTTCGGAAGGGGAAACGCTGGCAGAACCATCGGTACCCGCAGAACCTACCGCCGTTCCGGAGCCGACTGCAGAACCGGAGCCGACCCAGATACCGGAACCAACCGCTGTGCCGGAACCGACTGCTGCACCAGAGCCAACTGCCACTCCGGAACCAACCGCTGCGCCGGAACCGACGGCAGCTCCAGAGCCTTCCGTTACGCCGGAGCCTTCTGTTACACCGGAGCCTTCTGTTACACCGGAACCGACCATCACTCCGGAAGTTAAAAGCAGCAATGCGGATCTGAAAGAATTATATATATCCAGCTCCGATACCTGGGGAAAAGGGATCTTAAAACTAGATCCCGCATTAAACAAGGACCGTGACAGATACAAGGCGGTTTATGACGGGGAACGTCAGAGCCTGAACATCTGGCTGACAGCGGAAGAAGAACATGCCACGGTCAAGATCTATGCGCTGAGCGGAGTGAAGCATTCTACCGTGGAAAAAGATGAGACCATCAAAGAAAGCAACGATGGAAAGGGGCATGTTTACTGGAAAATCCATTTCGGAGACCAGGAAAAGGAAGCTATGGTCCGGGTGCAGGTAACCGCACAGGACGGCACCCGGAGGGATTATTACCTGACACTTGGGATTACGGACCAGACCCCGCCGGAACTGAAAAAGATCAGTGCCAGCAGGATATCCGTGGACCAGGCCTCAGTAGTATATAAGACCAGTGAAAGGGGACAATGCTATTACCGTGTCATAGAGGCCGGCGCGAAAGTACAGACCCCGGATACCTCAAAAGAGGGAAGAGAAGTACTGAAAGGAAGCGATACCCTGACCATTACAGGCCTGTCAGAAGGTGAAAAAGATGTGGTGATCGTGGTAAAAGACCTTGCAGGCAATGTTAGCAGTCCGCTGGTGATCCGGATCCCTGATGTCAGAAAGAAGAATAACAGGACAGCGGGAAATGAGGGCAATGGAAATTCCGGTTCGATCGCCCAGAGACCCGGATATGGTGGAAATAAAAGTGAAGCCGGAGTCCCGGGCAAAGGCAATAATGGGGAAGGATCCCTTACAAATCTGAAAACGGTTGGCGGAAAAGGTACGGCATCCGGAAAGAACGGATTGGATAGCACAGACGAAAACAAGGAAAAGAAACTGACGGCTTATGCAGGTACGAAGAAAAAAGGCTCTGGTTCCGGTACATCAGGTGAAAAGAAAAGCAGCAAAAAAGCGGATGCCGTAAAAGACAAAACAAAAGAGAAAACAGAAGAGTCATCCACAGAAGAACTGACTGAAAGCAAAGAAAAAGAGACTACATCCGGGACAGCATCCGCTTCCTCCAAAAACGAAGGAAAAAGTATCCCGGAACTGGTAGGAAGTAAAGTAACAGACACCTGGACGCACATGAAACTCTTTACCAGGATTCTATCCTTATTTGCACTGGCAGGAGTTTTGTACCTGCTCTTATGGACAGGAGCGAGACGCAGTTTCAGAAAAATAAAAAGCAGGAATCCACTGCTTCAGCAGTAAAAAATCCAAAAGGGAGGTAAACATCAGATGAAAGGAAGACTAGGAAAATGGCTAGCAGTCCTTCTGTCGGTGAGCATGCTGGCAGGGACAGCTCCGGTCTATGGAGCCGACATATCCATGGAAAGTGATTTTTCTTCCGGGGCAGCAGAGACGGAAGCACAGCCGGATGTCCAGGAAGGGACAGAGATCACAGAAGAGCCGGGAGACAGTGACGTGGAGATCACCGAAGAACCGGAAACAGAGCAACCAGAAGATGCGGAATTCTCAAAGGGGGAATTTAACGGCGAGGATCAGGAGGAACTGGTCATGGACGGCTCTGACGATGAAGATTCTGCAGAACTTACCTTTGAGGATGCTCCATCTGCCGGGGAGAACAGTACGAAAGAATATCTCAAGGATCTCAGTGTGTATTCCGGCTATGGCGTTAAGGATCCTCTGGAGATCAGCCGCAGGGAAGATTTGGATGAAACTTATGGCGGGAAAACCTATACCGTTGAGATCGGATCCAGTTATAATTCTACCGGATTTTATGTAACGGCAGATCTGGGGGCCGATGCGCCGGAGGGATCAACGATCCGGTTATCTGCCTGCGATCTTGATGGAAAGACGGTTGAGAGTGAGATCATTGCAACCGGATATACCGATGGAAAACGTTATAATTTTTCAAATGTTTTTACAAAAGATAATGGAAAAAGGGCTGTTTACACAGTAACAGCCGGTACAGCCACAGACAGCCAGACTTACAAGATCGTAGTGCTCCGGAGGCTGGATCTTTCCATGATCGGCTGTTACCTTCCCTCGGACACGGACATGGCCAAAAACCTGATCTCAGAATTTGACAGTGCCGGTATCACCAGGGATTATGATGTGACAGTGGGTGAGAATACAGAATCTGTAAAAGTTTCTGCAAAAGCCTTTAATGACAAGTGGTATGGCCTTACCGTAAATGGACAGGCAGTATCCGGCAGCAATGCCATTGAGATCCCACTTGACGGTTCTGAGACCAGGATCACTTTCCAGATGAACGAAGACGGGACTTATCAGGATCCGGCTTATCAGGATATCACTTATACATCCACAGGCACCTATACGATCACCGTACATAAAAAAGCAAAGTCCTCGATCGCTTTTGTAACAGATCCATCGGATGCAGTGGTCAGTGTATATGATTCTAAAGGGGAGCGTGTGGAACCTTCCAAAGATGCTTCTGTGTATGATTCTCTTTATTACGGGGATGAGTATACCTGGAATGTGTCACGACATGGATATATCTCCAGAAGAGAGAAGTTTACGGTAGGTGAGGAAACAGAGATCCAGGTAAAACTGGAACAGCAGACGGCAACGCAGCCAGAGATCACGGATAATGACTGGAGCAGTTACCGGAACAGTGAAACAAACAACGGGATCACCAATACCTCCACGCCGGCAAGCAAGGATACAACGGTGCAGAAATGGTCCCTGCATCTGGATGCAAAGGGATGGGATGCAGCACTTACCCCTCCACTGATCCTGGGCGGCTATCTTTACGTGGCATCCGGACAGTTCATCTATAAAATAGATAAAAATACCGGGGATATCGTGCAGACCAGTGAACAGATGCACGGAAATATGCAGTATGCCATGATCCCGCTTGCTTATGCGGAAGGAATGCTTTTTGCACAGATCGGCGGCGGACAGATCCAGGCACTGAGTGCCACTTCTTTAAAATCCCTCTGGATCAGTGAGAGCCTGGGAGGCCAGACACTTTCCCCGATCACCTATAAGGATGGATATATTTATACCGGAACCTGGACTTCGGATACAACCCCTGGTTCTTACTTCTGCCTTTCTGTTACAGATGAAGACCCGTCAAAAGGTGATGAGATAAAATACTGTACCTGGAAATATAACCATAAGGGCGGTTTTTACTGGACAGGTGCTTATGCGTCCGAAAATTATCTGGTGTTTGGTTCTGATGACGGGGCCGGTGATGCCTATACTTCTATCCTGTATTCAGTTAATACGCACACCGGACAGCTGATCGACAAGCGCACGGACATGATCGGCGATATCCGATCCACCATTGTTTATAACAACGGATATGTTTATTTTACGACCAAAGGCGGCTATCTCTACCGGGTTGCCATGAATGCAGATGGTACTTTCGGTGCAGTGGCAAGCTATAACCTGGGCGGTGCGGCAACATCCACACCGGTCGTCTATAAAGGAAGAATCTATGTAGGTGTCTGCGGAAACGGCGGACAGTACAATGCGGATGGGGGACACCATTTTGATGTCCTGACAGAATCTGCTTCCGGTCTTTCCCTTGCATATAAAGTTTCTATCCCAGGATATCCGCAGGCAGCACCGCTTCTTTCGACCGCTTATGAAAACCAGGACTTTAATGGAGATGGCCAAGCGGATGGACGTGTTTATCTGTATTTTACCTACAATGCAAAACCTGGCGGTATCTATATGCTGACAGATGAGCCGGGCCAGACTTCCGGAAAACCGAAAGAACTCTTCCGTCCGGTACTCGCACAGCAGGAGTACTGCATCAGTCCGATCTGCGTAGACAGGGATGGGACACTTTATTATAAGAATGACTCCTGTTATCTGATGGCACTGGAAACAAATGGAGCTTACCTTGACAGTGTATCAGCAGAAGCAGATACTGGCCGGGTCAACTGGGAAAAAGCATTCCAGCGTTCGGAAAAAGAGCATACCTTAAGGGTTGCTGAAAATGCTACAAAAGTGACCCTGACATTTAAAGCACCTGCCGGATGTACCCTGACTGTCAACGGAAAAGCTTCCAATGGAACTTATGTGGCAGATGTAAGATCCGGACAGGCAGATGTTACGGTTAAAACAACACTGAACGGAAAGAGCAGGGATTATATCTTCCACCTTACCAGCGGGCTTGGAAATTCCTCCCTGGCAAACCTGGTGGTAAGTACCAGCAATACTTTTACAGATACTTCAAAATATCTTACATTATCACCGGTATTTGACAGCACCAAAACCAGCTATACCGTTTCGTATCTTGCAGACAAAGGGGAAAATAAGGAAAAGTTCCTCCGCCTTTATGTGGAACCTTCAGATGGGGATGCCACGGTAACGGTACAGAAAGTAAAAGGTGTTGAGAAAGTATCCATGCCGGTTGTGGCAAACGGAAAAACGAAACGTGTAAATGTATACTGGGAAACAGATGCAAGCGAAGCACAGGTGAAGATCACGGTAACAGCTGCCGGAAGCGGAAAAACAGACTATCTTCTTACCATACAGCGGAAAGAAAACGTTCCGACACCAACACCTACAGAAGTACCGGAGGTGTTCGGACCATGGAAAACGATCTCTGCAGCCACGGTATTTTCACCGGCTGTACAGATGCGTACCAGCAACAAGGGCCGCGAGGAAAAGAGGACCGTCGGCAAAAAACTGACACCTACGATCAAGGTAACGGCTACCCGCATTAAGCTGAAAGTAAAACAGTCTACGTCCAAAATAAAAGTTTCCAGACTTGCAAAGGGTGATTCCGTTAAAAGCTGGACTTCCAGCAATAAGAAAATCGTTTCTGTAAACAGAAAGGGAACGATGAAAGGCTTGAAAGCCGGAAAAGCCAAAGTGACAATTACACTGGCCAGCGGCAAGAAACAGGTCATTTCCATTACTGTGCAGAAAACAACGGTAAGAACAACAAAGATCACCGGACTGAAATCAAGCGTGACCGTTGCAAGGAATAAAAAAACTTACGTCGAAACCAGTCATCAGCCCGATCACTTCCCAGGAGAAGGTTACCTACAGTTCTTCGAATAAGAAGATTGCAACGGTAAGTTCCAGTGGTGTGATCACTGGAAAGAAAAAGGGAACAGCCTATATCACAGTGAAATCTGGAAAGATCCGCAAAAAAGTAAAAGTAGTAGTTAAATAAAAATGATTTAAGCAGGAGCTGCCTTTCATGAATACACATGGAATGGCAGCTCCTTTTTTCATTTTTTGCATGTAGTTTTATTTGCAGAAGTAGATTACGATATTAATAGTTGACCAAGAGAGAAGAATGTTTAGATAATATGTTATAGTGATAATGGAAGCATGGTAACAAAAAAAATTATAAAAATAGAAAAAAAGTGCAACCAAACAGAAAAAAATACGTTCTATATAATAGAAAACATTAATATGGCACACTGCAAATAACCTATCTGCATAAAAACACTAATATACAGGGGAGAAATGTGATATGGAAGATATACATATTATAAATTTATTTTTAGAAAGATCAGAAGATGCAATTCGCCAGGTAGAAGTAAAGTACGAAAAATTTTGCTTTAAGATTGCATGGAATATTTTATATAACACAGAAGATTCAGAAGAATGCGTAAATGATACGTGGCTGATAACGTGGAATAAGATTCCGCCCAAAACGCCAACAAAATTATCTGCATTTCTTGGAAAAATAACCAGAAATTTGGCATTGGACAATTTCAGAAAGAAAAATGCTTCAAAAAGAGCAGATACACATATGATGGATATTTGTGGTGAAGTGGAAAAACTGGAAAATACAATAAAGGATTATGTGGAAGAGGATATAAAGAAAAAGGAAATTTTGAATATTTTAGAAAAATTTTTAAGTGATTTAAAAGCAGGAGACAGGGATATTTTTGTCAGGCGATATTGGTATATGGATAATATTAAAGACATTGCAAAAAGACATGGATGCTCTGAGACTAAAATTAAATCTAGTCTTTTTCGAAGCAGAAACAAATTATGGGAAGAGGTGAAAGAAATCATATGAAAAAAGAAAACAATTTTTTGGATCTGATGGGAGAAATAGATGAAAAATTTGTTTATGAAGCTTCCTTGCCATGGGAAAAGCGAAATGTTAATTTGAAATTAAAATTAGCAAAGATTGCAGCAGGAGTTGTAATAGCATTATTGATAGGAGGCTTGGGACATCCGCACGAGATAAAGGCGGCCTGGGAACAGATTACTTCGTGGATTCAAACTGCATTGGGGATTAATGAAAATGTAGAATCATATATAGATAGTGTTGGAAAAACGATTACTAAAAATGGAATTTCTATTACATTAGATGAAATTGCTGCGGATAAGGAGAATTTATGGGTGGCAATATCTGATAATATAAATGCTTCAAAAGAAAAGGAGACTATTCTACTAACAGAAGTGGAGATAAATGGAAAAGCGGCACAGTTAGATGGAACATATGCTCTGGAGAAAAAGGAGAACGGAACAGATGGTCAGGTTTGTCATTATAGGGTGGAAGATACAACTATTAAAGATAATACAGCAGATATAAAAATGAAAGTATGGTTATTTGATCCAACAGAAATGGATACTGCAGATACAAAAGATACGGATGACTATATTTTTGAATTTTCATCAAATTGGGAAGAACTGGAGAAGAATACAATAAATGTAAATGTGAATAAAAAAATAAAGATATCTCCAAATCAAAATCTGACGATTTCAAAAATGAGCTTAAACGATTTGGCAAGTACAATTTATGGAAATTTGAATAATAAAGAATATGAAGATTATTATTTAATAGGAACCGACGATAAAGGAAATCAGGGGCTTTATAGAATGACAAATTATGGAGACACAGAGACTGTGTTTGAAGAAAGCAGAAATAATACAAAATATAAAGGAATTTCTCCAGATGCTAAAACGGTGACATTAGAATTATATGTAAATAAAGAAGAAAAAAACAGAACAACATATAAAAAATATGAAACAGGAACAGAAGATACTTACGGAGAAGGCGTAGGACGTGTTTATGAAAGTGATGAAGATCCTCTGGATTTATATAGCCTAGTGGAAGGAAAAATAGAAATTAAAATCAGATGACAAAAGAATAATTTAATCGAAGAGAGGAACAGCCAATATCATCTGCCTTCAGATATTGGCTGTAATATATATGATACATAAAAAATACAAGCAGCAGATAACGATAAGATTCTTATATCAGTCAAGGAAGCCTGTGAACGCACAGGTCTTTCAGAGAAAACCATGAGAATTCTTATGAAGAATAATACCTTCATGGTACGAATTGGGCGAAGAACCCTGATTGATAAGAAAAAAT
>OGQN01002589.1_pt1 | contig 12753 bp, 8 predicted proteins | sample 1553231 | NCBI WGS metagenome assembly OGQN01 (sample SAMEA2579950, study PRJEB22360) | human gut metagenome | biome: human gut; feature: human-associated habitat; material: faeces | place: Denmark | collected 2008/2010 | reverse complement strand
TATTTTTTACGCGCGGCAAAATAGCCGAAGCCGTAGGCCAGCACGCCCACGCCCACGCCTGTCTGGATGCAAAACAGCAGGCTCTCGATCTCTCCGGGCAGCTCGCCGCCGAGCAGTGTTTCCAAAACCGGCGTGAACCACGGCTCATATGCTTCACCCTGAATCTCCTCCACCATCCGGCTTCCGGCGTCATCGCTGCCGCCGAACTCCGCGCCCGGCGCAAGGAAGAAGGGCACGACAGCCAGTACCAGCACAGCGGCCAGCAGCGCCAAAACGGTTTTTGTATTCCTGCTCACTGCAATCCCTCCTTCAAAAAGCCGATCTCCCGCAGCTCGGGCCTGGCACAGCTTTCCAGCCCCATCACCACCAGAACGGTCAAGATGCCCTCGATCGCGGCCAGCGGCAGCTGCGTGGGCGCGAAAACGCCCAAAAAGCGCACCGCGCTGGCTGCCGCGCCGCCTTCCGCAGCGGGATAGGCCATCGCAAGCTGCAGGCTTGTGACGCAGTATGTAAACAGATCGCCCAGAGACGCCGCCAGAAATATCGCCAGCTTACGGTTCACACGCGCCTTTTTGCACAGGGCATAAACACCCCAGGAGACCAGAGGCCCGGCGATGGCCATGCTGAAGGTATTGGCCCCCAGCGTGGTGAGGCCGCCGTGGGCCAGCAGCACCGCCTGGAACACCAGCACGATGAGCCCCAGCACCGCAGCGTAAGCCGGGCCAAACAGAATGGCGGCCAGGCCGGTGCCCGTCATGTGGCTGCAGCTGCCTGTGACGGACGGGATCTTGAGCGACGAGATGACAAAAATAAACGCGCCGGACATCGCCAGCAGCAGCAGGGCTTTGCGCTGCGCTTGCACCGTGCGGCGCAGCCGGACCACACCTGCCGCCAGGAACGGAAGGCACAGCGCCCCCCATGCCGCACAGTATGCCGGCGGAAGATACCCTTCCATGATGTGCATGGCATAGGCGCTTTGCGGTACAAACAAAACGCCGCCCATGACCACAGAAAACGCCAAAAATCGTTTTTCACGCCTGGTCATTAAACATTCCTCCTGTTTCTTTTGTTGTGCGCCGCAAAAAAACCGGGCCTTTCTCATTTATGAGAAAGGCCCGGTCAAACAAAGTGTCCTAAAAAACGGCGCACCCTGATTTTTACCGCGCAGGCGTTTTGTCCGTCCGCCGCGCGTCCCTGCCCTTCCGGCAGCATCGCCGCAGGGCAGGTCTTCCGGCTTGGGCGTCAGCGCCCCGGCTTCGTCTTCCCGTGTGTACCCACAGTGACGTTTTGAAGCCGGAACTGTTCCCTTACGGCGGCGGTCCCGCACAGGTCTTGCACCTGTTTCCCTATTCTCCCGGCCGCCTCACAGCGGCCGGGCACCCTGCAGCATTTTGCTTATTCACAGTAACACAGTTTTCGCTCCGGCGCAAGCGCGGAGAAACAACCCGTCAAAAAACTTCCAAAGCCATGGCTTTTTTACCAAGCGCACAGGGCGTTATGCGCCTTTGCGCCGCTGCCCGTCCTGTGCGCCCCACAGGGCGCCGGTGCGGCTTTTGCGGTACTGGCTCCCCCCCCCCCCCCCCCCCCCCCCGCCCCCGCCGAAAGCCATGGAACCGTTCCTGGAACACACGGTTGAACGTCCGCAGGCTGTCGAAGCCGGATTCCATGCTCACCTCCAGCATGCTCAGCTCCGTTGCAGCCAGCAGGTCGCGGGCGCAGTCCAGCCGCAGGGCGTTCACATATTCCCGGAAGCTGGTGTGCAGCCGCGCGGAGAACACGTGCGACAGGTGATATTTGCTGACGCCCAGCTCCTTTGCAATGTGCTCCAGTGAGAGCGGCTGACGGAAGTTCCGCATGATATAGCGCACCACGCTGCTCGTCAGATCCATGGCTTTCGGCTCCGGCGCCGGCTCCAGTGAGAGTTCGGGCAGAACGTGCGCCAGGATCAAATGGAGCAGCGCGCGGGAAATGCTGCTGTCCGCCCCGGTACACCGGCAGCGGTAAAGGCTGTGCAGGGCGTACAGCACATCCGGGTCCAGCGCTTTCCCGCACAGGTACGGCCGGCGGGGGCGGCACTGCGTCAGGCTGGGGAAATAATCGCCCATCAGAGACGTGCCGCAGACGGCCATCATATACCGGCTGTCCGCTTCCCGGCACTGGTAGCTGTGCACCGTGTTGGGAAACACCACCGCCAGTTCTCCCGCCTTCAGCTCACGGAATTCCCCGTCTATCCCAACGCAGACGCAGCCGCTCTGCACCAGAAAAAGCTCCAGTTCACCATGCAGATGGGAGGGGAAATTGAGCCGTTTGCCCATCTCCACCTGAAGCTCGCGTCCGCTTCGTTCCTCGTAATAAGCATAGGCTTTTCGTTTTTCCATATATGCCTCCCACGGGATGCCCCAAAACGCAATATTTGGCCACAAAACGATTCCTTCTGTCCTGTATTATATCATACCGGATGATATAATACAGCCAAATAAAGCACAAAAACCGGAATGATTTTTCGTCGTCCGGCGCTTTTGAATTTTACAGGTTAGAAGGTCTTTACAATGCAACAGCTGCAATGGCTTTCCGGCTGCATGAAGGACAAACGGAAATGGTTCTGGCTGGCGATGGCGCTGGCCGTTGTCTCGGCGGGGCTGTGCGTGGTGTTCCCGTTCATCACACAGCAGATCACGGACCGGGTGCTGGTGGGACAAACGCTGCCGGACGGTTCCGTGCAGCGCCAGACACAGCTGCTCGTCCCGCTGGTGTGCGTTATGATCGGCGCGCAGCTTTTGCGCTCGTGCGTACGCTACGGCATGACGGCGTCTCTGGAATATGTGTCCCAGAACGTCCAGCAGGACATCCGCCGCCATTTGTACGACAACCTGTGCACCCAGGACGCGGGCTTTTATACGCGGTACCGCACGGGCGACCTGATGACGCGCCTGACGGGCGATCTGGACATGGTGCGCCACACGGTGTGCTGGATCTCGTACAACGCGGTGGAAAGCACCTGCCTGTTTCTGTTTTCCATGACATATCTGTTCAGCGTGAACGCCGCGCTGACGCTCCTTCTGCTGGCCGTTGCCCCGGTGATCCTTGCATGCTCGTTCCTGTTTTCGCGCACGGTGTATCCTCTGTATGCGTCCCTGCGGGAAAAGCTGTCCCGCATGAACTCGGTGGCGCAGGAAAACATCGCGGGCAACAAAACGGTGCGCGCGTTCGTGCGCGAGGCCTATGAAAACGAAAAATTCGAGAACTGCAACGAAGAATACCGCCAGGCAAACCTCAAGGCCAACTTTCACTGGCTGAAATTCTTCCCCTACATCGAGGGCTGCGCCCAGCTTATGGGGCTTTTGTCTGTGCTCTTCGGCGGCCTGTTCATCATCCAGGGAAAAATGACGGCCGGCGACCTCGCCGCCTTTTCGCTGATGTCCTGGGGCCTGTCGGAGCCGATGCGCGCGCTGGGCACCTACCTGAACGATTTTCAGCGGTTCCTCACCTCCGCCGCAAAGGTCATTGAAATTTATTTTGCCCGCACGCGGATCGAGAACCCCGAGCACGGGCGCACCGAGGGCGAATGCCGCGGCAGCGTGGAGTTCCGCGGCGTTACCGTCGCTTACCCCCACAACAGCGCCCCCACGCTGAAGGACGTCAGCTTTTCCGTAACGCAGGGGCAGACGCTGGCCATACTGGGCGCCACAGGCAGCGGCAAAACCACGCTGGTGGACGCCGTCACGCGCATGCTGGACGTCAGCGGCGGCACGGTGCTGGTGAACGGCGTGGACGTGCGCCTGTGGGACCTTCAGGCGCTGCGGCGGCGCATCGGCATGGCGACGCAGCGCGTGCAGCTCTATTCCGACACCGTCAGCAGCAACATCGCGTACAGCGCGCCCGACGACATCTCCGAAGACGACGTCGCCCTGTACGCCCGCCTCGCGGCCGCTGATTTCATCTGCTCGCTGCCCGAGGGCTTCGACACCATCATCGGCGAGCAGGGCACCGGGCTTTCCGGCGGCCAGAAGCAGCGCATCGCCCTGGCCCGCGCGCTGGCAAAGCAGCCTGAGATCCTGATCCTGGACGACACCACCTCGGCGGTCGACCTGGAGACCGAAAAGCAGCTGCGCAAAAATCTTCAGGAGCTTCCCTATCCCTGTACAAAGATCATTGTTGCGCAGCGCATTTCCGCTGTGCGCAGCGCGGACCAGATACTCGTATTGCAGGACGGGCGCATCGCGCAGCGCGGCACCCATGAACAGCTCGCGGCCTGTGAGGGCTATTACCGCGACATCTGCCTGCTGCAGGGCGTGCAGGGAATGCCCGACGCGCCCGCGGCAAACGCCCCGGCAAAGGAGGTGCGCTGACCATGGCAAAACGGAACACCTTCGGCGTGGACGAAACGCTGGAAAGCACTTTCAGCTGGGAAATGATCCGGCGCTGCTTTGTGTACATCCGCCGGGAGGGACGCCTGTTCCTGCGCGCGTTCGTACTGCAGGCGCTGGCCATGGTGGCGGGCCTGTGCGGGCCGCTGTTCTCGGCCCGCGTGCTGGACGAGGCCGTGCCCGCGGGGAACATCCCCATGGTGCTGGCCTGCTGCGCGCTCATGCTGGCGTGTATCGCCGTCAACATTCTGTTCACCACATTGTCCAGCCGGTGCGTCAACGTCATCGGCCAGAACATCGTCCATGACCTGCGGCGCGACCTGTACGAGCACCTGCAGAAGCTTTCTTTCTCCTATTTCGACAGCCGTCCCCACGGAAAAATTCTCGTGCGTGTCATCAACTACGTCAACTCGGTGGCCAACATCCTGTCCAACGGGCTCATCAGCCTGTTCCTGCAGATGTTCAACCTGGTGTTCATTGTTATTTTCATGCTGCGCATGGACGCGCGCCTGGCGTGCGTCGTGCTGGCGGGGCTGCCGTTCGCCGTCGGGTTCATCCTGTTCATCAAGCCCATGCAGCGCAGAGGGTGGCAGGCGTACTCCAACAAAAGCAGCAATATGAACGCCTACCTCAACGAGAGCATCACCTGCATGAAGATCACCCAGCTTTTCGCGCGGGAGCAGTACAACGCCGACGTGTACGACGGCCTGCTGCGCGATTCCAAACGCGCCTGGTACAGCGCCGTCGTGCCGTCCATGGCCGTTTCCCCTGTTATCGATCTCATCAGCCGCAGCGTGACGGTGGCCATCATCGTATACGGCATCTTTGCCGCCAAGCCCGCCGTTACCGTGGGCGTGCTGCTGGCCATGATGAACTACGCCTCCCAGTTCTGGGGGCCCATCAACCAGCTTGCCAACATCTACAACAACTTCATCAACAACGTGGCATATCTGGAGCGTATCTTTGAGATGATCGACGAACCGGTCGAGGTGCAGGACGCCCCCGGCGCCGCAGTGCTGCCGGAGATCCGCGGCGATGTGGAGTTCCACGACGTCTCTTTCGCCTATGAAAAGGATATCCTTGTGCTCAAGCATGTGAATTTTCATGTGAAGCAGGGCGAGAGCGTGGCTCTGGTGGGCCACACGGGCAGCGGAAAAACAACCATTATCAACCTGCTCAGCCGTTTTTACAACTGCACCGAAGGCCGGGTGACCATTGACGGCGTGGATATCTCCGGCGTGACGCTGGCTTCGCTGCGTGCCCAGATGGGGCTGATGATGCAGGAGAGCTTCGTATTTACAGGCACCGTGATGGACAATCTGCGCTACGGCAATCTTGCCGCCGGCGACGAAGAGCTCATCCGCGCGGCCGAGCTTGTGTGCGCGGACGGCTTTATCCGGGCGCTGCCTCACGGCTACGACACCGTGCTCACCGAGGGCGGGGCCATGCTCTCCCAGGGGGAAAAGCAGCTTCTTGCTCTGGCGCGCACCATGGCGTCCGACCCGAAGATCCTCATCCTGGACGAAGCCACCAGCAGCGTGGATACCAAAACGGAACGCGAGCTGCAGGAGGGTGTGAACCGCATGCTCAAGGGACGCACCTCCTTCATTGTCGCACACCGGCTCTCCACCATCCGTGCCTGCAACAAAATCATGTACATCGACCACGGCGAGATCGCGGAATGCGGAACCCATGAGGAGCTGCTGGCGCGCAAGGGCCTGTACTGGCAGCTCTGCCAGGAGATGTGACCGGCCGCCCCGCGGGCGCCGTATACAGCAACCGCCGCCCCGTTTCGGGGCGGCGTTTTTTTGCTTCTGCCGCGTTTATTTTTCCGTTTCCGAAATCAGCCCCATCGCCAGCGCGATGTCCAGGTTGACGCCCGGCACGTTCACGGTCTCCTCCCCGAACACGCCCAGCAGTTTTTCCTCGGTGTTGTCCGCAACGATCTGCGCAAGCCGTTCCGGGCTGAGCCCTGAAGCCTCTGCAATGGCGGGAAGCTGCACCTGCGCGGCGGCGGGCGAGATGTGCGGGTCAAGGCCCGAGCCCGAGGCCGTCATCAGGTCGGCCGGGATATCCTCCCGCGCCACGCCGGGATTTTCTGCCAAAAACGCCTCGATGTCGGCTTCCACACGCTGTGTCAGCGCAGGGTTGCTGGGCGCGTAATTGTTGGAACCGGAGCCCAGCCCCGCAAATTCGCTGCCGTCGTTGTAGAACCGGCTGCCCTGTTCGTCTGTGTAATAGGTGTTGTAGTGATAGGCGGAGGGCCGCCCCTTCATGAAATAGGCCTCGGTGAACTCCTGTCCCACCAGCTTCGCACCCACAGCCTTGCCGTCGGCGGTCACCAGGCTGCCGCCCGCCTGATGCGGGAAAAGCAGGCCGGAAAGGCCGCTCAGAAGCACCGGAAATACAAATCCGCACAAAAGCAGCAGGACCAGCGTGACCACGAGAGCCTGACGGATATTGCGGAGCATTGCTTTTTTATTCGCGTCCATGCATATTCCTCCTTAAAAGCCCCAAAGCGCCAAAAGCGGATGGATGAGCATATCTATGAGCTTGATGCCTGCGAAGGGAGCGATCACACCGCCCAGGCCGTAAAGCATCATATTCCGGGCAAGCATCCTGCCGGATGACATCGGGCGGTACTTTACGCCCCTGAGCGCCAACGGTATCAGGCATGGAATGATGATGGCATTGAAAATGAGCGCGGAAAGAATGGCGCTGTGCGGCGTTGCCAGGTCCATGATGTTGAGCACACCCAGCTGCGGGATCGCCATCATAAACATAGCGGGGATGATTGCGAAGTATTTTGCGATGTCGTTGGCGATGGAAAAAGTCGTAAGGCTGCCGCGGGTAATAAGCAGCTGCTTGCCGATCTCCACCACCTCCAAAATTTTCGTGGGGTCGCTGTCCAGGTCCACCATATTTGCGGCCTCTTTGGCGGCGGCGGTACCGCTGTTCATCGCAAGGCCTACGTTTGCCTGCGCCAGAGCGGGCGCGTCGTTGGTGCCGTCGCCCGTCATGGCAACGATCTTGCCCTCGGCCTGTTCTTTTTTGATCAATGCGATCTTGTCTTCGGGCTTGCACTCGGCAATGAAGCCGTCCACGCCTGCCTCCTTGGCGATCGTGGCGGCGGTAAGCGGGTTGTCGCCCGTGCACATAATGGTTTTGATGCCGATGGCACGCAGGCGCTTAAAACGCTCGGCCATGCCTGCCTTTACCGTGTCCTTTAAATAAATGACGCCCAAAATCCGGCTGTCCTCGCAGACAGCCAGCGGTGTGCCGCCCAGAGCGGACACCTCGGCAACGCGCCGGGCAAGGTCCTCCGGCACCTTGCCGCCCATTTCGGAAACGTATTTCTCAATGGCGTCGGACGCCCCCTTGCGTACGCTCCGGCCGCCGGGCAGGTCCACACCGCTCATGCGTGTCTGAGCGGTAAACGCAATGAAGCGCGCGCCCTGCGGCTCCCCGCAGTCCTCCCCCTGAAGGCGGGCCAGAGCCAGTGTGGATTTCCCCTCCGGCGTGCCGTCGTGCAGGCTCGTCAGCGCGGCACAGCGCACCAGCTCCTCCCGGCACGCGCCGCCCACGGGGAAAAAGTCCGCCGCAAGGCGGTTGCCGTAGGTAATCGTTCCGGTCTTATCCAAAATCATCGTGTCCACGTCGCCGCATGCCTCCACGGCTTTGCCGGACAGGGCGATGACGTTAAAGCGCGTCACGCGGTCCATCCCGGCGATTCCGATGGCGGACAGCAGGCCGCCGATGGTGGTCGGGATCAGGCAGACCATCAGGGCGATCAGTGTGGAAGTCTGGAGCTGCACGCCGGAATACAGGGCGATGGGATACAGTGTGACGATCACGATCAGAAAAATAACGGTGAGCGACACCAGCAGTGTGTTCAGCGCGATCTCATTGGGCGTTTTTTTGCGGGAAGCGCCCTCCACCAGAGCGATCATGCGGTCCAGAAAGCTGTCGCCTGGGTCGGACGTGATGCGCACCTTCAGCCAGTCGGACACCACCGTGGTGCCGCCGGTTACAGAGCTGAAATCGCCGCCTGCCTCGCGCACCACCGGTGCGGATTCGCCGGTGATGGCGGATTCATCCACCGAGGCGATGCCCTCGATGACCTCGCCGTCGCCCGGGATGACCCCGCCCGCGGACACCATCACCACATCGCCCTTCTTCAGTTCGCTGGACGGCACCATCCTTTCGCCTCCGTCCGCACCAAGCAGGCGCGCCTGTGTGTCTTTTTTTGTTTTCTTCAGGCTGGCGGCCTGCGCTTTTCCGCGCCCCTCCGCCACTGATTCGGCAAAGTTTGCAAACAGCACCGTAACGAACAGAATGGCCGACACAATACTGTTGTAAACGCGCGCGTTCGGCGTCGTGTCTCCCAGCAGGCCGGGCACGAAGGAGAGCACCAGCGAGATCACAAACCCGATCTCCACAACGAACATCACCGGATTTTTCATCATATAGCGCGGGTCCAGCTTTGTAAACGCCCCGACCACGGCCTGCCGCATGATCTCCGGTGTGATCATCTTTTGCTTGCGGTTCTTACTCATAGCTCTGAAAATCCTCCTTAGGGGTTGTTTGAAAATAGCAGGAACGCTGTATTTCCCGCAAGGATCGAGCAGTTACAAGGCCAAAAGCGCAGGAATACCTGCTGTATTCCGAGGATTTTGGACGCAGCAAACGTCAGTTCCTGTTGGGAAAGGCAGCTTTTTTGATTTTTCAAACCGCTCTTAGCCCCACAGAGCCAGATGCTCTACAACGGGGCCCAATGCCAGCGCTGGAAAAAATGTCAGCGCGGCAAAAATGTATACGACGAAAACCAGGATAACGGAAAACGAAACCGTGTCCGTCCGCAGCGTGCCGGCCGATTCATTGACAAAGTTCTTTTTCATCAGCGACCCGGCAATGGCCAACTGGATGACGATGGAAAGGTACCGGCCGAAGAACATGGCCAGACCGGCGGTGATATTCCAGAAACAGGTATTATCCGCCAGGCCCTCAAAACCGGAACCGTTGTTGGCGGCGGAGGAGGCATATTCATACAGCACCTGGCTCAGGCCGTGAAAGCCCGGATTGGTGATGCCCTCCCGCCCGGCTGCGGTGCCCACTGCCAGCGCGGAAAACGCAAGGATGAGCAGCGGGTGGATGATGATGCACAGCGCGGTGAGCTTCATTTCCCGGCCTTCGATCTTTTTGCCCAGGTATTCCGGCGTGCGCCCGATCATCAGGCCGCAGATGAACACTGCCAGAATGGCGTACAGGATCATATTCATCAGACCGACGCCCTTGCCGCCGAATACTACGTTCAGCATCATGTGCAGCAGAGGGATCATGCCGCCCAGCGGCGTCAGGGTGTCGTGCATATTGTTCACCGTACCGGTCGTAAAAGAGGTCGTGACGGTGGTGAACATCGCCGACTGTGCAATACCGAAGCGGACCTCCTTGCCCTCCATACTGCCCATGGCCTGGTCCAGGCCGATATCCGCCAACGCCGGGTTGCCCTGGCTCTCGGCCCAGAAGCATACGCTCAGGCCGATGACGAACAGGATGCCCATGGCGGCAAAAATGCTGCGTCCCTCGCGGCCGTAGATGGCCGCGGAAAGGCCGCCGCGCGCACGCAGGCCGCCTGCCCTTTGCATGCCGTCCGCCGCTTCCTGCCTGCGGGCGTGCACCATTTTACCGAAGGTGATGACGCATGCGCCGGGCAGGAGCATCATGGAATACAGCTCGATCAGGTTTGAGAGCATCGTGGGGTTTTCCAGCGGCGTGGACGAGTTTGCGCCCAGGAAGCCGCCGCCGTTCGTGCCCAGATGCTTGATGATCTCCAGCGCGGCGATGGGGCCCATGGCAATGACCTGAAATGTGCCCTCCAGCGTCTCCACCACAACATTGCCTTCAAAATTCTGCGGCACGCCCTGCCATACCAGCAGCAGGCCGCCCACAATGGAAAACGGCAGCAGGATACGGGTGGTGATGCGCACCAGGTCCGCAAAAAAATTGCCCACGTCGTTTTTTGTCCTGCCTGCAAGGCCGCGGATGAACGCAACGCAGGCAGCATATCCGCTTGCGGCGGACACGAACATCATAAAAATGATGACCAGCATCTGAGACAGGTAGGAAAGCCCGGACTCACCGGAATAGTGCTGGAGATTCGTGTTCGTCATGAAGCTGATAATGGTATTGAACGCCAGCGTGGGCTCCATATTCTCAATATTGTTCGGGTTGAAAAGCCCTGCGCTCTGCACGCGCAGGATCAGATACCCGATGAACACCATCACGGCGTTCGTCCCCAGCAGAGCCAGGGCATACTGTTTCCAGTTCATCCCCTTCCCGGGGTCCACTCCGCTGATTTTATAGATCGCTCCGTCCACACGGTCAAAGACGGGGTCTGCAAAAGTGTGTTTCCCCGCCGCGATGTGATACAGATACACACCCGCGGGAATGACAATGAGCAAATAAATGCTCACTGTCAGTGCAAGCTGTAGCATGACAAGCTCCTCCTGTTTATCTCAGTTTCGCTCACAGCGAATCAAAATTTTTCCGGATGTACCAATGCATAGATCAGATAGCAGCCCAGCAGCAGCACGATCCCACCCAGTACCAGCATTTATGTATCCTCCTTGCGGCCTTTTTCCCCGCGCTCACTCCGCGGCGTCCACCTGCTTCTGGCACCATTTTGCCAAAAGCCATACAAGCCCGAAACAGGCCAGCAATGTTCCGGCCATCAGAACATCCATCATAATCCATTCCCTTCCTTCCCTTATCGCGGTATGCCTCATTATAGGGCATAAGCTGTAAGTGTGCGCTTAACGTTCGCCGCCGGATGTTAAGGTTGCGTTAGCGCCCGCAAAGGCGCAAAAAAGAAGCCTTCCGGAAAACCGGAAGGCTTTTTCCCACGGGCGCGGCCCGCTGTTTTTTCATTTTTCAGAAAGGGAGCGGAGCATAAAATACCGGAAGCTCCCGCTTTACGGCTGCCAGGGAGCGCGCTCCATCCACTTGCCGTTGGTAAAGTCCGGAATGGCCACGGGAGCGCCGCCCATGGCCACGCTCTGCTCACTCAGGCAGGAAATACTCATCCATGCCGCCGCATCATATACGTCGATGGGCGCAGGCGCGCCCGCCTTTGCGGCGTCGAAGAACGAGCGGAACACCAGCCAGTCCATGCCGTCATGGCCGCCGCGCACGCCTTCGGCCAGATATTTTTTCCACACCGGATGGTCGTACTGCTCGCGGTACTCCTCGGCGCTGTTCCAGCGCTCGTTCCACTTAAAATCATACTCGTTGTCTTTGCCGTCTAAAAAGACGCTCTTGTTGTCCTCCATGTACATGCCCTTTGTCCCCTGCACATGGAACCCGCGGGAATAGGCCCGCGGCAAGGTGGTGTCCAGCGTCAGGCAGATCGTCTCGCCCCGGGCGCATTTGATGATGGTCGTGACCACGTCGCCCTGGGCAAAATTCATGTTTGCAGCGTCGTAGTCCGGGCCTTTTTCCCGCAGCAGATATTCGTGCAGCCCCGCGGCCTTGGACGCCACTGAAACAAGCGTCAGCATGCGGTTGCCGCGGTTGATGTCCAGCACGTTTGCAATGGGGCCCAGCTCGTGGGTGGGGTAGTTTTCGCAGTTCCGGTACAGGTAGTTGCGGAAGCGGTAGTGCCGCATCTCGCGCCCGGTGGAAACCTCCTCCCGCAGGTCGTGGCGGTAACCTCCCTGGCAGTGCACCACCTCGCCGAACAGGCCCTGGCGCACCATATTCAGCACCATCAGCTCGTCGCGGCCAAAACAGCAGTTTTCCAGCATCATGCAGGGTACGCCCGTTTCCTCGTGGGTGCGCACCAGCTTCCAGCAGTCCTCCACAGAATATGCGCCCGCCACCTCCACGGCCGTATACTTGCCTGCGCGCATGGCGTCGCAGGCAAGGTTCAGATGGGATTCCCACGACGCCATAATGACCACAGCGTCGATTTCCGGCATGGCCAGTACCTCGCGGTAATCCGCCGCAGCGCGGGGCGCGGGCTGGCCCGCTGCCGTCACAAGCTGCACGCCCTTCTCCCGGCGGTCCTCATAATTGTCGCACACGGCCAGCACACGAACGCCCGGCTGGGGCAGGATACAGTTTTCCAACAGGTTGGAGCCGCGGTTGCCCAGGCCGATAACACCTACATTCAATACTTCTTTCATAAATGGATACTCCCTTTCCGTTTCAAAAGCGGCCCGCACAGGCTCTGGGCCGTTATTTCCTTCGTCTGCACAGGTATTCGGAGCCTGATATTTCATATCATAGTACCAGTGTACAAAGAAGAACAGAAGTTTTCAACAGGACAAACCGGTCACCGAAACGCAAACAGCACGTCGGAAACGTCGGCGTAATTCTGCAGCGTCAG
>OGQN01002588.1_pt1 | contig 12755 bp, 12 predicted proteins | sample 1553231 | NCBI WGS metagenome assembly OGQN01 (sample SAMEA2579950, study PRJEB22360) | human gut metagenome | biome: human gut; feature: human-associated habitat; material: faeces | place: Denmark | collected 2008/2010 | reverse complement strand
CCTACGCCAGCGAGCGCATCTGCTTCGGCAGGCCCATCGTCTCCTTCGAGCTCATCCAGCAGAAGCTCGCCGACATGGAGATTGCCCTGCAAAACACCCGTAACATGCTCTACAAGACGCTGTGGAAGATGGACAACAACCAGTCCGTGCGCATCGACTCGGCGCTTCTCAAGCGCTACGCGGCTCAGCAGTGCACATGGGTGTGCAACGAGGCGTTGCAGATCTACGGCGGCCTCGGCTTCACGACCGAAACGCGTTTTGGCAGGCTTCTGCTTGACTGCCGTGGTATGCAAATTGCAGGCGGAACGGATGAGATCATGGTCTACATCGCGGGCCGTCAGATTGCCAAGGAGTACGCTCGCTAGGGCGTGACGACGTCGATGGATCGGATCGAGGAGACATATCCTGCGCTCTCTATGATGCGATTTATCCACGACGGATGCCAAGAGCATCCAGAAGCGCCTCTGCTAATAACCGAAGGCGACGACTACACATATTCTGAAATACATAAGTGGGCCGTCGCTTTCGCGAGCTATCTCAACGATGAGCTCGAGCTAAAAAAGGGATCCTCCGTCATCTTGTCGGCGCCAAACACCGTGCACGTTCTCGTCGTGCTTGCCGCGGCTCAGCTTCTGGACATTCGCGTAGCGCTGATGGCGACTACGGCGGGAAGCCAGGAGTTCGAGCGGAGCGTAAATCTCGTCCGCCCAGGGCTCGTCATTTCGGCTGATGAGATCCAGTGCCAGATGGTGGAGGAGCTTGCCCCCAACGCCAGCATCATGGCTGTGAGTGATGCCGACGCAGGACGAATCAGCGTGGACGCGATCATGCGCATGCCGAGCACGAGGAAAGCGGGTTTTCCGGATGCGAACGCCGACGCGCCCATCGTGGTCTTCACCTCGGGCAGCACGGGCGTTCCCAAGGCGATAGTAAACAGGGCGTCGTCTTTTGCACTCAATGGCGCTGCGTTGTGCAAATGGCTTGAGCTTACGAATGATGACGTGATTTATCTGCCGGTTCCGCTTATTCACGTGTTCGGCTTGGTCGGTATATATGCAACGCTCACGGCGCATGCAGCCTTTGCAACATCACCAAAATACGATGCGGAGCAAGCGTGTGCGCTCATGGAAAAAGCGCAGGCCACCGTGCATTTCGGGGTTCCGACCAACTACATCCGCGAACTCAAGTGCAATGAGGAAGCGGAATACGATCTGAATTCGTTGAGGGCGGGCCTCGTGGCGGGCGCTGATTGTCCGCCATTTGTCATCGAGCAGTTCGAGAGGCTCTACGGATGCACGGTCGTGCAGTCCTACGGCATGAGCGAGACGGCGGCGACCCTCACGATAACCCCGCTCACATATAGCCTGGAGGAAAGGATCTCAACCGTCGGATTCTGCATAAAGGATGCGGCCGCCAAGGCCGACCCCGTCACGGGAGAGATCATGTGCAAGAGCGCATCGATGATGGAAGGCGTGCTGCAGGAAGATGGCTCGATCGTCCTCGACCTCGATGACGGATGGTACCGAACGGGTGATGTGGGATGCATTGACGAGAACGGGCTGATGTCCATAACGGGGCGCGTCAAGGACGTGATCGTGCGTGGTGGCATAAACATCTTTCCATCGGAAATAGAATCCGTCTACGAGCATTGCGGCGATGTGGCGGAATGCTGCGTTACCGCTTTCGATGACGCCGAGCTCGGCCACCGGATTTTCCTGGCCGTGGTCCTGCAGGAAGGCTCAAAGGCAACGGCAGATAGTCTGCGCGAATACGCAAAGGGGCGCATTGACAAGTGCAAACTGCCAGACGTTGTGCGAATAGTGGACGAACTTCCGTGCCTTGGCAACGGCAAGGTGGACAGAAGTGCCCTCAGGGCAAGAGTGCAGGGCACATAACTCAAAACAACAGTTGCGAGATCGAAAAAGGAAGGGGAAGCAGGAAATGGCACAATTCATTACGGCGCAGGAGGCGGCAAGGCTCATCCCCGACGGAGCGACCATCGGCGTGGCCGGCATGGGACTGTCGGGTTGGGCCGAGGAGATTGGCCGCGCCATACGCGACAGCTACAAGGAGACGGGGCACCCTTGCGACCTCACGCTGAAGCAGGGATGCGCCATGGGCGACTGGAAGACACGCGGCGTCACCGTGCTGGGCGAGGCCGGCCCCGGACTTGTCACCAATTGGTCGGCGGCGCACATCGGATCGGCGTTCTCGCTCAACGAGCAGGTGCAGGCCGGCCAGATCAAGTGCCATTGCCTGCCCCAGGGCGTCATCATCAACCTGTGGCGCGAGATTGCGGCGGGCCGACCCGGACTCATCACCAAGGTCGGCCTGGGCACCTTCGTCGACCCGCGCGTCGAGGGCGGGCGCATGAACCCCGAGACCACCGAGGACGCTTGCGAGCTCATCGAGTTCGACGGCGAGGAGTACCTGTTCTACAAGAGCTTCCCGCTCGACGTCGCCATCCTGCGCGGCACCACCGCCGACGAGAAGGGCAACATCTCCTTCGAGCACGAGAGCGTCATGAACGAGGGGCTGGCCGTCGCCTCGGCCGCCAAGAACTCCGGCGGCATCGTCATCGTGCAGGTCGAGTACCTGGCGCAGGCGGGCACCCTGAACCCCAAGGACGTCGCCATACCAGGCATCATGGTCGACTACGTCGTGCAGGCCACCGACAAGGACTGCTGCTGGCAGACCGAGGGCGTCTACTACGAGCCGGCGTTCTCCGGACAGATCAAGAAGCCGCTTAGCCAACTGCCCGTGCTGGACCTTTCCCCGCGCAAGGTCATCTGCCGACGCTGCGCCATGGAGCTCGAGCCCGGCGCCATCGTCAACCTTGGCGTCGGCATTCCGGCCGACGTCGCCTCCGTCGTCGCCGAGTCCGGCTGCCTGGACGAGGTCACCATCACCGCCGAGGCCGGTGGCATCGGCGGCGTGCCGGCGGCGCTGCCCAACTTCGGGTCCAACTACAACGCTGAGGCGATCATCTCGCACAACTCCATGTTCGACTTCATCGATGGCGGCGGCCTGGACATCACGGTGCTGGGCCTGGCCGAGGTCGACAAGGACGGCAACCTCAACGTCTCCAAGTTCGGCAACCGCCTGTCGGGCCCCGGCGGCCTCATCGACATAACCCAGTCCGCCTCCACTGTCGTCTTCGCGGGCACCTTCATGGCCAAGGCCAAGGAGGAGGTCGCGGACGGGAAGCTCGAGATAGTCGAGGAGGGCACCTCCAACAAGTTCGTCGACGAGGTGCAGCAGATCACCTACGCGGGTGCCTACGCGCGTCCCGACCAGAAGGTCCTCTACGTCACCGAGCGCTGCGTCATGGAGCTGCGCGACGGCGTCATGACGATCGTCGAGGTGGCCCCGGGCGTCGACGTCGAGAGGGACATCATCGCCCACATGGACTTCGTGCCGGCAATCGCCGATGACGTCAAGGAGATGGATCCAACGCTATTCCAGGAGGAGTGGGACGGCCTGAAGGATGTTCTGGGCTGTTAAATACCGGACGGAAATCTAGCAAAGCCGGACAGGAATCGACGTTCCTGCCCGGCTTTCGCTTTACAGGCAATGTGGCCCTTGTCGATTTTGAACTATGAATTCTCTTGCGGGTTGATCTCTATGGGGGTGAACGAGGGGAACGATGCCATCAGTGACTCGATGAAGACCTTCTCGGATTCGTAGATGTGCTTCTCGTCGGGATACGAGACATAAAGGTCACATGGAAAGGGGTTGCCCTTGAAGGGGATGCGACGGATGGCTCCTTGGGTGATGTACGGATCGTGCGTCGCTATTTTTCCGGGCCGGATGGCGTAGGCATCTTTGATGAGGCTTACCGCGACCATGATGTTGTTCTCATGAAACATCTGCGAGTGTGCACTGATTCCCGCATCCTCGAGCTGCTTTATGTAGGGGAATCGCTTCGCGCTTTGGTAGATGTACAGTTTATGATCGAGAAGATCGGATAGCTCCAGTTCGTCTTTATCCGCCAAGGGGCTTGCCGCGTTTATGAACACGGAGAAGGCGTCCTTTTGCAAAAGAGCCAGCTTCAGACCGTGGTGTCGCGCAAATTCGGCGGTGTTGCCCACGTGCGCCGGGATTTTGTATTGAATTGAAAGTCTGCCACCGACCTGCGCCTCCAAAGCATCGGGTTCGTGTTTGAATTTGATGTCGATGGACAGGTCAGGCAGTTTTTGCTGCGTCTTGTTAATGGCTTTTATGACGTAGAACGACGGGGCTGTTCCGGTCATGGTAATGGCGACCGGGTGCGAAAGCGAACTTTCCTCTGCGAGGGTGAGCCAGCGTTGGTAGTCGTCAAGAATTATTCCCGCATCGTCGTAAAGACGGGTACCCAGATCAGTCAGCTCTATACCGCTGCCGCTTCTTTTGATGACCGGATAGCCGAGTTCGGATTCGATGCTCTTTATCGCTTGGGAAATGGTCGGCTGCGCGCAAAACAGAGCTTCGGCAGCCCTGGTCATGGACTTGTGGTCTGCAACGGCGCGGAAGTATTTCAGATGCTCGAATTGCACAAACATCACCCCATCTCAGTATACAAACATCAACCCCGAGCAGGCACAAAAGAAGCCTATGCCTCATAGGAATATCGAATGCCGATGAGGGGCGTTTCGTACCTATCATAGCCCTGGCTACACAGGTGCACGTGCCGCTATTTCGGCAGCCTGTGCTTTCATGTAAACAGCCATGTCAGCAAGAGGTCCGTCCCACAGCTGCTGTGGAATCAGGAGAGATGGGGCGCGCTGTGCAGGAAACGCAACAACTGGGGAGGTCGTGTACTGTGAGTTTAGATGCCAAAGAGCTTGCTCGATTCCGGAAAACAGCCGACATCAACGAAATTGCCATGATGTTCGGACGCTATGTGACCCTGATGGATGAGATGGACGCCATGTCAATCTACCAGGAGCTGTTCGCAACGGACAATCCGGACATAAGCATCGAATATGACACGTGCGGAACGTACATAGGACAAGAGCATGTCAAGGCCTTCATGGAGGATCTGGCCGCCAAGCTCAATGATTGGAAGACGAAGCGAGGCTGGCTCGATTTTCACGATGCCGCCACGCCTCACGTCGTGTTCAGCGCCGACGGAAATCGCGCCCAGGCCATGTGGAGCCTCATATCGCCCAAAGCCAAGCCGGCTACGCCGGATCCGGGCTTCACTGCCGAACGAAAGCTCACTGCCTTTTGGCAGGCGGGCAAGATGCATTGGGAGCTAATCCGGACCGAGGAAGGCTGGAAAATACTCCGCTTCCACCTGCTGACGTACTTCACGGCCCCCTATCACGCGGGCTGGGTCAAGCAGGCCGAATGCTATCGAGAGGCCCCTTTTTGGAGCATGAAGCCCGACCGCAAGGCTCGCTTCTATGCCTATCACCCCGATCAGGTGTACGTACAAGACGGCATTTACAACTGGGGACCCTATCTCCCCGAAGACGGCTCGTTCTAGAAGGAGGGCACAGATACCAATGGGTGAGACAGAGTACATCTTCACGGAAAAGCAGCTCGAGCGTTTGCGTCGCGCCTCCGATATCACCGAAATCCAGATGCTCATGGCAAGATACGTGGATTGCATGAGCAAGATGCGCGCCAAAGACGTCTGGACGCTCTTTGCGCAAGAGAACGATGACGTCAGCATCGAGCTTGCGGAAAGTGGCGGCTACGACGGACCTCAGCATGTTCTGCAATTCCTCGAGGCCTACGACGAGTATCTGCACGATCCTTCTGACAAGCGTGGCTGGATGGAGTTGCAGAACATATGCAATCCCACCGTCATCGTTTCCGATGATCACACCAGGGCCATGGGGTACTGGACCATACTGGCCCCCTCAAGCAAATGGGCAATGCCATACCCGTGTGACCAAGAGAAGCTCACTGCCCTATGGGGTTGCGGCAAATACATCGTCGAGTTCGTTCGAGAAGAGGAAACCTGGAAGATCCTACGTCTGAAGCTCGTCTGGTTTTTGCGAAGCCCGTTTGAATTTGGATGGATGAAGCAAGCCGATTGTGTGCACATGCCGCCTCTTCAGGGTCTCAAGCCAGATCGTGAGCCCGAATACTACAACGTCTACAACGCCGATTATGGCTGCGCGTCTGGCGGTATCGAATGGGGCCCGTACTTGCCCAAGTCACTCTAAGGAGATGCTGATATGAACAAGCAGGAAGCAGAACGACTGCTGCGCGGTGCAGATGTCATCGATATTCAGATGATCATGGGTAAGTACCTCAGTTATCTGGATCAGGTCGATTTCAAGGGCATCTACAGTCTCATGGCTCAGGATCATCCCGAGATTACCTACGAGATGGTCGAGGACGGGGCATACGTCGGTCCGGAAAACGTTCGTCGATACATGCTGGACGAGCACGAACATCTCAACAACAACCCCAACCACATGAAAGGATGGGTCGGTCTCCAAAACATCCTGACACCCCGTATCGTCTTTAGCGCTGACGGGACGCGAGCCAAGGCCCAGTTCAATCAATTGAGCCCGCATGCCATGGCCATTGCGCCCTATCCCGGCGATGAGCACATTCCAACGACCTATTGGTTCATCGGCAAATACGACAACGAGTTCATCAAGATCGATGAGGAGTGGAAGCTCCTGAAGACGCACATCATCGCCTTCTCCCGGACTCCCTATCAGGAGGGCTGGGTTCGCCAGCCAGATGCGAGGCGCATCTTCCATCCCAACGCGATGCCTCCCCAGGAGAAAGGCCGTATCTATACCTATCACTCCGATGCCGTTTACAGCAAGGACGGGAACTGGACCTGGGGCCCGCACCTGCCAGAAGACGGCTCCTTCTGAGGCGAGGCAAGGAGCTTGTGAAAGGAAGGATGAGCAAGATGGTCAACATTTCCGAACGGCGTCTGCCTCCCGAAATCGCGGGTTTGCCATGCGTTCGCGCAGAAGTCGCTTTTGAAGTGGCTCCCGGCAGTCCCATGCCAAGCTTGGAAGGGCCGGTCTTTGACAGAGAGGGCAACTTCTACTGTTGTCACACCGCCCCTGGCGACACAACCGTGATAAAGATCACCCCTGGGGGAGAGCAAAGCGAGTTCTACCACAATGACGTTGGCATGACGGTCGGTTTGGCATTTCACAAGGATGGCCGTTGTTTCGCCGCCGACATGCTCTCCAGTTGCATCAACATCCTGAGTCCGGACGGAGAACTGCTCGACACCGTGTCTCTCGAGACCGACGGCAGAAAGATGCGTCCTGACTGCATGGCGTTTCGTGAGAACGGTGACCTGTGCTTCACGGACCTGAGCGGACATCTGCACGACCCGAGTGGTGGAGTCTACGCCCTTCGAGCCGACTCTGGCTACAAGGAGATGGAGCTGTTCTTGGGGGAACTCTGCGCACCCGATGGCATCACGTTTGCGCCCGATGGTCGCTCAATGTGGGTTACGGAAGTCTCTACAAACTCCGTGATCAGGGTTTTGCTGGACCCGGCGGGCAACCCCAGAATCGCACAGCATTCTCCACTACGCGTTTACCGCAACGCTGGTTCTTCCAATGTCGATACCCACGCCATGGACGAAAACGGGTTCATCTACGTGGGCATCATGATGGGCGGTCGTGCCCTGGTTTTGGATAGGGACGGAATTCCCGTCGCGAACATTTTGGCCCCAGGTTTCGAAGAGGGGAAGCTGATCTATACGCCCAACCTTGCGCTCAAGCGAGATGCATGCGAGGGCTATTTGCTGGCTTCAGACAGCGAACGAGCCGTTGTTCTCCGGTTTGAGTCTTTGGCCCCGGGGCAAAGGTTGTACGCGACTGAATAACCGTGCCCACTCCGCTGCAAGCAGCCATGAAGCAGAGGACGTTTTTTGGCTGATGAGATATGTGCTGCAGGGCATTTCACGAATGCTCGTTCTGTCCGTTTGTTCAAAGGTGCTGTGAGCTTGTGCTGTATAAGGCTCGCCGAGTTTTGCATGCGAGGTGAGAAACAGTCATGAATATAGAGCAACTTAGATATTTCCAACTTACGGCAAGCTTTCAACATATGTCCAAGGCTGCCGACATGCTGAACATCTCCCAGCCTGCTCTCGGGTCGAACATACGCAGGCTGGAAATCGAGCTCGGCGTCCCTCTTTTCGATCGTGTGGGCAGAAACATCGTTCTGAATTCATACGGAGAGGAGTTTCTCAAGAGCGCGAACTCCATCATCGATACCTGGTCAGAGGCAACTATTAAGCTGAAAAGCATGCGCGACAACAACAGTAATACCGTTACGTTTCGTATGCCTTCTCTCTCCAACTTCGATGCGTTGCAGCAAACCATCTACGAAAAGTATCCAAAGTGCATTCTAGTAAATGATGATTTCTATTTTGAGGAGCTCGAATCACTTCTCCTGGACGGAAAACTGGACTTCTGCATCACGGGCCGTGCGATTAAAAGCGAAAAGATAATTCAGAAAAAGATTTCGACGACCAGAAACGCGATGCTCGTCAAGTCAACCAGCCCATATGCAACATACGAACGAGCGAATATTGCCGATTTCAAAGATGCGCTCTTTTGTGACCTCGCTTCGAATAGGGCATCGGGAATATCCGAATTACCTCAAGTTTGCGATACCGCAGGATTCGATGCCGATGTTGTGTTTGTCGGCGCGTGTGTTGCCGACCTGCTCGATGCGGTTAAGTTTCGTGGATTAGTTGCGTGGCTCCCCAAATACATATTGAAGGGCTATCAGCTTGACGGAATCTCCATTGTCGAACTGGACGAGCCAGGTTGCTATTGCAATCTATACATGATTTGGTGCGAGGGGCAGCTTGCGCAAAAGCCGCTTGCCTATGAAATCCGCAAGATCGTTGAAGAGTATTTCATATCACGAGTGAACGAATACGAATCATGAGGCAGGCGAATTTCGCATATACGGAAAATCGAGTCGAACTAAGCTGGGGCTGCTCTCGCGTTATCAGTTCGAAAAAGTTATCAATCCATCGATTTATAGCGTTTCCTTTTCAGTTCAGGTGGCCGCTTCCATATTCAATTTGTTCTTCTACCGGGCATTTCGTACATTTGATCATGAGGATTCATCGCATTGAGTGCATGCCTTGCGCTATCGAAATCTAAGCAAATCCACGAAAGGGGAAGTAGTGAGCATCTATCCAAATTTGGTAACAGAGTGGCCGAGCATCCCTGATTTTCCGCTTCCGCCCGATGTCGCAGGGCTGCCGACGATGATTGCCGAGCCATGGGTCAAGCTCGAAGATTTTCGACCGGGCCACGCCACGGAGGGCTCCATCTTTGATGCCGACGGCAATCTGCTGCTGTGCGAGCGCGAGCGTCCCTGGTCTCAAATCGTGAAAGTCACCCCCGAAGGGGAGAAGTCGGTAGTCTGGCGTCATGAGAACTCCTGCATGGTGGGACTTGCCGTCCATAAGGACGGTGACATCTTCGCAGCAGATCTCGAGGCGGGACGTATATTCATCATCAGTCCAGAAGGGGAGTGCAAGCGGGAGATTCTCCAACCGTACTTCTTCCATCACATCCACCCGAACGACCTCGACTTCGACAAGGACGGAAACCTGTACATCAGCGATTTCGTAGGCGACTTTGGTGATGACAGCGGCGCAATCTGGCGTGCCGATGCAGATGGCGATTACACGCGTTTTCATATGATTCTGGGGAACCTCTACCGCCCCAATGGCGTAGGCCTCTCGCCCGAGGGCGACGTCTTGTGGACCTCAGAATCAGGAAAGAACACGGTCATTCAGATCAAGCTCGATTCGCAGGGCTTCAAGAAGCCCTTCTGGGCATGCACGAGCGTCGTGTACCAAGGCGCCAGCTACGAGAAATACGACTCTTTGCGCGTTGACTCCGCAGGTAACGTGTACCAGGCGGTTCAGTTTGGCGGGCGCTGCCTCATCCTCAACAAGAACGGCATTCCCGTGGCCAACGTCGTGGTCGAAGGGCGCGAGCGCGGCGATTGCAACCACACGCCAAATCTGGCACTCAAATACGGAACAAGCGAAGGATACATGCTCGGCTGTGGATCACGCGGCTCCTACGTGTTCAAGTTCGACACTCTCGCCCCTGCGCAAAAGATGTTCTGCAACGAATAGGAAATACCGGTCAGCCGGACAAATGCCTGCAAATGCAGGCGAGTACGAGAAAGGAAGCGCGACGTGGAAAAATTGAAGGCGCTGAGCCCGTGGGCTGAAGTCGATTACGAGGATGCCAGAGGGCTCAATCCTCGCGTTGACACCCTCGACGGCAAGTGCATCGGTCTGTTTGCCCATTTCAAGGGGCATTCATTTCTGATTCTCGACGAAATTCAAAAGGAGCTGGCAAAGCGTTATCCCACGGCCACGTTCACCGTACTGCAGTATCCAAAGGACACGTCGGAAATCGAGAACGATCCCGAGTTCCTTCCGAAATTCGAGGAGTGGCTTGATGGCGTTGACACCGTTGTCGCTGCATATGGTGATGCGGGGTCGTGCGCTATGTATCACGCGTACAACACTGCCTTTGTCGAGAAGCTCGGCAAGCCCGCCGTGTTAGTCGCGAAGGACAGCGTCGTGATGTCGGCGCGTCGCGGGGCCTCCGCGCGCATTTGCCCGGCAATGCGCATTGTCGTCGCTCCCGAATCTTTGCCTGACATGTCTTTTCACCCTGCGCTCGACCAGGAGCTAATTGATACTGTCATTCATCCAAATGTGGTTGCCATTATGGACGATATCGTCGATGCGTTGCTGTCTCCTCTGACAGAGGAAGAGAAAGCGATACCCCATAGCGTTGCGAATCCCTTTGCAGAAGAGATCGTGGAGGGCACTGCGCAGGAGATTAACGATGTTTTCTACGAGCGCGGCTACACGCAAGGCCTGCCAGTAGCCATTCCCACTGAAGAGGCCGTTGCCGAGATGCTTCGCGGGACCGACCTTCCACGTGACTATGTCGTCGCCAGGCTTCCCCCCATGCTGGGCAAGGCAACTGTCGAGAAGATTGCGATTAATGCAGTCATGGCTGGCTGTCTGCCCACTCACATGCCGGTTCTCATCGCAGCTGTCGAGGCGATGAACGACCCGATCATCCACCTTGCCGGATGGACTTGCAGCGTTGCGGGCTTCGCGCCTGCTCTATGCGTGAACGGGCCCGTGGCACGCGACATAAACCTTAATGCCAACAAGGCCGTGATGAGCATGTACTTCAAGTCGAATGCCTGCATTGCGCGCGCTCTTGCCTACATCATCCAGAACATAAGTGGTTCGCGTCCCGGCATGGAGGACAATGCGTACATGGGTCATGAGGGCCGTTTCTGGACCGTTCTGGCGGAAGATGAGGCAAATAGCCCTTGGCCGCCCCTTCAGACCGAGTACGGCTTTGACGAGGATGATTCGACTGTCTTTCTCTACTGGTATCACGACCGCGCCTTCTTCCGGGGCAACCGCAATGTGAACTACCTGCTCGAGAAGATGTGCTCGTATGACAACACATGGGGATTCGATCCGGGCTGCACCTTTGTCATCACCGCGGGCATGGCGAAAATTTTGGCCGATGCGGGTTATTCACGGGATGACGTTCGCGAGTACATCTATGAATATGCCCGCAAGAGTTCGGACACCATCAACAAGCGGTGGATGACTGATAACAATCACATGCCCAAATCGGGGTTGCCGCTTCCTGAGAAAGGCTGCTATTCAGCTCGCAAGTATTGGACTAAGGAGCACATCAACATAATCGTCTCGGGCGTTGCGCCCATCGATCGAGGCGTAGCGCAGATTGGCGGCGGTGATCATGGTGGGCCGGCCTGCATCAAGGTAAGGCTTCCGAAGAATTGGGACGAGCTCGTTGCCGAATATGCACCTCAGGTCGCAGACCCGCAGTTCATCCGTTATTGATTCTCTGCCGCGGTCCCTCCTGCGCTGTGAATCCCCTCCTTGATTCACAGCGCCCCCCAAGGGGCGCGAGCAGGGTGTTAGAAGGCTAGCAAGGAAAGGAATCGGCTATGGGTAATTACGACAAGTACATCGTCACGACTCCGCGGCCCGAGCACCTGACGCACTATCGGCTGCCGTTGGATATTCGTCGCTCAATAGCATTCATGGACAGTGACGTGGTCGATGGCGCGTGCAATATGGAGTGCGTCTGGTACTACAAGCCCTTCGACGGCCCGCCCCATCACGCCCACGACGACACCGACGAGATACTCGGATTTTTCGGAACAAACCAGGACGATCCCGAGTCGCTTGGCGGCGTAATTGAGTTCCGCTTCGAAGACGAGTGGGTCACGCTCACCAAGAGCTGCTTGATCTACCTCCCCAAGGGGATGAAACATTGCCCGTTCAGGGTTGTTGAGGTGGACACACCCATCTTTCACTTCGCTATTTCGCCTCAGAAATTTCATGCGGCCCCACCGACGTTTGTAGAGGAGGATGAATAAGAGAAAACTTGTTAAGAAATCCTAATCGTAGGTTAAGAGAAATCCCTAGGAGGGAAAATGGGACGGAAAGTCAATGTAAGTGAAGTTATAGGAAAGAGTAAACTCAACGGGTTCATGTACGGCGTCATAGCCATTGGCGTCATCATGATTCTCTTTGATGGCTATGATATGGGCGTCTGGGCCGGCACTCTTACCTCCTTGCGCACGGATACGGGAATCGAGGATGTAACCCTTGGCTTCATTACGAGCGCAGGTCAGTTTGGCAGTATGCTCGGTGGCATATTTTTCGGTATGGGGGTGCGCCCGTGATCCTGGAGAAGAGTTCTCAAGGAGGATCAGGTGTCGTA
>OGQN01002558.1_pt1 | contig 12873 bp, 12 predicted proteins | sample 1553231 | NCBI WGS metagenome assembly OGQN01 (sample SAMEA2579950, study PRJEB22360) | human gut metagenome | biome: human gut; feature: human-associated habitat; material: faeces | place: Denmark | collected 2008/2010 | reverse complement strand
CTATCAAGAATTTCGACGCCGCCGTTTATTCCATGACACCGGAACGCCAGGAAGACATGGCCCCCGAAATACTGATTACCTACGGCGGACACATCGTATCCAAACAATTGAAGAAATACCTGCGCAATCATCCCCCGCGCGAACACTGGCATGTTGCCGCCGACGGGAAGATAGCCGATTTATACGGTTGCCTGACCACCGTCATCGAGATGGATCCGTTTGAGTTCTTGGAAAAAATAGCTTTCCTGCTGGACAACAAACCTACCCATTATCCGCTGATGTGGGAAAACTATTGCAAAACCATTCCGATGCCGGACCTTGCTTATTCCGAAATCTCCGTTATCGGAAAACTCATCCGGGCATTGCCCGAACCCTGTGCCCTGCATCTGGCAAACAGCTCCACCGTGCGCTATGCACAGTTATTTACAGTTCCTCCCCAGGTGGAAATCTGTTGCAACCGGGGAGTGAACGGCATAGAAGGCTCCCTGTCCACCGCCATCGGTTATGCCGCCGCTTCCAGCAAGCTGAATTTCATCATCATAGGCGACTTGAGCTTCTTCTATGACATGAACGCACTGTGGAATCAAAATTACGGTGCCAACATCCGCATCCTGTTACTGAATAACGAAGGAGGAGAAATATTCCACACCCTGCCTGGAATGGACAAATCAAGCCGTTCCAGGGAGTTTATCACAGCCGAGCATTACACCACCGCCAAAGGCTGGGCGGAAGAACGCGGCTTTATTTACATGAAAGTGACCGGAGAAGAAGAGCTGGAAGAAGCGATGCAGCCATTCACCTCACCCGAGACACGGATGCAACCCATGCTGCTGGAGGTGTTTACCGACAAGGAAAAAGACACCACCCTGTTAAGAGAATATTATCACGGACTTAAAAATAAAAATGAATAATGGAAACAAGAGAATGGAAAACCATCAAAGAATATCAGGATATTCTGTTTGACTTTTACAACGGAATAGCGAAAATCACCATCAACCGTCCGCGTTACCGCAACGCGTTCACCCCCACCACCACTTCGGAAATCAGCGACGCCCTGTATTACTGCCGCGAGTGCCAGGATATCAATGTAGTGGTTCTGACCGGAGCAGGCGACAAAGCCTTCTGCAGCGGGGGAGATATGCACGTAAAGGGGCATGGCGGCTATATCGGCACAGATGGAGTTCCCCGTCTGAATGTGCTGGACGTACAAAAGCAAATCCGGTCACTGCCTAAACCGGTCATCGCCATGGTAAACGGTTACGCCATCGGCGGCGGTCATGTGCTGCATGTGGTATGCGATCTGACCATTGCCTCAGAGAATGCCATTTTCGGACAGACAGGTCCCAAGGTAGGCAGCTTCGACGCCGGATTCGGCTCTTCCTATCTGGCACGCATCGTAGGGCAGAAGAAAGCCCGTGAAATATGGTTCCTTTGCCGTCAATACTCCGCACAGGAAGCACTGGAAATGGGATTAGTCAATACAGTCGTTCCTTTCGACCGCCTGGAAGACGAAACCGTGGCATGGGCAGAAAAGATGATGGAGCACAGCCCGCTCGCTCTTCGTATGATCAAAGCCGGACTGAATGCCGAACTGGACGGACAAGCCGGCATACAAGAACTTGCCGGAGATGCCACCATGCTGTATTACATGACAGAGGAAGCGCAGGAAGGAGGGAAGGCATTTTTGGAAAAACGCAAGCCACGGTTCCAGGATTATCCGAAGTTCCCATAATCAGTGGTTCATTTTTCCGGTGGAGGACAACCCAATAGTCCTCCTTGCTTCCCATTAACCACTAATCACTAATAAGAATGTTCCAAACCCGAATTATAAAAAAACAATTACACTTCAAGCAACCGGCAGGTACTTCCAGAGGAGTATATACCACCCGGAATGTATGGTACATCCTCCTCACCGACACCGGCAGCCGCCACTATGGCGTGGGTGAATGTGCCCCTCTCCCTGCCCTGAGTTGTGACGATATCCCCTCATACGACGAGGTGTTGGCCACTGCCTGCAAGAACCTGGAAAAGAACGGGGAAATAGACCGGGAAGCCTTGCTTCCCTATCCGTCCATCCTGTTCGGAATGGAAACCGCCCTGCTGCATTTCCGGGCACGCAGCCTGCAATTCTGGCACACCCCGTTCAGCAAAGGCAAAGAGGGCATCCCCATCAACGGACTCATCTGGATGGGAAACTTTGACGAGATGTACCGGCGCATCGGGGAAAAGATGCAGCAAGGCTTCCGCTGCATCAAACTCAAAATAGGCGCCATCGACTTTGAAAAGGAACTGGAGCTGCTGGCGCACATCCGCCGGCATTTCACCCCAGCCCAAATCGAACTGCGTGTAGATGCCAACGGTGCTTTCTCTCCTGCCGATGCCCTCGAAAAGTTACATCGTCTTCCGAATTCCAGCTCCATTCCAACGAACAGCCCATCCGTGCGGGGCAATGGAATGAAATGGCCCGGCTCTGTGCCGCCACCCCCTTTCCCATTGCACTGGATGAAGAGCTGATAGGCATCAACCGGCGCGACCGGAAAATAGAATTGCTGGAAACCATCCGTCCTCAGTACATTATCCTGAAACCTTCTCTGCACGGAGGAATCAGCGGCTCCGAAGAATGGATGGAACTGGCGGCTGAAAGAGGCATCGGCTCATGGGGCACTTCCGCTCTGGAGTCCAATATCGGACTGAATGCCATCGCACAATGGTGTGCCACCTTGCAGCCCGCCCTCCCCCAAGGACTAGGTACCGGCTTGCTGTTTACCGACAATATAGACTATCCGCTTCACATCGAAGGGGACTGCCTTTGGTTCCACCCCGAAGAACAAGAACCCGACTTACTAAACTGGCTGAAACAATGACAAAATTCTGCACCAATAGAAACAAACAGACCATTCTGATAGAAAGCATCCCCTACTCCAACTGGGAAATTGAAATGGTAAGAATGAATATCCCTGCCGACAACCGAAGCTTCCGGCAGGAACTTCTCTCCTTTCTTTCCGAATGGTTTGACCCGGCAGACACCCTGCCGGTACATACTTCAGGCTCCACCGGCAAACCCAAGGAACTGTATGTAGAAAAAGAACGCATGATGGAAAGCGCCTGCCTCACCTGTTCCTTCCTCGGACTGCAAAAAGAAGATTCCGCCCTGCTTTGTATGCCCTTGCAATACATTGCCGGAAAAATGGTGGTAATACGTGCCTTGGTAGGGGGCCTGGACTTGCTGCCTGTCACCCCCTCCGGACATCCTTTAAAAGACCTGACAAAAGCACCCGTCTTTGCCGCCATGATCCCCATGCAAGTCTATAACTCACTGCAAGTTCCCGAAGAGAAAGCGATATTGCAACAAATCAGACACCTCATTATCGGAGGCGGTCCTATCGACTCCCAACTGAACGCTGCGTTAAAAGATTTCCCCCATGCCGTATGGTCTACCTACGGCATGACCGAAACCTTGTCACACATTGCCCTACGCAGACTGAACGGTCCTGAAGCTTCAGACTGGTACACCCCTTTCGAGAGCATACAGATCCGTCTGAGTAAAGAAAACACCTTGGTGATATACGCTCCCGAAATTTGCGAAAAAGAACTGGTGACCAATGACATAGCCGAGATAAACGGACAGAACCAATTCCGCATTCTAGGCAGAAAAGACAACACGATCAATACAGGAGGAGTAAAAGTGCAGATAGAACAAGTAGAGGCCGCATTGAAAGAACACCTGTCCGTTCCTTTCCTGATCACCTCCGCCCCCGACGAAAAATTCGGAGAAATCATTGTACTGCTTGCCGAAGGACAACTGCCCGACGACATAGAACAGACCTGCACACATCAATTACCTCCCTACTGGCGTCCCAAACGTTTTGTTCCGGTATTCAAACTTCCCCTGACAGAAACCGGGAAACCCGATCGTGCCATAGCCAAATTACTGGCGCAAAAATAACTCCGATCCATTCATAAAGGGTGAATTCAAAAACCAATCAAACGGTCTTTTTGAATTCACCCTTCTTTCTGTAAAAAAGAATAATTTTCCGTGTTCTCCTACAACTTACGGAAAGCTCAAATTGTTTTCCTATCAGTATATTAAAAAAATCAAATACACGTAGTTTTTTTCCGTTTTATTTTCCCTTATGTCCACTACTCCCGGTGGAATGTATCATTAAATTCTAATTTTGTGAAGCTAGATTTGATACAAAGTATGTTATATAATAACCCAAAACCACAGGATACCAAAGAAGGACTGTCCGACCAAGATTTCAGTATTTATATGGATGCGCACACAGTGCCTTTCAGCAAATACCCCTCTTATATGCCGGCAGGAGTTTTGGGTATATGTACCGAAGGAAATGCCGAGATCCAGGTTGGCCTCCGGAAATATGTTATTTGCGCAAACGACATTCTTATTTTCATGCCGGGATTCCTGGTTTCATTTATAAAATCCAGCCCGACTTTCACCATCGACTATTGTACTTTTTCAAATGTCCTTTTTTATGACGTGATCAATGGAAGTATCAAACGTTTTCCGACCGGTTTTCATACCTACACCCAGACCCACTGCGTCTATTCGCTATCCCAAGAGAAAGCGGAACAGTTCTCCATCTATTTCCGGTTATTATACAACAGAGCCACTTCGCCAACTTATTTATTTACAAAAGAATCTATTACCAATCTGCTGAAATTACCTTTTCTGGAACTTTATGCAGACTATTACAGCACGGTAAAAGAACATAAAGTCACCACCTTGCATAAAGAAGAAATCGGATACTTTTTTCTGGATTTGCTGTTAAAGCATTACAAAGAAAACAAAGAAGTGGCGTTCTATGCCGAAAAGTTGCATGTTTCCTCCAAATACCTGACTGAAGCCTTGACCCTGGTAAGCGGAAAATCCCCCAAAGAATGGATTATACATTATACCCTGCAAGAGATTTACGCACTATTGGAGAATCCATCCATCAGCATACAGGAAATCGTTCAAAGAACCCGGTTTGCCAATCTTGCCACCTTAAGACGTTTCTTCAAGCGACATACCGGAACATCCCTGTTGCAATACCGGAAACAGGACTTATACAAAAATAATCAATAGGTACCTCAATAAAAAAATCAGCCCGTTCCACACATTCTTCCGGAACGGGCTGATCCCTCTATCTACCAAAACTTGTTGTTTTCCTTACTATACTCAAATCCGGCCGCCTTCAGTTTTTTCACCAACAGCTCCTTGTCTACATTCATATCATCACAAAGCTCGTCCAGCGAATGATAGCAGTCACGAAGTTTCATATTCACCATGCTGAAAAGCATCATCGGGTCATCAGGTAATTCCATATCAATATCTCCTTTTTAAAAATCGGATGCAAAGTTACAAAACTTTTCATAATGATACGTATTCCATCGCCAAATATCGGTTTGACAAAAAGTTATCCCCTGCTTTTTATCCTATCAGTCCGTCAGCTTCACCGTTTCCATCTTCCCCGGAACCAAAGTAAGACGCGCCGTTCCATCCCTGTCTATCTCCACTTCCATATACCGGGCCCGGATAATGATCCTTCCGTCTACAGCCAGTACCCCCCACTGGCAGGAGCTGTCCTGATAGGCGCAATAACCACCCACCGGATGCAATATCCTCCGATAGACAGGTGGAATCAAAATCCGCTCCGCTGTCCTCAGCCCCCATTTCACTCCTATTTGAAAAGGTACGGCCTCCACACTCCTGCTGATTATACGCTGCCGTTTCCGTTCATACTCGCACTTCTCCTCACGCAAGCGTTTCTCCACACGCTCGTCCGCCTGTCTTCGGAGCAATGCCACCGCCTCATCAAAATCCTCACTCCGGTCCGACGGACGGTTACAGGCCACATAACGCTTTCCATGCCCTTTCTCCACATGATAATACCGTCCCTCCTCATCCATCACCACAATACTTTGATCCGGCAACCATCCGCTCAGGTAATAAGCACGCTCCTCATCCCCCTCCAACAGACAAACCTGCGGTTCACAACAAAAGCCTCCATCTTCCATGCGGCGGCATCGGGAAGGCACTCTGCCATCGTACATCTTCACATAAAACCCCATCCACACGATGGACGAAAAAGGCAACCCGCATGTATTGGCATACACCTGCCTTGTCCTGCTGTAATAAGTACGGTTCGCCTGTAACAATTCTATGCTCCCGTATCTGAGGACACGCGGGCGGACAGAATAACACCGGCCGTTCCGTAAATCCACATAAGACACCGAATTCCCGGCATGACGGACTTGCAACAAATCATCTTTCAGAAACCTCACCTCACGGCAATGCCCCGGTTCGGCCACCAAAGCCCCCGTATCATCCAGTACCCGGACACACCCGTTCCGAAGCCTCCCCACGGCAAAACGTCCTTTGATACTCAAAATCTCTTTAAACGAAGCGTCCGGCAGCATCTCATCTCCCTTTTCCAATCCCCAAAGACCTGTTTCCTTATCTACAAATGCCCTCAGCCTGCATGACGGTGACCGCTCCTTCTCATCCGGCAAAGCCTGCTCTCTGATGGAAGAAAGCAAACGCCCGTGCTCCATAACCACCACCAAGTCCCCACCGGCTTCAGCCGGCCTTTCCACCACCGGAAAAGCGGTAACGGAAGCATCACAGTTCATCCGTCCGGGCAAACTCCCCTTTCCCGCCATCCGTCCCCGGAACATAGCATCCCAGTTCCATCGCTGTGTAGGAAGCCCGAAAATGCGGTACAGCCCCACATTGTCTATCAGCATACACGCCTCCTTGCCCTCCGATCTCCGCAATCCGCGCCCTACCTGCTGCAAATATTTAGCCAGTGACAAAGTAGGACGGGCCAGTTGTACAAACTCCACATCGGGACAGTCGAACCCCTCGCTGAATACATCCACATTCACCAGCACCTCGATTTTTCCATGTCTGAACTCCTCCACCATCCGCTTACGCTCCATAGCAGGAGTCTTGCTGTCCACAGCCACCGCATTCACTCCCCGCCTGCTGTAATACTCCGCTATCCGCCGGGCATGTTCAATGCTGATGGCATACACCATCCCCTTCTTGCCGGAAGCAAACTGCCTGACACTGCGGTACAGGCGCTCGATACCGGGACGCCTGTTCAGTACCGCATCCATCTCTTTCACCTGATAATCCCCATCGGCCCCCCGTTTCTCCAGACCGTCAATGAGCCGCTGCTCCTCGCTGCCGGGACGGATGGATACATAATCGAACACAGACAACACGCCTTTTTCAATAAACTCGGCAATACTCCACGAAGTAACCAGTACCTCGAACAGTTCCGTGAACCCCCTACGGTTCAGGCGGCAAGGTGTGGCAGTCACACCCAGTTTCTTTGCGGCAGGATAACGCTTCCACATCTCCGTGTAAGAAGCGGCCAAGGCATGATGAGCCTCGTCTATCACAATCAGTCCCGGAGCATCACCCGCCTCATTCCAGTGCCGGGACAGCCATTGGACAGACATCACCCTGACCGGAGTATCCTCCCTCCGGATACCATATTTAGCCAGCGTTTCCTCCATTTGCGCCACCAGTTCCCTACGATGGGCAATAAGCCATACCCCGCTGCCGGCAGAAGACACGAACTCACTGACCACAGATGCCAGCAAATGTGTCTTGCCCGTACCGGTAGGCATCTGCACCATCACGCTCCGGTGAGCTTTCCACGCTTCCATCAGACGTGTTTTCATCTCTATCTGATAATCCCGCAACATAAATAATTTGCCGATTTGCTAACGTGCCAATGGAGTAAGAGGATAACTGAAAAAATTATTTACTAGCCAGCATATTATTAATCTGCGCCCGTATATTGGCTATCGTACCGCCCGACACAAGCCGTTTGGCAAAAGGTAGCAACGACTTGATGAAAGCCGCTTTCACCACCGTGTGTTTGTCTACATTCCTACAGTTCTCATCGGCCAGCATCTTTCCTACCACCACCGCCAGTTCGCGTGCCGTGGTACACTCTCCCAAAAGTATCTTGTAAGCCCTCATCACCTTTATATCGGGTATATAGACCGATACGTAAAATTCATCATCCGACAGTTCCGCCGGCTCCTGTGCCGGCTTCTCATCCGTCACACTTTCTGTACTCTCCGTTTTCTCAGAATCTTCCGGTTGGTCGGCGGCCTCATCACCCCGGTCGCCATAAAAGTTCTGAATGGCGGAAGACGCCACAGGGGCAATCAGATTGTTTCCGCCATAAATATTTATCATCATATCAGGTTTTTCATTCATATACTATTTCTTTTCTCTATTCTTTAATTATTATCAACAGATCGTTAATCAAAATCCATATTTTATCAATATATAATCAATAGCATGCACCAATAGTAAACAGATAGTAAACGGTTATGAACCGATTTCCATACGTCATTCCCTACCCGTATATTTGTGCAGATAAATCAAAATCAATTTCTTTTATGAAAGAATACATCATGTCATTTTTCAATGCACCCGTCACCAATAAAATACCCACATGTATATGCAGTGTGGCAGGGCTTCATACCTACATCAGCACCAATCCGCAACTGGAAGAACTGACGCGTAAAGTCAGAGCCGGACTCGGAGACAAGCAAGTGTTCCGAAAGAATAAACAGACCCTTTTACCGTATGTCACTCCGGCAGGTATCTTCTCTTACTGCAAAGAGCAATGCATGCAAGTTCCTTCGGGCCTCTTTGTCATAGATATTGACGAACTGGCTTCCACCGAAGAAGCGGCAATGTGGCGCGACCGCCTCTTTGCCGATGAAGTGCTGCACCCCGTACTTTCCTTTGTCAGCCCCGGAAACCAGGGAGTAAAACTGTTTATCCCTTACCGCATAAACCCTTTCCTGAGCGTGGAAGAATCCTTCGACAATGCCCTGCACACCGCATGGGAGTATCTGGAATGGAAATACGAGCTGAAAGTGGACAGGGCCAATGCCGACTTGTCCAGAGCCTGTTTTCTGTCGCACGACGGAGAAGCGAAAATCAATAACCATAAATATTAAAAAATGAACGATTCTATTTCTATCTTGGAACAGCTGGTAACAGCCATCGAACAAGCGGGAGTCAATGTAGCCCCCACCTATCAGGAATATATGCCGCTGGCCTTTGCCATAGCCAACAGTTGCGGAGAAGAAGGACGCACCCGGTTCCACCGCATCTGCCGCATATCCGAAAAGTACCACCACGATGAAGCAGACAAACTGTACGGACATGCCCTGACCAAAGGAACAGGCAGAAATTCCCTGGGAACCGTCTTCCATCTGGCAGAGGTGGCCGGGGTGAAAATGGACCCGAAACTTGCAAACTTGCAGAACTTGCAGTCTCTCCACACCCACACACGTGCGCGCGTATCCTATAATGCCCATCCGGATACTTCCGACGGGACTCCGCCCGATACCGTTTTCACGGACCCAGCCTCCCCCCTGTCCGACGGCGTGTCCAAGACCATCCTCCCTGCCCGACTTCCCTCTTTCCCCGACTACCGCTGGCCCGCCTTCCTGCAAGGAATCATAGACTGCGGTAACTCTCCCGCCCAACGGGATATCCTGCTGCTGGGTGCGGCAACCGTGCTGGGAAGCACCCTCAACAAACTGGTAAGTTTTGTGTACGGACGAAAACACAAGTATCCCTGTCTGCAAGTATTCGTCACCGCGCCTCCCGCTTCCGGCAAAGGTGCGCTGACCTGGGTACGCCGTTTGGCAGAACCCATACACAACGCGCTGCTGGACACCTACCGGGAAAAAATAAAGACCTACCGCATGGAAAAGACCAAATGGGACACTTTGGGGAAGGAAAAGGCAAATACCCCCGAACCCGAACAGCCCCAGCTGAAAATGCTCCTCATAGCCGGCGACAATACCGGTACAGGCATACAGGAAAACCTGATGGACTCCGGAGGCGTAGGACTGATATGCGAAACCGAGGCCGACACCGTGAGCACCGCCATTGGAGGCGACCACGGACACTGGAGCGACCTCCTCCGGAAATGTTTCGACCATGACCGGCTGGCCTACAACCGGCGCACCAATCACGAATACCGCGAATGTAACGTCACGTTCCTCTGCGTACTTCTCAGCGGCACGCCTGCACAAATCAAGCCCCTTATCCCATCGGCCGAAAACGGATTGTTCTCTCGCCAGCTGTTCTACTATATGCCTGCCATTGAAGAATGGGAAGACCAGTTCAACGAAGCGGATACAGACTATGACTCCCGTTTCCTGGAATGGGGGGCACAATGGAAAGAAGTGCTGGACGCCATCACCGCTTCGGTGAGCAACATCAACATGAAGCTCACCCACGAGCAAAAAGAGATATTCAACTTCCACTTTGCCCGTGTATTCGGACGAGCCTCCGCCATTCACGGTAACCAGATGAAAAGCGCCGTAACCCGTATTGCCATCAATATCTTCCGCATCATAAGCATTATCGCCCTGCTGCGCTCTCTGGAATCCCTGCTGCCGGGAGGCGAAAGGAGCGGTGAACCACAGGAAAACATCGTGCGTACCCTGCTGAACTGTCCCGGACTGACCCCGTCGGCCCATATTCCACAAGAAAACATAGCAGACGGAATCGTACCGCAATTCAACCTCTCCATCCGCACCGACGACTTTTATGCCGTGCTGGCCCTGGTGGAACCTCTGTACCGCCATGCATGCCACATTCTCTCGCTCCTGCCCGCAGGAACCCCCACCGCACCATCGGCGAACATGACTCCCGAAACCCTGTTCGACTGCCTTCCCCTGCGCTTCACCCGCAACGAAGCCATCGACAAAGGAGAACAGGTAGGAGTTCCGGCAGGCTCGGTGGACTCGCTGCTGAAACGTATGACCGAACGCGGACAGCTGGTCAAAGTGGGGCGTGGCGAATACGAATTCAACGCGCGCATGCACACACGTACGTGTGTGGGTGTGAGAGAGAGTGCAAGTTCTGCAAGTTTGCAAGATTCCTGAATTTAAAATGTATAAATATGAAAGATTTCCTTTATTTCCCATCCATGACAAAAGGTAGCCTGGCTCTGCTCTATTTTCCCGGTTCAAATCCCCGGATAGCCACCCGGCATCTGATGAGGTGGATAAACGGCTGTCCCCCTTTGATGGAAGAGTTATCCGCAACGGGTTACCATACCTCGCAAAAAGTCTTCACGAGCCGCCAGGTGACACTGATCAACCGGCATCTGGGCAGCCCCGGATAGCCCTGCAAGCTCTTTGGAACAGGATGAAAGCCATAAAGTGCCACAAGGTGTCATAAAGCGTCAGCACGCATTTCACAGTACCTATCTTTGCAATGTCAACAATGAGGGAGCCGATACGTTACTAACCTTCGGCCTAGCATGTTACTAACATGTAACCCCATACGTTACTAACCTTCAGCCTTACACGTTACCTACGTGCAATCCGCAAGAAAAGTAAAGTATTCTCCCTCTTCACTGACGAAATTCATTTTTTATTTTTCATCTCTTAAAACCCTATTTATCATGATCAACTACAGCACCTGCATGCGTGGTAACCCCACCGACAAAGACGCGGCCAAGAAGGCGTATGCCAACGCCCAGTACTCACAAGTAATGACACTGGACAAGTTCTGTTACCACATTGCCAGCCACGGATGTGTATACTCGCGCGCCGATATCCAAGCCATCCTTATTCTTGCCGTGGACTGCCTGCGCGAGCAGTTGTTGAACGGACAGCAGATACAGATGGGCGATCTGGGCGTATTTTCGAACAGTATCCGAAGCCTCGGCGCCCATTCGATGGCAGAGTTCACTGTGGAGAACATCACCGAGGTGAACGTACTGTGGGCTCCGGGCGTCCGTTTCAACAACCTGCGCCAAGATGCCGAATTCCAACTGGTTCCCACGCGCAAGGCAGCCGCCGAAGTAGTGAAGGCATTGAAGGCCGGAAAGACTACGGTAGACCTGACGGGCAATTCTTCTGCCGCCGGCATTGCCGCTGACGACGCTGACGCCTCCCGCATTCCAGCCGCCTCCGGCGAACCGGCAGACGAAAATAGCTGCCCGGCTTGTTCCGCTCCACAGAGATAGCATGATGTGATTATGGAACACGGGCGACACGGACTCTTCTTTCACTCCCCCGTGTCCGTCCGCCAGTTCCGTAACCTCCTTTTGTTCCATTCGCATTTTAAACTGACAAAAAACAGATATTTCCATGAATGAATCCAACCACGAATCCAAGAAAATCACCTGGACACAAATCCTCCGGGCAGTTATCCAGGCAGCCATCGCGGCACTCACCGCTTTGGGCATTACCAGTTGCGCATCCCTCATCTAAAGAACAAACACAACATTTTCCAATTCTCAATTTATTATGATACAAGAAACATTCCCAATGATAATCGGTGAGGAAGAAATGAAAAACGAACGCCAACTCCTCACCGTAGAGGACGGACCGCTGATGCAAGGACGCGAATCAGTGCGATACCTCATCCTCCACTGTAGCGCCACACGTTGTGACAAAGACTATACTGCCGAGCAATTACTTCGTGACCATAAGACCCGTGGTTTCCGGACTGTAGGTTACCACTTCTATATCCGTCGCGACGGCACCATCACCCAGCACCGCAAACTGCTGGAAGTGGGGGCACACTGCCGTCCCTGGAACCGTTGCAGCATCGGCATCTGCTACGAGGGCGGTCTGGATGCGGACGGACATCCGGCAGACACCCGGACCGCAGAGCAGACAGAACAGCTTACCTTGTTGCTGATGCGTCTGGCAAAGCTTTTTCCCGGTGCCCGGATAAGGGGACATAGGGATATGAGCGGAAGCATCCCGAAGGCTTGTCCGTGTTTTGACGCGGAAGGGGTGTTCGGATATTTGGAAAGGTAATTTCTTTTTCCAAGGTTTCCTTTTGCCAGTGTTCGT
>OGQN01002556.1_pt1 | contig 12884 bp, 8 predicted proteins | sample 1553231 | NCBI WGS metagenome assembly OGQN01 (sample SAMEA2579950, study PRJEB22360) | human gut metagenome | biome: human gut; feature: human-associated habitat; material: faeces | place: Denmark | collected 2008/2010 | reverse complement strand
TCGGCATCCGTCAGCCACATCTTATGCCCGGAGGTAGGATCGTCGAATACTGCGGCATCGATTTCCTTTTCATAAAGCGTCCGGGCGAGCTCACGGTATTCTTCGTTACCCGTGAAACGATAGATCCGGTTCATGATATGGGCCGCACTAACAAGGCCTCCCGAAAGTCCCGCATCGAAAGATTCCGAAGCGGATATTCGTTCGCGGTATATATCGACCGACCGGGCCATCAATATATCGCAAAGTTTCCTGTCGACGAGCCGGCTGCACAGGGAAACCCATAGCACACTCAGCATCTCGTCCTTCCAGCCCGGTTCGATCCGCTCCGGGAATATTTTTGGCAAAAGGACATTCCGGATATGGGATGCAAGCCCCTCTCTGAAATAATCCAGCAAAACGGGAATCTCCTTTATATCGGCATGTTTCGCCCCGATTTTTACGAGCAGCAGGATCAATCCTCCGATCCCGTGCGCGACGGAATAGTCCGTCACGGCGTCGAACGGCCGATCCGATAAAATTCCGGAGAGTTCCGTAACGAACCGCCGCAAATACTCTTTCGACAGCCGGTCGTCCCGCCCGGCGGCATACAGGCCGATTCCTGCCGCCCCCCGCAAAAGCCCCGGCTCGGATTGCCGGAGATCGTAAATCATCCGGCGGTATAGCCAGGGATCGACGGTTCCCATCGAGTCTCCGATTTCCCCTTCGATAAACTCATGGGTAAACAAATGGTTGATTCCCCAACCTACGCCGCCGACACCGTTGTAAAAAGAGGATTCGATCGTAAGCGGGGTAGTGGACGAATGGAGTGGAATTGTCATCCTGTCCATGCTGTCCAGAATCAGTTCCGACGCCTTGTCGTAATACTCCTCTTTCCCCGACCACTGCCAGTAATAATAGAAAAACAATGCGATTCCGACGTTGCCGGCCATCAGTCCGTAAGTATTTCGTCGAAGGTCTTTTGCGGCGACGGTTTCGGCGATCTCATGGATCTTGCCGCAGGCTTTGTCCTTGGCTGCATCCGTCAATATAGGTGTCCACTGTATCATATTCGAAAGATGTTTAATAGTGTTCTTTAATCGAGATTAAATCATTTAACTGCTCTGCGGAAATCTTCCCGTTTTCAACGAATTCCCGTACGACGCGGGAATAGGAATGATCGTAATATTTGGTAATAATATTTTCTAACAAGCCGCGGCTATATTCCAGTTTCGTGATTACCGGGAAATACCGGAAAGAATGCCCGAAGGTTTCGTGTCCTACGAACCCTTTCTTTTCCAATCCCCTTACGACGGTAGCGATCGTGTTGAAATGCAGATTCAGGCGTCCGGATTTTTGAACGACCTCAGACATAAATAAAGGATCGTTTTTCCGCCAGAATATTTCCATCACATCGTTTTCATGTTTGGTCAATGCTTTCATCTGTCGTCTACGTCGTTTTCATTAGACGTTTTCTCCCGGATTTTTACCGGATGAAAAATTTCGCTCCAATCTCCGATTCCGATAATCGGTTTCGCAAATTCAAAAGTCCGGTCTTCCGCTCCGGTTCCGGCGTCCCGGAAAACGAACCAGGCGTGTTTTTTACCGTAAGGATCGTCCGGGTCTCCGGGATATTTGCGTAACCCGGTTTTCAGGCCGCCCTCGAAATATTCGTCGTGCCAGCTGTGGGCGACGTAGGCGTCGATCCCGGAACAGGCGGCCACCTTTTTCATGGCATATGCCAGGCATGCGGCCTGTTCGTCCTGAGCTTCCGGCGTGTAATCGACCGAATTGGGATTTTGCTCCGACAGCAGCAGCGTCCGTTTACTGCCTTTATAAAGTAATTCCGGGCGTTTGATCCACGCGTCCAGTACTTCCAGATTTTTGAATGTGATAAATTTCGTATCCGGATGGAAGTCGGCGTTCGGGTCCAGCCACGATTTGGGTTCCAGCAAATCTTCCGCATAGGGATGGTGGGCTACGCCCCAATGGAAATCGCCTTCTTTCCGGCAATAATCCAGGAACAACTCCATCAGTTTTGCGGGAGCGAAGCAGTTCGGTTCCCCGTGAGAGCTGTTCCAGTAATGGGTCAGCGAAATCAGCACCTCCGCATCGGAGTCGTACTTGCGGGCCGTATAGTAGATCAGCCGCATGGACTTCATATAAATATCCACGAACTCCGGCAACGTTTTACCCCCGGCGTTCGTCCATGCCTGTCCCGAATCGGCTTCGTTATGCGCGATCCAGTAATGGATACGCCCGTATTTGCCGTCCGGCCGGTTATAACGGGATGCCAGAAAATCGATGGACGCGGCATACAGGTGCAGCGAATCGCCCGTCGTCATATTGGGCATCGAGTAAGCCCCGGCCGGATTCATTTCGGGATGTTCCAGCATCAGCCCGACCGCTTTGTCCGGGCTTTGCTGCCGGGTACGGATCAGCAGGATCACGGCCACTTTGATATTCCGCTGCGCGGCGGCCAGCATCAAGCGGTCGTATGTCTCGATCTCGCTCTTTTCCGCATAATAGGTCGTGCCGTTGTAATCGAACGGGATCGAACCGGCAGTGGGCTGCAACCGGATATAGTCGTTGATATATACGTTGATCGTGATGTAGGATGCGCCCAGTTCGTCCAGATCGGATTCGAACGGGGTTTCGTGGAACGAACCGATCCCTTTTTTCGTTTTCGGCCGGATCGGGGGGAAACCGTATTTCGATGCGACTTCGTCTGCATATCTTCCGTAAGAGCAGATTTTGTATCCGGACGGGTATTTGCAGGCCAACACCCACCGGGAATAAACCCGGTCGTAAGTTTTACCATATGCGTCCGTCAGGCGGTCGGCGACGGCAGCGAAAACCCCGTTCTGCGGTTCTATTTTCTGCAAGATACGTAGGTTGTCGCAGGAAATGGTACTGAACATAGGAATTTCGCACAGATAAAACTCCATTCCGGTAGTGCCGACAGTGCCTTCGACACGGACATTCGCTTCCGAAACCACGACGGAATGAATCGCACAGGGAAATATTTGGTTGAAATAGTAATTATACAGATCGACCGAAGACGCTTCGCTTTTCAAACACGTTTCCTTATACGCTTTTTGGGCCAGTTCTTCCGCAGTATGCGGACGCAGACGCAGGTTCCTGAGTTTAAAAACGGTTCCCGGAGCGGTAGGGAAGGGAACGACCTGAAGTTGGATCGTATTGTTGTACAGGCGGGTAATGTTATCCCGCAGGAACATTTTACTCCCGGACAGGTCGATACTGAACGGGGTCCAACGGGTCACGGGATCGACGTTACGGACATAGATGGAATCATTCCCCGCAACCAACCTGAAAAAGACGATGTAATCGGGACAGATATAATCGAAATCGAGGACGCATGCGTCTTCACAGAGCGGCTGGCGGCGTTCGAGTTCCAGATACAAATTCGCTGTCTGGCAAACGTCGAACCGGAAAGCGCGAAAACCGCACCGCGTAGTTTTTACATTGGTCCGGGTATATTTTTTCATGACTACCAACCGGCGTTCATGGTTCCGGCCGGGTTTAAAACTCGAAAGAATGGATCGTAGCATATGAATATATTTTATAGTTTAATATTCACCGCGTTTGAACGAGGATAAAAACCGGATGACAACACCTTTGACATCCTGCAGGAACATAGCGCCGGCATCGGCATACCGGGCGTGATATTCCCCTTTGCAGTACATGCCGACGATCTTAAACAGATTGAACCGCGACCGCAGAGCCCAGAACCGTTTGTAGACGAAACCGACTCTTTGGATGGGAGCCTCCGCCAACGAATCAGACACTTGTCTGTGCCACATTAAAATGTCTTTGGCCGTTTCCCAGCGTTTGGCCGGATAGATGAACAGCGCGCCCAGACCTACCGATTGGCTGTCGTGCACGCGGTATTTGATCAAACATTGTTCGATAAAATCCAGCTTATTCCATAAAAGAGCGGAGATCGCGATCATTTCGTCGTGTACCTGCCCCCAAACCGTAAACGGAATGCAATACGGAACGAACGAAGCCCGCATAGCCGTCGTGGCTCCCGTTACGCGGCCCGAAGGGCTCAGGACCTGGGACTGGCGTCCGGTACGGAATAACTTTTTGTTTCGGTCGTCCAGTCCCACCACGTCGAACAGTGTCTGATGGTAACTTTTCGCTCCGAAGCGGTTGACCAGAAAAGCGTTCGTAAAGACGAAACTTTTATCCGGATGCGTTTCGAAATAGTCGCAGATCGTTTCGACCTTCTCCGGCATCCAGATATCGTCCTGGTCGGACAGGAAAATGATATCGCCCGAACAGGCGCAGATCGCTTTTTCGAAATTGCGGGTGTATCCGAGGTTTACAGGATTTTCGATCAGCCTTATTTTCTCCGGATATTTTTCGATATACCGGTTGACGAGGGCGACCGTTCCGTCTGTCGACCGGTCGTCGCAGATTACGATCTCGTCGACCGGGCGGGTCTGTCCGAGGATGGAATCCAACTGCTGCTTCAGGTATTGAGCACCGTTGTAGGTGCATAAAGCTACCGACGTAGTCATATTCAATGATATTATTAAGTAACCTAAAATAATTAAATACATTCCATCACGGTATCCACTTGACAGACGGATGGCGTTTTGCTAATAAACGGCACAGTGTGCTTATAATTTACAAATCGTTTTTAATCGCGGATTTGAGCGGATTGAGGAACCGTTCCAACAGGCGCTGGTCTTTCGTGATGATATCTCCCGTTCCGTCCATCTGCTGGATAAATTTAAGCCGGGTATTGTAACTCGAAACCAATCCTTTCTCGAAAACCACTTCCGCGGCGTACCCTTCCGTTTCGGGAATCGAAGACAGCGAACTGATCTTTCCCTTCAGGATGCCGTACTCCATATAGGGGAATCCGTTCAGCTTCACATTGACCGTCTGCCCGGTTTTTACTTTGGCAAAGCCCTGGGTGGGAATGTACATTTTTCCGATTACCTGCAGCGAATCGTTCGGCACGACCGAGGCCAACCGTTCCCCGGAGACGACGTTCTGGTTGTTGCTCCAGTATTTCGTAAAGGTAACCCGCCCTTCGATCGGCGACTGGAGCATGTATTTTTCTTTCCACAGGCCGATCTGGGCCAGCAGCTGTTCCCTCGCTTCGGAAAGCTGAACCTTGTAATTGATGATTTCGTTGTCCCGTTGTATTCGCAGTTCGAGCAGTTGTTGCTGCATGTTGATCAGGCTGGATTCGGTCGAAGTCATGGCCGTATTCTGGTTGATCATGGAGATCCGCTTTTGCAGTACGCTTTGCTGGGAACGTTCGTAATCCGTAGGAGTCAGGGCATTGGAGTGCAGCAGCAGGGAGTCCCGGAGGAGGTTTTTGTTTTCGAACGCCATATCTGCTTTCAGCAGCGCCATCTGCTGGTTCTGACTCTGGATGGTCTGTTGCGTTTTTGCGATATTGTCTTCGATCAGTTTCTGTTTCTGAACGGTAAAATCTGTTTGCAGGTAATGATCGAACAAAAGGCATTGTTTGACGAACTGGATATAGTAGGACTGCAACTCTCCGAGGGAATAGTCCCCGTCCAAAAAATCTTCGGAAAAATAGAGCTCCCACCGGTCTCCGTTTTGCAGCAGCGTATTTTCCAGTTTCAGCACCGACCGGTAATCCCCCGTATTATACAGTACGGCGATCACTTCGTTCTCCCCGACCGAATCTCCGTCTCTCGCTAAAATATGCTCGATCTTATTGGACGACCGGGCGATCAGATCCGGCGGATTGAGCGTGGTCAGTACGATCGGAGCCGATATGGTTTCGGGATACCTTACGAAATAGGTAATTCCCAGTATGAGCAGAAACAAACAGAAAAGGACGACGATTCCCCAGCGTATTATCCAGCCAGGAATGCGTCCCAGAATCTCCTGCACTTCTTCACTGTATATGGTATGTCTTGGCATATTCGTATCTTTTAATTTCCTAATTCCAACTGATCCTTGACTAGGTCGTAATAAGCGCCCTTGCGGGCGATCAGTTCGCTGTGCGTACCCTGTTCGACGATTTTCCCTTTATGCAGCACCACGATGGTGTCCGCATTTTTCACGGTACTCAGCCGGTGGGCGACCACCACGACCGTCCGTCCCTCGAAGAATGTTTTCATATTGTCCATGATTACCTTCTCATTGTTGGCGTCCAGCGAGTTGGTGGCTTCGTCGAAGAAAATGTATTTGGGATTTTTATATACGGCCCGGGCGATGAACAGCCGCTGTTTCTGTCCGGTGCTGAGCCCATGTCCGTCGACCCCGATCTTGGTGTTGTAACGCAGCGGCAGGCCCTCCACGAAGTCTTCGACGTTGGCCACTTTTACCGCATGTTCGACCCGGTCGCAGTCGGGCGTCTCGTCGATGACCCCGATGTTGTTTTCCAGCGTGTCGGAAAAGATAAACCCTTCCTGCATCACCACGCCGCAGCTGCGCCGCCAGCAGGAATCGCTGTAACGGTCGAGCGAAATGTCGTTCAAGGATACAGTGCCGGAAACGGGTTTGTAGAAGCCCAGCAGCAGTTTCAACAGGGTCGTTTTGCCGCTGCCGCTGACCCCGACGATGGCCGTTACCTTGTCCGCCGGGATTTTCAGGCTGATGTCGTCCAGTACCTTTGCGGAATGGGGGCCTTCGTATTGAAAAACTACGTCCTTCAGTTCGAGGTCGGCATTCGCGGGAATCTCCCGGATCTTTTCCTTGTCTTCGGGTTCTTCGTCTTCCATGTCATGGATTTCATTCAGGCGTTCCGCACTGATCTTGGCGTCCTGCGCGGCCTGAATGAAACCGATGAACTGCGAAATGGGGCCGTTCAACTGTCCGAGGATATACTGCATAGCCATCATCATACCGAGGGTCATATCCCCTTCGACGACCGCTTTGGCCGCGATGAACGAAACCAGCACGTTTTTGGTCTGGTCGATGAACAGGCCGCCGACCTGCTGCGTCTGCCCGAGGGCCATCGACTTGATGCTGATCCGGAACATCTTGGCCTGAATCCGTTCCCACTCCCAGCGTTTCTGTTTCTCGCAGCTGTTCAGCTTGATCTCCTGCATGCCGTTGATCAGCTGCACCAGACTGCTCTGGTTGTCGGCTCCCTGCTGGAAACGTTTGTAGTCCAGCTCCTTTCGCTTTTTCAGGAATACGACGACCCATCCGGCGTACAGGGCGCTTCCCAGCAGGAAAATGCCCAGGATCGTCAGGTTGTAAGTCGTCATGATCGCGCCGTAAACGACGAACGTAAAGCACGAAAAGATGATACTCAGCAGCGTCCCCATCAAAAAACTCTGGATACGGCTGTTGTCTCCGATCCGCTGCATGATGTCGCCCACCATTTTCACGTCGAAAAACGAAATCGGCAGCCGCATCAGTTTGGCCAGAAAATCGGAAATGAACGCGATGCTGATCCGGGTGGTTACGTGCAGCGACAGCCAGCTCTGGATCAAACCGTTCGCCGTCTGTCCGAGCGTCAGGGCGACCTGCGCGATCAGGATGACGATGATAAAATTCAGGTCGCTGTTGTTGATCCCGTAATCGACGACTCCTTGCGTCAGGAACGGGAAGATCAGGCTGATCATGCTGCCGGTCAGCATGGCGAGGAAAAACTGAATGATAAATTTGGTATAAGGCCGCAAATAGTGTATAGCATATCCCAGCCTCATAATCGATTTTTTGTTGGAATCGTCCTTCTCCTCATAAAAACGGGGGGACGGTTCGATAATCAGTGCTGTGCCGACCGTCAGGTTGTCTTCCCGGGTCGAATACCAGCATTTCAGAAAATCTTCTTTTTTGTATTTCAGCAGTCCTCCGGCCGGGTCGGCGACGTATACCCAGTAATCGTCTTTCAGGGTCGACCGCCGGTTCTTCTTGATGTTGTAAACCACGACGAAATGCCGTTGTTTCCAGTGGACGATAAACGGGAACGGAATGTTGTCGCGCAGTTGTTCCCAGGTCAGCTTGACCCCTTCGGTACGGAACCCGATCAGTTCGGCCGCATCGCTGATGCCCAGCATCGAAACGCCCTCGCGGGTAATATGGCATTTGGTGCGCAGCGTTTGAAGCGAGTAGTTCTTGCCGTAAAACTTGGCGATCATGCGCAAGCAGGTCGGGCCGCAATCCATCGCATCCAATTGTCGGTATATCGGAAATTTCATAAGATCCTATTTTTTAGCATATTTGATTTTGGCGAGCGCCGACTGGTAATACCGGAACAAGAAATCGTAAATTACCATTTCATAGATCCGGTTTTTCGACCGGAACAGCCGGTTCATCGTCATATGGACCACGCTCCGCACGTAATCGTCTTTTTCGATGCGCTCCCGTTCGGTCAAAGGCAATATCTGTTCGGCGAGCGCCTCCGTTTCCCTGCGGCGCAGATCGAGTATCGCTGTATATGCTCCGACGGGATCGGTCTCCGGCTCGAACACGCTCTCCACATTTTTCCGCTGCATCCGGAACTTATCGTTCAATTGCTTGTTGAACGTACTGTTGGTAAATCCGAATTCGGTTTTAAATCCGGCGCTCATTTTTTCCAGCAGTTCCTTTTTGTCTTCCGCCGTGTATCCGAATGCGGACAGCGTATCGTCGATCAGGCGCAGCGATAACTGCCACCGATCCTGTTCCGCATTCTGTGAATCGGCCAGCAATCCGAGCAGGGCCAGCATATGCCGGCTGTCCATGCAGAACAGGTGTTCGGAAAGCTCCATCGACGATGCACCGTAGCGTTCGATTTCCCGCTGGTAAGTATCGCACAGCACGTTCCAGATCACGGCGTTCTCCATGCAGGGAGACAGGCAGTCGTAAATAGCCCGGAATACCTGACCGTAATTCGATACGTCCGGCACATGGAACCGGAACCGGATATGGAACTTCGGATCGGTGTACCGGATAAAAAAGTAATCGGATATCGCTTTTTCGGTTTTCAACCGTTCGGCTGCCGGATACAGATAAGAGACCAGAATTTCGTCGGCGCTTTTGTGTCCGGTATATATTTTGAAAAAGAGCCACTCGCTGCCCGGGATGAATGTTCTTTGCATAGGTTCTTCAATTTAGGTCGATCGTATTTTTATAAGATGGGTTCGGGTTTTCGGAATGTGAAAATGAACTCGTTGGCAAAAGATTCTCCCTGCGGATTTTTCACGACGGCCGAATCGTTTCCGAACATAAATTCGGTCAGTTTGAACCGGCCCCGTTTTTTGACCAGCGACAGCATCGTGCGGATATTCAGCGCGTCCCGCAGGTCGATGTACAGTTCGTTGTCCCCGTCCGGAACGATTACTTCGGCCGGAAGATGCCGTTTCTCCCTCAGTTCCTCCATTTTGGCCAGCAGCGCCGCATCGCCGAGTTTATCGAAATCTTTGATATCGTCCGTGGAGAGGTTCCAGCTTTGCAGGGAAAGGATGTGGCCGTTGTATTCCACGCGCGGCAGGTAAGGGAAGCGGTTGAACAGTTCGCCCCATCCGAAATAAAGTCCTCCCCGGATTCCCTGCGTCTGCATGTCGCACAGGAAATGGTAGATCGGCATCGAATTGAAGCTGTAATTATGGGCATTGGTCAGACGGGGCATGACCTTTTTCCCGAACTTCCGGGATTTGAGAACTACCTTCCCGTTTTTGACGGACAGCATCAGGTCGGACACCGGGATTTGTTTCTCTATTTCGACTCCGGACCGTGCCAGATAATGGATTTCGTAATCACGGAACAGGGGCCGGGCCGCAATGTTGCCGATGCGGGATTCCGGCAGGTGGGCGATCTCCGCATAAATGATATCGGGGTGCAGTTGCTGTTCGGCGTCTGCAATCTCTTTTACGAGGCCGAATAGCTGCGGATCGAGGTGGCAGAAACGCCCCAACAGATTACCGGCACAGGAGCCGCCTGCCGATTTGATATGCAGCTTGCATCCGTCGCCTTCCGCATCTCCGAGCAGATTGCACATGACGGAAAGCGTATCGGGCAGATCGTCCCAGTTTGCCGTTTTAACCGGAATATCGTCGTCGGTCAGCGTGATACAGGTGCGGTTCTCCTTGAGCGATTCCAGATACTTATCCAGCAGGATGCCGTCGAGCCATGAAAAGTAAATCTGGCTGCCCGGAGACTGGCGGTAGGGGAGTTGCAGATTGTCGATCAGTTCGTTCACATCGCCGGTATTCTGGGTCGAAACGGGATAACCGATGCCGGCTTCCTTGTCCAATGCGTGTACCAACGGAATTTCCTGTTCTTCGAAACGTTCGTAGAATGCCGAAGCGAATTGGGAAAGGTTGGTTTCGCCGCGGGGCGGGGTAATCCGGTTCAGAAAACCGAGCACTTCCCCGATTTTCGAAATTACATCCTGTGACACTCCGGCTTGGCGGGCAGGTTTGATCAGATCCGTCTGAAACAGGAATTTGGGTTCGAACGGAACGCCGATCCGCTTGATTATGTCGATAATCCGATCGTAATAACCGATCGAATCTCCGGGAGCGGACGCGTCGATCGTTTGCAGGTATTCTTTGATCCGGATAAGCTGCGGAAGCTGCGGCACATCGTTCAGACGCTGTAATTTACCGATCAGCGTATCCAGCAGATCGCCTCCGGTCACACCCGCCTCCAATTCGCTTTTGAGCAGTTGCGAATCGATCAACTCCAAAATAAACGCTTCCGCTTCCTCGTAGGAAATATCTTCCTCGACCACCGATTCGGCCAATTGCCGGATAGTGGCCCCGGTTTGGGCCGTGGCGAAGATTTTATCGAGGTATTCCGACGGCTCGACGCTGTTGATCTGGTGGATTCGCTTGGTCGTGCGGTAGAAATATTCGATATACCGGAGCTTTCCCGCCAACTCGTAAATGCTGTCGTTCGGATAATACCTCAGTTGCTCTCGCACGGCGTCCTGCCTTTCCAGAAACTGGATCAGGGCGCACAGGTAATTCATGTCCAGCCGGGTGCAACGCCGGTACTGCGTTTCATCGGCCAGTTCGATTTTAGTTTCGTCCGCGAGCTTCCCGACCGAACAGCCGGCGAACAGTCCGAAAGGCGTACAGCGTGTGTGGCTCCGGTTAAAATACTTGCATAACGATTCGGCCAATTTCCGGTCTTTGTCCAACGAATTTTCCGTGGCCTCTTTGTACAATTCCGGAGACCCCAGAAATACGGCCTCTCTGAAAACGGGGTTTCCGGCCATTTCCGGGAATTTGCGTTTATCGTTATACGGAAACAGCGGAGTGCGGAAAACAAAGGTATCGAAGGGACGGTAGGGAATAGTGGGTTTCTTCATATTGGGTTCGGTCAATAGTTTTTTCAATGTGGGTGTTCTTTATTAATTGGTTATAGTAGAACTTCTACTATAACCAATTAATAGATAGGGTTTAATTAATTACTGTTAATTCAAACGTTATAATTAATAGTAGTTATCCGATGCCTCCGCAACAATTAGTATTGGCATTGGTTGCACAGGCATAGTTACTTGCAAAACATCCTCCGACTGACTCCAATGCGCCACAAGGCCAAGCGCATGTTCCCATACAACTTTCCACACAGGTATTGTACCCCGGGCATGAAGGATCAGCATCTCCAGTACAAGTATGTCCACAAGTTGCCGGATGATCAATAGTGTACTGTTCGCAGAAACCATTGGGACCGCATCCACCTCTGAGTTGATTCATACCGCCGCCGTTAATCCGGGCAACGATGTCTTTCTTCAATACTAACTTTTTCATAGTACATAAGGTTTAATAGTTTTCCCTACTCTAATTATTTACGGATTTTCGGGTTCCTCCGTTTGGGTATTCTCTAATTACATAATTGTTGTTGGTAACGATATACGGTTCCTTCGGGAATAAACCCTTCGATGGTAATATCGTAATCGGCTTGTTCTGTATCGTTACTATAAAATTCAACCGTAGTATTACCGTTTTGATCGGTTTTCAAATACGGATTCCAGTAAACCGTGGTACGTTTGTCGGGCATTATTTCGTTATTGACTTTTTCAGGAGTGTCGTAAACAGGATGGTAGAACTCCATATCCTCCGAGTAACCGATTACTTGGCAGGTTTGGACATCGGGAATGCCGTATTCCCGGCCCGGTTTCAGATAAATGTCTATACGGTAGGGATAGATCGGTAGGTTTACTCCGGCATTGGTCTGCCTTGCATATTTTGTACGCCAATCCGTATCTTTGGCCAAATAAATATAGTCTACATCGTCAACTAGATAGTTCTTGAGATAATTGAGATCGACGATATGTCTGTTCACGTTCAATTGAACAAGGGCATATTTTATTTCCTCATCCCAATCCATTCGTTTCAAATACAATGAATCTTTTTCCCTATGCACTTCCGGCATATAAGAACATACATAGTTGTATAATGTGATCGGTTCATAATCTGACATTTTAGTTGTGTCGTAAAGTACTCCGAAAGATGTGATTTTCGGTTTTTTCGGATTTTCAGCCGTCACTTCTACTCCTTCGAGTTCATATACTTTTGCTCCGTCGATCATCGCGTATTGCATTTTTTGCTGTTTCAGGTAATCCCCGACGGCTTTTCGCACCGATTCCGCGGAGTCCGGGAAGGGCGGCCTTTCGGTCAGCGGCGGCCTCGGATACAGCCCGTCCATGTCGATTCGCTGCGTGGGCTTCCCCCTGCGGGTTTTGGCCGCCACCATGAACAGCACGGTATCGGTGAAGTCCAGGCCGGATAGCACGAACCTACCGGAGTCGTCGGCCAGCGCCGCGTCCGCGATGTTCTCCCTGTTCAGCGCGACGGCCGAAACGGAAGCTTCGGGAGCAGGCTTCCCCACTATCCCGATCACCTTTCCGGAGAGATACTGCCCCCTTTCGATAAAGTGCCTCGGGGTAAAGGGCTCCGGCTCGTACAGGTTCCGAGTCTTAAACCTTCTCCACCCGTTTGTCATCATCA
>OGQN01002538.1_pt1 | contig 12966 bp, 10 predicted proteins | sample 1553231 | NCBI WGS metagenome assembly OGQN01 (sample SAMEA2579950, study PRJEB22360) | human gut metagenome | biome: human gut; feature: human-associated habitat; material: faeces | place: Denmark | collected 2008/2010 | reverse complement strand
GTCTCCATATCATGAAAAATATCAACGATTGTGGGGAGATGATTTATACTATTTAATGTTTTTTGAGTACGCATATGCCGCTATTAATTGTAATCGACAAGTAATAGGATATGATTGCTTAGAAACAATTTATGCTGGCATACAAGGTACCTCATCAGAAAGATTAATGATTCTAAATTTAGAGGTAATCTTTGAATTAATTAATAGTAATTATCAAGATGGACAGTATCAGAAATGTCGAGAGTATTTTGATACATTTGAAAAAAACATAAACTCTTTAATAAAAAGAGGAGTAATTAGTTCAAATAAGATGAATTGCTTATATTATGTTTTGTGTACAAATTACCTATTACTAATTGATTCTGAACAAAATGTTGATGGCATTTTGGCTAAAGCAGAGACAAGAAAATTATTTCTTAAGAAAAATTATTATCATCATTATATTGATTTTTTACTACAATTTTCGCATACAATGTATATATCAAATTGGCAACTTGCTTATGAATGGAGTAATGAAGCATATGAAAGTTTACAGTCAGCACCATCGTCGTCAATGAAGCAAATTCATAAAGTGAAATTTCGGCATTTATTTATGGAATTTTTAGGTTCCGAAAAGAAAAGAAATACTATTTGCTGTTTAAAATCAGAAATGGATCAAATGAAAGCGGAATATTACAGTTCCTATAGACATAGAAACTTTGTTTACTGTGCAATATTATATATTATTGATAGTGTTAAAGAAGCAGACTATTTGTTGTTTACAGATATTTCAAGTTCAAGAGAATTGCGCATAAAAATGAGAGGATACTATTATCAACTGCTAGCACTTCATTATCTTAAACACAATTCTCTTGAAAAGGCAAAAAAGTATTTACTCAAATCTAAATTGTATTTTCAATTGTTGCCTTCATATATATCAATTATTGATCATAACCTAGAATTGCTAGAAAATAGTTGTATTAAAATAAACTACGCTATATGCATATCATCAAAATTGGATGAACACACTTTTTATATTGATCCACGTATGGAATAATCAATATAAAGTTGTATCCTCGATGTAAGGTTGTAAATGTCTTCTAATTTCTTCAGCAGTAGTATATTGAATATATTCATCAAGGTCTACAACCTTTTTTAAGATGTCAAAAGAGTAAACTAACCATTTTTTCTTTTCATCTTCGGTTTTTGAAAATTCAAATACTTGACGAATAAGTAAGTTATAAAAACGTTCAAAAACCCTATAAAAATTATATATATATTGATTATAATACCCATTATCTATCAAAAAGTTTTTGACATTTATAAAAACTGTTTTTAAATCATCAAAATGTTTTTTTGAAAGAGACTGAACAATAGACCCCATTCGTTTATAATGATGATATTGGGTATTAGGAATAGTAACAATTTTGCCATTTGCTAGTAAGGTTTGAAATGCAAATAAAACATCTTCGTAATAAACATCATTTAGGAAAGAAATGCTATTTTTCTCTAAATATTTTTTCCTATATACCTTATTCACAGGCGATGGACTTATTACAACACCAAAATCATATTGCCCTGACATAATTTTAAAGGCAGTAATTCCATTTAATATTTGACACGTATTTACATTTGTAATATGGCGTTTTTGTGGGAATATCGTAATTGCGAATTAAACTATACATACCAATATCGGCATTATATCTTTCTAAAGAAATATTTGCCATTTCTAAACAATTGGTATCAATCCAGTCATCGCTATCAAGGAATACAATATAATTCCCTCGTGCTATTTTCAATCCGATATTTCTTGCACCACCCGGTCCAAGCGTTTTGTCCGAATAGATATACTGAATATTATGGATCTGATTACGATATGAATCAATAATATCGCTACTTTTATTATCCGATGCGTCATCAACAAGAATCACCTCATAATCACTGAAAGTTTGGCTTGCTATGGAATCTAAACACTTAGGTAAATATTTTCGTGTATTTTTTATGATAACAATTATAGTAAACTTAAACATTTTTATCTTCCTCCTTTTTAATCAAGTCTTTTATTAATTTAATACGTTCTTCGTACGTAATCTCTTCTTTACCTAATAAAGCCTTTTTCTTTATATCTTTATATAACTGAGGTGAATTCAATATTTTTTTTAAACCAATAAACAATCCTTCTTCTGAATTATCTACTAACAGACCATATTTGCCCTCACATAAAACATCTCTATTTCCTGTACACCATGTGGCAATTACTGGTACACCAAGACATAATGCTTCACAAACTACTAGAGGATAACCTTCGGTAATAGAGGATGAAATCAATAAAGAAGCTCCTTTTATGTATGGATAAGGATTTGTTTGAAACCCAATAAAATGTACATACGCTGATATATTTAGTAAATGTGCTAATTCTTTATAAGATTCTTCTTCTTTTCCTTCTCCAACCATATAAAGGTGAAATGTATAACCTAATTCAAATAAACGTCCCATAGCGAATAAAAGACGGCTTTGACCTTTGCGATTACATAAGCTTCCTACAACAACACAAGAAAAACCATTATATTTTACGGAATATTGTTCGGCTAATAATTTGATTTTTTCTTGATTAATTGGATTTTTAACAACTATTGCATTCTCAATTTCAATCTTAAACAATTGTTCAAAACCTTTTTGGGCATTTTGAGATACAAAAACAAGCTTATCCATTTTCTTATAACAAAGTCGTTCATCTTCAAGTGATGTATAATAAGTATGTGTCCAATGTGCTTTTTGTAAATCAATGTGAATCCATGCAATTTTCAATGACTTCAAATTGGGACTGCAAGATAATAATTTTGTGGGTGGTCCTTCTAAAAAAGCAATTTCCACATCAAAATCATCATCAACATGATTTATATAATAATCTATTAATGGTTCACGACTTTTAGGAAAAGGAATATCGCCGTTTCTTACATCTAACATATATTGAACTTTTACATGTTTAGGAATTGATTGCAAATATATACCTTTATTTTTTATTAATAATAATGTTACATCATACATTGGAGGTTTCAATTCGTCCAATATAGTAAGAAGAACTTTTTCGGCACCTCCACCCGCAAGATTGTTTTCAATAATTAATATTTTCAAAATAACACCCCCATTTAGTTTGTGTAAATTAAGATATTAATCTGAATTGTTTCAATTAAGACTAATCTAAAATTATTTTGAATTCCCTTATTTTAACCGCATGATAATTTTTTATTATCAATATATTTTACATTATATCACCTTCTTTCCCAGTTTTCAATATTTTTATATTTTTTTACATTAGTATAAATTATATATTCATGCGATTTCTCGGATGCTTCATTCTTAATATTTCCATCTGCTTTTTTGATGCTACCTCCGCATAGATTTGTGTTGTTGTAATGGAGGCATGTCCTAGCATTTTTTGTATAAACCGTATATCCACTTCTTCCTCCAAAAGTAACGTTGCAAATGCGTGTCGAAACATATGTGGTGTAACATGGAGATTAATCATTGCTAGCTGCGCATACCGCTTTACCATTCGTCGAGCTGCCTGCTCAGAATAACGCTCTCCAAAACGATTAAGAAAGAAAAATTCTGTTTGGTTCAACTCAATCTCCCACTGTCGTTTGTATTCTTGCAGTTGTTCTAACACCTGAACGGTTCCTATCTGAAGATACCGTTCCTTATTTCCCTTTCCTTTTATGCAAAATATACCTTGTTCCAAATCAATATTTTTTTGCGATAGATTGCATAATTCTGAAATACGTATCCCCGTTGCAAACAGTGTTTCAACCACTGCAATGTCACGATTTAACAGTTTTGTTCTACATTCCGTATTGTTTTCCTGTAATTTCAAAGAATACATATAACTTAGCAGCATTTCTAACGTAGAATAAGGAATGGTTCGAGGCAAAACTTTCTCCTCACGAAATTCCGTTCGAACTTTTCGCATTGGACTATCTTCTATTATCTCTTCTTCCTCCAAATATGAATAAAAGGCCTTTAAACTCGCAATCTTGCGCTTTACAGTCTTTTGTTTGTAAATGTCATGCAAATGTAAAATGTATTGTCGAATTACCTCTCTTGACATTACAATCTCTTCCTGTTCACTAAAGTCTGAAAATTGTTCCAAATCAACACGATATGCTCTGATAGTCTTTTCATCCAATTTTCGCTGCTTTCTCCCATAATACAAATACTCATTGATTAATTCTGATTGTTTCTTCATGATTTTCTCCTTTTTCAAGCAAGAATATCACATAGTCTCTCATTCTTCAATTGCTTCTCTCCCTTCCATCTCCATCCACATCGCCTTTTTCTGTAACACCTGTCCTTCCTCAATCTCCGGTCGGATGATTGACTTTATCACTTCTTCCGGAGCCTCTGCCTGCAGCAGATCTCTTATCACATTTCTTCGTATCTCACCGATCCATTCGGAAGCATAAATGTCAAGAAGTGTCAGCGAATCAAAGTTTTCTACAAACCACACTTTCCGTTCCGCTTCCTCCCGTTCTTTTTCCGCATGAAGGGCTGACTGTATCATACCGGCAGTGATGGTCGGCTCTCCTGCCTTTCCCTTTTTATCGTTCGGAGTAGAATGAATCTTCTTTTCCATCTCATCCAGATCCATTATCATAAACGAAAAAGCATCCAGTTCATAAAGCCTGATATTTTCATTTTTGTCTTTCTGCAGTTTCAGATAATTTAAGGATTCTTCACCGAGGAATTCACATTCTTCCATCGGCTTTTCCTGTTTTTCCTTCTGCTCTTTGGGATTAAAAGCACCACACTTTCTTGCTTCTAAGTATTGTTCATGCTCCCACGGAAACCACTTTTTATCCCGGATCGGATTTTCCCCACGCACAAAGATAATGCATTCATCATCTGGTAAAAGACGCAGCTCATACTCTAACATCAGCTCTCTGCCCAGTACATCATAGTTCTGACTGTACGAGCCACTGGAGCCTTTGCTTTCCCCACTGGTTCGTTTATCAATCGTCCACTTACCAAGTAACTTTGACACATACTCGTAGGTACTTGCCTCATTTCCGCCAAGATAGATAAAAGTATCGCAGTTCCCCACGATTCCCTCCCATGCACCATCCGCAAACAGTGTTTTTAACTGTGCCAGGGACTGTAAAATCGGTACACAGTACACACCTCGGCTTCGGCAGGTTGCAAGAATCTTATCAAAGTTGTTCGGCATCTTGATATTTGCCATTTCATCCAGCCAGAAACCGACATCCATCGGCAGCTTTCCACCAAAGAATCTTGCCTGACGGTACAACTCCTGAAAAAGCAGCGTGTAAACCATGCCCGGCACAAAGTTAAAGGTATCATCGTCATCCGGGATAATGATAAACAGATTGCTTTTTGTTTTCTTGTCTCCGTCAATTCCTACTCCAAACTCATCCAACGGAATGTCATTGGATGAAAAGATTTCCAACAGTTCTTCATTATCGAAAGGCTGCATACGGGCATTTACCGTCATAATGACGGAACGGATCGTTTCATCCGGACCTCCCCGGTATCGCTGATAGGCTTTTACCGCCGGATGATCCGGCTTCTTTTTTGCCAGTTCTTCCATACGCAGATCCAGTTTCGGCGGTGTGTCCGCATCCACAAACTGAGCCTCATCTAACAGATATAAAATCGTTTTCCAGTTTTTCTGCAATAACTCTGCCCGCCCTCTTTTCTGGTTATATACTCCCTTGGGACATTCCATCCATACATAGAGGAAAAGGCTCTCCAGAAACATTCGTTCCGCCTTCTCCCAAAATGGGTCTGCACTTGAATTTTTAATGTTTGGGGAGTTTGTATTCTGTATCAGATTCGTTACCAGTTTGGTCACATCACTTTTACTGCGGATGTAGAGAAACGGATTAAAGTGCATACTTTTTTCCATTTCACACAGGTTTAATGTATATACTCTGGTATCTCTCTGCTCTGACAGCCATGCTCCCAGTTCTTCCACAAGGCTTCCCTTTGGATCAGTATAAATGTTGCAGTCATGCAGAGACAGTAGGTTTGGTGTCAGGAAAAAAGCAGTCTTACCGGCACCACTTCCACCAACGACAAACACATTGTTATTGCGAAGAGTATCGGAATCATACCGAAATCGTACATTCTGTGACAGCACTTTATTTTCCGGTGACAAATCCCCTTCCCCGTCTGCTGTCTTTGCCGCATATTTTTCATTAAACTCCCGCACCTCGCCCCACTTGGCAGAGCCAAATTCATTACCCGGCATACGGTTATGGTCACTTCTGCTATACGCTGTGAAACTTAAAACCATCCATAAAAGTCCGCCGACAAACACCATACTGAGACTTTTATCGTTATATATCTTCAGAGGATGTAACAGGCACCAGACAATCTGTTCCTTCAGCTTCGTCATTTCCACCTCTATGATATACAATCCACTTAAGCAGTAAAATAAATAGAGTGTGGGCAGCAACAACGCCACACACACTCGTAATAAACTCTGCAGTCTTCGTTTTCTCATATCACCGGCAACATGGGTTGCACGGCTTTTTCCTTTTTGTTTTCTCACCAGAATCACCTCTACAATTTCTTATTCTTCGGAGTGCTGACAGATTTTTGCAGCAACCTCTTTTCCAAAGATGGACTGTCTGTATTCCACTTGCCCCGCTGATGTTTCAAGCATTCTGTCGCAATCTCTTCATTTTTCTTTACATACTTTCGCAGTTCCTTTCCATTCGGATCCAGTTCTGTGATCTCTGACATATCTGATCGTTTCAAATATGCCAGTAACCGCTTTCCGTCATCCGATAAGCTGGTTGTCTCCTTGTCCAGGCAGATACACCGCACAAAATCCTTTGATTCCTGCTGTTCTTTCGGCAGATTGGCAATATACAGATTCGGAGATTCTGCCACCATCTGTGTCTCCATATCAAAGGTAACCGGAATGTACTCCGGACTTTGGTATCGCTCTTTCATCTTTTCAAGAGACAACACTTTTTCCACTGTTTTCTTCGAAACTAAATCAGGGACAGAAGATTTTTTCTGAATCTCCTGTCCCTCATGAAAAGATGGAAAGATTGCTGCATACTCCGGCTTTAGTTTCCCGATCATTTTCACACGGTCACCGCCTACCGGGGCAAATGCTTTTTCCAATTTTGTAATATCCAGTTTCACTTTTTCTTTCTCATTGATGTTTTTCCTTTGATCCAGTGCATATCCCCATAGTTCTCCCTCCCGTTTCAAACAGGTAATCACCGTCTGTCCCTCATCCAAAAGAATACAGTCGGATTTTTTGATCCGTATGGCACTCGAAAGATCTTCTCCCAGTCTGCCACGGGGAATGCGAAACAGATAGGCATCCTTTTCTTCCCGCAAAAGAAGTGATTCCACATTGATGCTGATGGGAAGATATTCTTTATCCCTGATTCTTTCCTGAATTTCTTCCAACTGCTCCTCGTGCATCCTGCCCTCATATCCTTTGGCAGCAAGTTCATTAAGATATTCCAGTCCTCCCGGACTTGCCGTTCCAAAATACTCATCCAGATCCATTTCTTTTGCTTCCTGCCGAAACTTCTTTTTATAATAATCAATCACCAGCCGTACACTTTCCACATCATCCGGATTGTAGGCAATCTGTGTATAGCCGTCTCCGAGATTTAAGTCCGGCAGTTCAGAAAATGAGACTTTTAACTTCTTTAACCGGTCATAAAAGGAAATCAGCTCTTTCTCATCCTCCAAAGGAATGTTTAAGATAGTGTAACGACCGCCTGTCATTTTCTCCAGATCGGATAACTTCATAGTGTTGTGCGTTCCCTCGCTGGCATAATGAAGTTTCATTCGATGCTGTAACGCTTTCACCTGTGCAATCTGCACTCCTTTCTCGGCTCCCTTTGCCGAAAAGCGTATGGCTTTTCCCAAACCTTCCAGACCTCTTCCATATAGTTCTATGATCTGCACTAACGATTGTAATTCTTCACTCATTTGCTTGCCCTCCTGCTTTTCTTTACATTTTCCTGTTTGCCTTTTTGCTGCATCATTTCATAAAATTCGATACATCGCCGTATCTCCATCACATCCTTTCGCTTCTTTGCCATTTCTAAAATGTCCTCTGCCGGCATTCCTGCTTCTACCGCTTTCCGAAGCTGTTCGATCTGTGCTGCTGACAGGTCACTGTCCTCAATCACATACTGCATCACACTTTCATAACCACTCTCCGGGTTCTTTCTTTGGAAATGATTTTCCAACATAAACTGCATTCTTTCTGCCGGATTTTGAATTTCATTGGTTGCTCCTTGCATTTCTGAATCCATACCCACAAGAATACAGAGCATCTTTTCATGCTTTGCCAATAGGTCAGTAGTATTCATCACAAGATAACTGTCTATCTCCTGTTCTGACAATCCATAGCCGACTCCCATAAAAATCAATGTCCACTCGGCATCCGTTGCTTCAATCTCATGCTTTTGGATCAGTTTCTTTACTAATGCCATCTGTTCTGTTGTCATAACTGTTTCTTCCTCCTCTGCTGCATCGTTTTGATGAGTTCTTTCTGCACTCTTCTTGTTTCTTTTCGTTTTACATACACACCGCATTGTTTTGTCTCATTTTTCATTTTCCGAAGAATACTGACACTTCGCTCATGGATATACAGCGGTGTTCCGGTTCGCTGATACAACCGCCTTGCCGCCAACACCTGCCGTACCATTGCCTTCTGATATTCCGACATTTCTTTATAAGGGATAAACTGATAATTCCGGCTCATTGCCCAGTCAAGTTTTGTATTTCTCTTCTCTGCTTTCTCCCTTTTCACTGGAACTCTGTCGGTAGTCTTTGAAGCAATGCGCCGGTCAATGTCTGCCGGCATATAGCCCTCACTTAAACGATAGGTACGAATGGCTTTTCCTCTCCCCGGCGGTGTCAGGGCAAGATAGACACCATGTTCTCTCGATACTCCTTCCCGCAGTTGGTAATCATAATGCCGCACCAGACGCTTCTTGAAATCTGCATAAGATCTGCTTTCCAAAATACACTGGTCAATATCCTGCTCCACCCGTTCTTTTCCTGTCATTGTTCCTTGCTTCCTGTCGTAATCGGGTGAATAATCCAGCGCCGGATCTTTCTCCTTTAATGGTCCGGTATGGTATTTTTCAGCCAGACGGTTTGTAAGCGGGCGTATCACTTTTTCCCAGTCCCCTTTTTCATACCGGTACTTTCCACCATTTCTTGCTACGGAATTGAATACCAGGTGCATGTGCATATGGTCACGGTCTTTATGAACCGAGCAGGCATAATCATAATGATCTCCCAGATATTCCTCGACCCACTCCCGGACAAAACTCAAAGCATCTTCCGGTGCGATTGTTTCATCCTTTGAAAAAGAAAACTTAAAATGATACCCCTGTCTGGTTCCGTGCGTGGGATGCATCTGCTTCGTCAAAAAGAAGGTATCCAAAATCTGCTCCTGTGTAATGCCTGCATTACTGAAACACAAACCATCCGTTTTCCTCTCATTCATAATATAGGGAATGGACTTTCGTAAATGTTCCTCCGTCCTAATGGTATCCATCTTAATAATGAGCGACATTGCGATCACCTTTCATAATCCGTATGGTATGTTTCATCATTCCATAAACTTCATCCAATTTGCAGAGCAGTTCTTCACTTGGTTCCACATAATTGTGTTCGTTATACTTTTTTGCAATCTGATTGATATTGACACCAATCTTGTTGATCTCATAGATCATCCGCACGATGGAGGATTCAAACTCATCCCTCGTTACATCCGGCGGGCACTTTGCCACGCTCCGAATATATTCGCTCATGGTTTTATGATGCAGGCTTGCCTGCTTATTCAGTGCTGCCTTTTCCTCCGGTGTCATTCGTACTCGGAGAATCTCTGTTTTCATGTCATTCAAACAATCACCCCTTTCTTCTGTCTGGACATTTTGTCCAAACGCTGTCCATGTTCTTTTGATCTGATTCCGTCTGGACATTATGTCTAAACGCTAACCATGTCCTTTTCTATTTGAGCCTGTCTGGACATAATGTCCAAACATACCATTTTTACTGCTTTTTTGATGTTCATTTTTGGCACATAAAATGTGCTTTTTATCGCTTCATTCGAGCCTTGCAAGATACGCATGATGTGGACACATCCATGCACATATCTTGTAAGGGGACTCCGTTCCCTTATACCCTTATGCCCTTATATACAGTAATAGCGTTATTTTTTATGCTTTCGTCTGGAACTGACTTTTGCCAACTTTTTCTTGGCTTTTTTTGCCTTACGTGATTTCTTTTTCGCTTTCTTCTTTTTATGAACAGCCTTCTTTTTTGCTAGTTTTTCCCTTTCTGCCTTTTGCTGCTGTTCCAGCTTAGCCTGTTCTTCCTGCACTTCCTTTTCCTTCATCTGATTGATTGCCGCTTCATCGTATGATGTTTCTGAAAGTGACATCTGACAGCTTTTCAGATTGTAGCTGCACTGATAGACGCTGCCATCTGACAAAAGAACAAAACTGGTAACATCAAATGCCTTCGTCTGCTGATAGGTCAGTTTTTTGACGGATCTGCATTTCCTGTCCTGACAAATCTGAATCAACTGATTTTTCAAATCTTCATAAGCTGCGTCCGACATAAATCCTAAAAAGGTATTAAGATTTGTGGTATCCACAGAAATCGCTTCTTTGGTTTCTTGCGGCAGTTCACGATCCGGAGCATTCTCTGTCGCAGTCACAGATGCCCCCGATGCTGTTTCTGTAACGACCGCTGCGCTGGTTGCCGTGTTGTTTTTATGAACCGTTTCCAATCCCGTACCGTGTCCTCCCATCATACTTTTTATGATAGCTGCCACAATAATCGCAACAAAAAGGAAAAATACCAACACTGCCATAACAGTCTTTCTTCCCTGTCCCCTGTCTCTTTGCTTCCAATAAAATCTTCTTATGTTTCTTAACATGATTTCCTCGCTTTCTATCCCGCTTGGACATAATGTCCAAACGCTACTTTTTTGTCCTATCTCTTTAACTGTCTGGACATTATGTCTAAACGCTGCTTTTTGTCCTATCTCTTTAACTGTCTGGACATTATGTCTAAACGCTACTTTTTGTCCTATCTCTTTAACTGTCTGGACATTATGTCTAAACATTACTTTTTGTCCCATTTCTTTAACCGTCTGAAATAAGTAAAATTCGTATAAACACCAAACATCGGTCCCTCTGTATTTCCGGTCAGGGAAGAACCACTGGAACTGGTACAGTGAAGCCAAACCACTCTGCCATCCTTCATTTTTCCACAATAGATCCCAACATGATTTGCCCCACCGGTTCCACCTGTCTTACTTTTCAATCCAATATCTCCCGGCTGTAACTGGTCAGCAGATATGTCCTGAAACTTTTTGGAACCGATAAAAGTTGCTGTCGTAGAACCATATGGCACACTGGTCACTCCTGCTTTATGAAATGCCCATGCGGAAAAAGCAGAGCAGTCCAAAAACTCCGGTTTGTCCCGTCCATCCGACTGCCGTTTCTCCATGCTGTATTTTACCGTCCCAATTAAAGAAGCACCTTTTTCAATCACCTTCCAAGCCTCCGCCGGCGCCGTATTATTTTTCTTCAATTCTTCTAAAATCTTTTTGGCGGATTCATTGGATACACCGGTTTCTTCATTCATCACATAGTAACGAAGTACATGAGGTACATATTCAGTATCACCATATGAACTGTAACCAAGTTCCGCACACATCTTTGCTGAAAAGATCCCGGCATTTTCTTTGGTATAACAGCCATAATTTTTTAATGCCCAGTCAATGTAGCCATTCCCAAAGTTGTACCCCTGCAGGGCAAGGGAAATTCCTTTTATGTCATTTGGGCTTTGACACTTCGCTTTTGTCAGGCAGTCCGACAATTCATGCGTTCCGCAGTCAATACTTTCTTCTGCGCTGTCAATCGGTGGATTCACATTGTAATAGGATTGTGCCGTCTGCATGACATCCGGTTCCGTTCCGCCGCTTTCCTGTTCAATCACGGCAAGACACAGATCCACATAATCATCAATTCCATATTTTTCACAGTATTCCGAGACAAGTTCACGGAAACTTTCTGTCTTTTCAGATACCTGTGCCTGATAGGTTCCATCCTGTGATTCATTGGCAGCACCGCCGGAGCCAACCACTGCTCCGATTGCTCCCACGATAGCTGCCATAAGAATAATCAAAAGAAGGGCTATCCATACAGCGGGATTTGCCGCTACTGCCTGAACAACACTTTGTATTGTCTTTACCAAAGATTTTCCTGTCTGTGCTCCTGCTTTTGCTCCCGATCGAACAGCCTGTGCCGATTTCTCCGTTGACTTTCTTGCAGCCTTTCTTTTTTCCCTGCTTTGCAGCTTTTTATGCACAAGCGTTTTCATTCCGCCTACTGCTGTATGTGCGCCTTTTCTGGCAGTTTCTTTAGAAAGCCTGATAGGTGTGTCTGTTGTATGTTCCGCATTTCTTTCTTCATAAGAATCATCTGCCACACTGCTTCCAAGCAGCATCAGATGCATGGACTGCACCATAAGCTCCCTTGTTTCGTGAATAGAAAAAAGGACACGCTCACTTTTGGATGAGCTGCCCTTCTTCTGCTTTTTGCCTTTATTCCATTTTTCAATGCCTTTTTTCTTGAACCGGCTCTTTTTCCGTCGTATCATTTTTTCTGCCTTAGCCATTTCTCTGGCTTTCTTTAACATTCGCTGTTTGGAACGATAATCCAGACTTTTGAAAACTCGCTTCGCCGGCTCACTTAATGATTCAATGACCTCTTTGTCAAGATGATCCATTCGCTTTCACCTCACCTACAATCTCATGGAAATTGGTATTAAATAACTGATAAAGACTGCTGTCTTTTTCCATTGTATTATCAAACGGAACAATCTTATCGCCAAACCGGATAAGCCCCATTCCCGGCTCTGCTCCATTCACACAGGCAAGCTGCTCGGAAGAAATATCAA